>OJMH01003246.1_pt1 | contig 12299 bp, 11 predicted proteins | sample 1597111 | NCBI WGS metagenome assembly OJMH01 (sample SAMEA2452115, study PRJEB22498) | human gut metagenome | reverse complement strand
TGTATTTTTTGAGGTAGTTTAGGAAAACGGAACAGTTTGCGAAATTTGCCCTAAAGTATTGATTTTATTGAGTTCTATCTTGGAAAAATTAACGAAAATAAAATTCTCAAACCGGACCAAAACGGACTTTTTTTACCAGTTTAGGAATTCAAACTGTATTTTTTGAGGTAGTTTAGGAAAACGGAACAGTTTGCGAAATTTGCCCTAAAGTATTGATTTTATTGAGTTCTATCTTGGAAAAATTAACGAAAATAAAATTCTCAAACCGGACCAAAACGGACTTTTTTTACCAGTTTAGGAATTCAAATTTCCATATTCGAAACTCAATAATAATCAGGAGTTTATTTTAGTTTGAGAATTTTGTGACAGTTTAGGAATTTCGGGCAGTGTTATTTTAAAAATTTAGTTGGTAATTTTTTAATTAAAGACGGTAAAAATTTTTCTGAAAGTTGGTAGTTATTTTTTTGTATTAAAAATTTGCATTAGCATAAGTTAGCAAAGCGCTTAAATTTGGTTGCTAACACGCCATAATAAAAATATAGAGAAACCAAAAGGTGTAATTATTATGGCAATAGCTCAAAACGACTATATTAACATTGATAAAATTGCAGAGTTAAAGGGTTTAAAAAATAACCGCACACTTAGAATTGCAATCAATAAAAACAAGTATAAAGCAAGAAAAGTTCCTGTTAAAGGCGGTTATACTTATGAAATCGAGTTTTCAACATTGGAGCCTGATGTTCAGGAAAAACTGATTAATGAAGAAATCAAATCTCATGCTCTGATTCCATTAAACAATAATGCAGAAAGAAAATCAGAATTTAAAACAGAAAAATTAAAAGTTGAAGCTCTTGCAAAAGTGGATATAATAAAGGCAGTTCATGAACTTAGAACAAAATGCAGAACTCAAAAAGAAGCCGATTTAACTTTTTTAGAATTATATAATTCTGGTGAATACTTAAAAGATGTATATAAAATAATAGGGAAAGTTTCAGCACGTTCAACACTTTTAAGGTGGATTAAAACCTATGAAGAAAACGGCGAAAAATGGGAAGCACTTGTTTCAAATTACAAATGCACTTCTGCACTTGAAGTAAACACAGAACTTTCAAAAGAAGAAATCGAGCAGTTTGAAAAATTCCTTTTTCACCCGAACAAGTTTAAAATCAGCAAAGCCATTGCACTTTCAAAATTTTGTCTGCGTAAAAAAGGGATTGAAGATTTACACTCAGATATGACATACAGAAGATATGCCGATAAATTAAAATCAACCAGATTTGATAAATGGACTTTGTTTAGAGAGGGTGAAAAGGCTTTTAATGATAAAGTTGAACCGTATATTGAAAGAGATATTTCAAAATTAAAAGTTGGTGATGTTCTTGTTGCAGACGGACATACTCTCAATTTTGAAGTAATAAACCCATTTAAAGGAAGCCCTCAAAGAGCAACACTTGTCGGCTTTTTTGATTGGAAAAGCGGTGCCCTTATCGGTTATGAAATTATGATGTCAGAAAATACTCAATGTATCGCAAGTGCTTTAAGAAATGCAATCTTAAATCTTGGCAGAATTCCAAAAGTTGTGTATCAAGATAACGGCAGAGCTTTCAGAGCTAAATATTTTCAGAATTGTAATTTTGATGAAGCAGGCTTTAATGGAGTTTATGCAAATCTTGGGATTAAATCAGTATTTGCAAAAGTCAGAAACGCAAAAGCAAAACCGATTGAGAGATTTTTCCTTGAATTTCAGGAAGAATTTGAAAAAATGATGCCGTCATATATTGGAACATCAATTGAAGAAAAACCCGCAAGATTAATGAGGGGAGAAAGTTTACACAAAGCTCATTATTTAAAAACAACCGGCGGTCAAATTCCAACGGTCCAGCAGGTTATTAAATGTCTTGATTATTGGCTGAATTATTACAATTCAAAACCTCGTGCAGAAATTAAAGATAAAACAATTAAAGACCTTTTAAATACTGTTCAAAAGCAGGATATCGACAAAAATGTTCTAAATAATCTGATGATGAAAACAGAAACAAAAGTTATTCATAGAAACGGTATCAGATTTCTAAATTCAAACTATTACAGCGAGGCTTTATTTGGTTTAAGAGAACCTGTATATATCAGATATTCTTTATTTGATTTGTCAAAAGTCTATGTTTACACAATTAAAGGCGAATTTATTTGTGTAGCAAGAAAAGTTGAGAAAATTCACCCAATGGCAAATCATTTAGGAACTGTTAAAGATATGGAAGATTTTAAACAGAAAATACAAAAGCATAAAAAACTTAAAAACAAGGCTGTTAAAGAATTTAAAAAGTATTTTGATATTGAAACAACAGGAATTCTTGAAATTCAGCCGGAAGAAAAAACTTTGCCGATAGAGCCACAAAAAACAAAACGAGAAAAGAAACTAACACCTCGTGAACAGCAAATGAACAGACCATTATTTGAGGATAATTATCAAAAATATGAATGGCTAATGGCTCATGGGTGTACAAGTTCTGATGATAGAAAATGGCTTGCTGCATTTATTAGAAGTGATGAATACATAAATATATATGGAGACTAAATTATGAAACTTGAATTTATTACAACAAAAAATGTTAAAAAGTTTGCTGCTCTAATGGCAGAGTTAAAGAATTTACCCCCAAATATTCCGAAAATGGCTCTTGTATATGGCGAACCTGGACTTGGAAAATCTGAAACAATTACAAAATGGGCTTTTAACAATGATTGTGTGTATGTCAGAGCTAATCAAGGAATGACAACAAGGTGGCTACTTTCAGAAATTGCCAATGAGCTTGAAATAGACTCTTGCTGGCATATTGATGATATATTTAATCAGATTGAAAAAGCTCTGTTGTTAAATAAAAAAACAATAATTATTGATGAAGTTGATTATCTTGTTGAAAAAAAGAGTATTGAAACCTTGCGAGATTTGCACGACTGCACAGGCTGTCCAATGGTGCTTGTCGGTATGGGAATGATTGATAAAAAACTCTCAAGATACCCGCATTTAATGGATAGGATTTACAAGAAACTTAAATTTGAGGCTTTTAACTCAAATGATATTCAAGAAATAATCAAAAACTTAACAGAGCTTGAATTCACACAGGATGGGCTTGAATATCTTGCAACAAGAACAAATCAGTTCAGACAGCTTGTGAAATTGATAAACAACATTGAAAAACTTGCAAATACTAATCAAATTAATGTTTTAGACGAATACACATTGAAAGGATTACTTAATGACCGACCAAATCTTAAAGCTCTGCAGAAGGTTGTCTAAATTCAGACTTGAACAAATTGTCCTTATTTCTGAACTTGAAGAAACAGAAATTTTGCCAATTCTACAAGAATTCATTTCTGAGGGAAAAATTACGGAAACAAACGGGCAATATTACTATTGCAAACAGGTTTCAGTAATAAAAAAGTATTCAATATTTAGTTATTACACCTCAACGGTTGTAGATATTGTTATCAGATGTTTTTGTTCAGGAGTTCCTGCATATATTACCTCACAAATTGCAAGTATTGGTGAAAATGCAGCAAACAAATTTTATAATATTTTTAGAACTGAATTGTACGAAAAACAAACAAAACAATTAAAATCTTTTTATGCTCAAAAACCTCAAATAGCAAGAAACAGAATGTTTTTTGATACAGAACTCCATTTTTATATCTATGAAAATCAAGTGTTTGTTTCCGACCTTGTTTATTCTTCTGAAAATGAGCAAAGTTTTACTAAAAATGAGGTTAAAGAATTCAAAAAAATTTACTGTTATTTATCTCGTTGTGCTTTTCATAATAAAATCAAACACAATTTACACCTGAAACTCAATGAATTCCTATGGCGTAGGAATAAAAAGTTTGAACAGTTGTATTTTGAATTGAAAAAACTTTTAGGTGGTATGTATGAAACTTAAACACAAGAATTCAAGAGTCCGATGTGAAGTATCTTATAACGCATTTAGACAATTTTTAAAATATGATATAGAACACGCATTCAAAAATTATCGCAAAGATATGCTAAGTAAAGGTTTTGAAGATAGCAACAAACTGGAATATACCTTTTATTTGAGTCTAATTGAATATTTCAATAAATACAATGATGTTAATCTTGAAATTGTTAAAATCTAACCTTAGAAATGTCCGATTTAATATATGTTATAATCAATAAGAATGGAGGTTAATATGAATAAATTCTTTCCAATTAATATTTTAGGACAAATTATTACTATGGAGAAAGCCATAATTACATTTATGGATATTATAGTATTTGTTAATGAACATTTTAATATCACAATAAAAAGATATAAAGTTGCTCTGTTTGTCTATAAATCTATACTTAATTCATTCAAAGAAATTCAAGATAGGAAACCTAGCAAAGAAGAATATAAGTTAGCAATTGACGTTTTTAGAAGAAATCTTAAATTATAATGAACCTGATGAACAGAAGAAGTTACAAAATAAGCAAAATTGTGAATTATGCAAGGAAATCATTGAAAAATATTATAAATAAATTAATTTAGAAAATTAATTGTTCAACAAGTTTTTTAAAGGAGTCCCATCTTTAGTCTTCCAGTCAACTAATCCGTTCGTATTACCACCAATTACAAAAGCAGCAGCATAACTCGGGCTATTAAATAATAAATCTTCTTGTAAAATTCTATTTTTATCAATATTTGCAGTTTGTCGTAGTTGTTGTATTTTTTTAGGAATAGCTTTCATATCTTCTTTTGTTATATAACTTCCTTTGAAGACGACAAAACCATCTCTTGTTTTTTGACCAGTTGCTTTTACAGTTATACCCGAATTTTGCATAGTTCTTTCAAGGTAAAAAATATCTTCATTTTTTTGCTTAGAAGTTTTTTCAACCAAAGGCACAAAAACTTTATAATTCAATGTACTAAGAATTAAACTCGCATGATATACAAATTCTTCAAGGGTACATCTTTTTTCTTCTGATATATTGCCCACCATCGGGTCATTGCCATTTTTGACAATATATCTGTTTGCATCTTTTGCAAGATTACAGAAATAATTTTCTAAATAACTTATTTCGGTTGGACCAAATGTATCATCAGTTGTAGTGAATGCAACGGCTTCGTTCCAATAATCTTTTTTTGAATTACGATTATGTTCTTTTAGTCGGGTTAATAGTGCTTCACCGTTTTTACGCACTCCGGCTTGTCCAATATAAACGACTTCTTTAGCACTATCGTCGGTTGTACCACCAAACAAGAAATAAATTCCAGATTGTTTCAACTCTTTTCTGTCTTTACATTTATCCAAATCTTCACGATTTATTTTAAATGCGACACAAGTTGTTCCATCAATAGAACATTTTATTCTGCCTGTTGGTTCATAATCCATTAAAAATAACTGAATTGTTTTTCTGAAATTTGCCATTCTTCACCACTCCTGATAAATTAAAGATAGCATAAATTTACAGAAAACGGAAACTTCAAAATCAAATATATCTTTTTTATTGTTTATAAAAATGCATTTAATAAATCTGTATTGTACTTTAAATTCTTGATAATAGGTTCTAACTTGTAGAATTCTTCTATCTCATAGCTATGTTTGATAAAGTATCTAACAGTAACAGCAATATTATAAATGTTTACAGTTCTTTACTAATTTGTTTAGATTTTTTATCGAGAATATTATTTTCTATCCTTTAAATATGAAAATGTAGATATATTTGAGCATTAAGAAATATTCTCAATAATTTCTCTTGAAATAACAATATCAAATTGCTGTTTTATTTTTTTTATATTATCTAAGTATTTTAGGAGTTTATTGTATATATCTACAAGATTTTCTTGTTCTTTGATTATAGGAAGGTCGATTTTGACTGAATTAAAAAAACCAGTCTTATTCCATGTCCCATTATCGGAATTAGAGGTATAGCTCAAGAACTCTTTTTTGTATTGAATAGCGAGCCATTGAAGATTTATATCATATTTACAATTATTTTTTTTATATAAAATATAACCATGGTCATTTATAGTATAATTTCCTTTGGGTAAAAATTTGGTTTGACCTGCCTTACCATTTCTAGTAACAAGTAATCCTTCCTTATCTTTAAATACCTTAATGTTATTTCCATTCAATCGACACATGGGAATTAAACCCATCATTGTCTTATCATCAATAGCACTTGATAATACCATGTATTGTTCATTTTTATTTTGTAAATTTTGATATATAAATTCTTCTGTTAATCCTTGATTACCACCCATACTATCAATCAAGTTTGATATTTTTTCATTTTTTGTTTGATATTGACCATATTCAGGACTAATTTCTTTATTTAATAAGTTATATAATCTATTTTCAATTTCGTTTAATTGTTCAATTTTAATATTTAATATATTATATTCTTTCATTATTTTATTTTGTAGAGTTATTGAAGGAATGTTTATATCTTCTGAATATAATTGATCTAATGATAAAGTTTTTGAACCATCACTTACGCTTAAAGATCTAAAATAATTTTGAAAAAATTTTGCAAAAAATTCTAAATTTATCTCTATAGAGGAATCTTTTTTCATAGTTATGAATCCAGCATGATGGTTAAGAGCAAAGTCTTGATTATTTTTATATGTCATACATCCAGCACTACCATCCAAACTTATAATTATACCTTCTCCTGAAAACACTGTGATAGGAACATCTTTTTTAGTCTTTGCATTTCTTGATACCATTCTAGTTATTGTCTCGTGTTCTTTGTTTCCACCCCAAAGAGGAATCATATCTATAGAATTATTTATAGAAGCATATATCGCTTCATCAGTAAGTGCATAATTTCCCTTTTCTATTGGATTAAAAATATCTAAAAATTTCATTTTTTAACAACCTTTTTAACTTGTAGTTGACTTATTAATTTTTCTATATTGTTAAGTTCATTTTTAAATTGTTCTAAAGTAATATAATGAGGAGTATATGGGCGTAAATAATATTCTGGTAATAATACTTTATACTCATCGTTATTTATATCTTTTATATTAATAAAACCACCTTTTCTATTTTGTACAGCAATTCCTTTTTCATCAATCCATTTTGTCCCTTTTTGCTCAGAATCATCATATTTACACCAACGGGTTTCAAGTAATCCTGGCATTTCTTCTCCATCTGTACTAACCCAACCAGAAATCTCATCATGCATCCATCCATTACGATTATTCCTTAATTTTGTTGGAAAACGTTTATCCGAATTTGCAAGACCATCATTATCAATTATATACATCCATATTGGGTTATTTTGAATTTTAGTATTCTTCTCACTTCTTTTAGTAATAAAGACAGCATAAGTTTTTTCTTTTGTGTATGGAGCAAATGCAAATTTAGGTAATGAGATAATTGCATCTATGTTGCATAATTCAAGAAGTTCTTTTCTTAGCCCTTTTAAAGAAGGGTTTTCCAATATCCCATCAGGAATTATTACACAAGCCTTACCTCCAATTTCTAATAATTCAATTATTCTGCACAAAAAGGCTATTTCACACCTTGTTGATGATAAACTTGTAGTTTTAGCTTTAATTGTACCACTTCCGTAAGGAGGATTGGTAATTATATATTGATATTTTCTTTTAAGTAAGGCAGAAGAATCTTTTTTCAATGGTTTTAATGAATTATCATCATACATATTTGTATGACCATCTCCAACAAGAAACATGTTAAGCCTGGTCCTCGATATATTTTCGCTTCTAACATCAATACCATAGAAACATTCTTCTGATAAAAATTTTATTGCATCTTTATCTAATGTTCCTGACTTTTCCCAGTTATTTTTTAAAACTTTAAAGCTTTCAGTCAAGAATCCACCCGTACCACAAGCAGGATCTAGTATATTAAATTTCTGGTTGCAATTAAAAAACTGTTCTTTTTGTAATAATAATTTGGCAAATATATGAGTATAATGTCGTCTAGTAAAATATTCACCAAAATCTTTCTTCTCTTTTGCATTTGCAAACATTTCATATACAGCCCCAAACAAATCAAAACCAGTGCCATGGAGGGGTTTCATTCCGTCAATGGTTTCATAAATTAATTTTACATTTGATTTACTAATTAGAGGTTTTTCACCATTTTTTCCATTAATTAAATTATGTACGATATCCATTAAATTCTTAAATTCACCGAATGAGGTTTCCTGTTCTAGGTTAGATATGTATTGACATAAATTCCCAACCAACTTAGTTTCTTTTAAAGTTTCATTTTTTTCATTTTCATCAAGACAACTAGACCAATATATCAAGCTATTATCAATATTGTTATCAATTTTTTGCTTTTCTTCGAAATATTCTAATGCAATAAATCCAATAGTAAAATCTATTTTTTGAACATTATCTTTAAAATTTATTCCACGATATATATTTGCTAATTCCCATAGTTTTTTATTAAAAATTGCTTCAGATATTGTAGAAATAGAATCAACATTTGTTAATATATTTGTGAGTTCAGGTTCTTTTGTTAGTCTATTTTTTATTAATCTAAAGATATCTATCGTTTGAAATTCTCTAATGGGGTTTCCATTTAAAGAAATTTCTTTCAAATTTTTAGCATTATAAAATATAGTCTTCTTACAATTTGTTACTATAAAATATGGCAATTTAAGTTTTTTAGATTTAATAATTCCTTGTTTAATTGCATCTTTCCAATCTTTATCTCCAACTACACAATTATCTTTAGCTTCAGCATATGCTACAAGATTTTCAATATATTGCGTATTGTTAGTACCGTCATATTCAAATTCAGATATTAGTATATCTGGTCTTTTTGAATCTGTGTATTCTGAAAAAGTTGTATCATTAACAATTTGACGAAACGGTATGCTTAATTGATTTACTAATACTTCATTAATCAATCTTGACACAGATAAAGCTTCTTGTCTTTTTGGTTTATTATTTGCCATATCATCTACCATCCTTTAAAATTTCATCAAACTTATTCGCCATAAATAATGGCACATTATATAACCCATTGTTTATTTCAAAATCAGCAAGGGAAGTTCTTATACTTATTTCCGGTTCAAATTTTTCTCGATAAACCTTCAAACTTTTTGCTTGTAGATTCGTGTTAGCTTTAACCTCAACAGGAATGACGTACCCATCAGTTTGGATAATAAAATCGAGTTCTGCATTTCCGGATTTGCTAATCCAGTATGCTATTTCTATATCCTCAAGAATTTTTAGTTGCTGAAGTACATACTGCTCAGCTAAAGCTCCATTAAATTCTGTAAAAACCTTATTACCTTCAATTAAAGCTCTTGTAGGCAATTTGCTTAATGCTGATAACAGACCAACATCTAAAATAAATAATTTAAATGCTTTTGTATCCTCATATGCTTTTAGAGGTAATGCAGGCTTTGTGATACGATTTATTTTATAAACCAGTCCACAATTTATTAACCATGATAAAGCTTCTTCAAACTCATCAGTCCTGGCCCCCGACTTTATTTTTTTATAAACAAATTTTTTACTTTCCTGTGTTATTTGGTTTGGAATTGATTCCCACAGCAAATCTATTTTCAATTTACCTGTCGAGGATATATGTTTTGAAAAATCTCTTGTATAAGCATCTAAAATATTTTCTTGAACTTTACGTACTTTTTGAAAATCATTAGTTTCGATATAAGTGCTGACAACTTCAGGCATTCCACCTATATAATAATATTTTTTTAACCATTCAATGTATCTCATTTTAAAAATTTTAAGATTAGGAGACATTGGAACTTTAAGTGCTTCTATGAAATTACTTTCACCCATAGCATCTAAAAATTCTAAAAATGAAAGAGGATATAAGTCAAGAAAATCTACTTTACCAACTGGAAAAGAAATGTTTTCATGAATGGCTACGCCTAATAAGCTTCCAGCTGTAACTATATTATATTCAGGGGAATTTTCATAAAAATATTTAAGTGCAGTTAAAGCTTTTGGACATTCTTGAATTTCATCAAGTATTATTAATGTATTTTTAGCATCAATTTTAGAATATGCTAATTCTAGACCTTCAATAATTCTTCTTGTGTCAAAATCTAATGAAAAGAGGTCACACATTAATTTTTCTAATTCAAAATTTATATAAATAGTCTTCTTATATTCAGTTTTACCAAACTCTTTCATTAGCCAAGTTTTTCCAACTTGACGTGCACCTCTTATAATCAAAGGTTTGTGTTTTGTTTTGTTCTTCCATTCTATTAATTTATTAATTGCATATCGTTTCATTTTATTTCTCTATGAAATATTAACAAAACTTAACAAAGAGTTGCTCATCTAAAAAAAGGATATTTACATTTTTCATAGGGACTTTTAATTAATCTAATACATTTTATTCAACAACTTTTAATAAGTTTGTGACATTATTTTTAATTACTTTTCATATAAATTATAATTATTTAAAGACAACGCTGCCCAAAATTCTCAAACTGTCTGTGAAAAATTCCTAAACTGTTTGTGGATTTACACTCTTATATAGACTTAATTTTATTTTTTAATAAAAGTTCGAACATTAAATATGTGTAGTTACTTATATTTATTACTAATGAACTCTAAGTCCTTCTTTAATTTATAATAAGGAATAACTGATATTGTCCTTATAAAATAATTATAAGGACAATAAAGTAAATCAAAACCAATAGAATAATCATGGAGAATAGAAGATGGAATATGCATAATTGTTGTTATAAATTTATTGTCGTAATTAATTAACATTAAGACGTCATTTTTTGTATATTCATTTCCGTTATATACACTAGGATATGACTTTATACCTAGCACCATACATTTAAGGCCATTGTATTTTTTATTATCTTTATCAAGTATTTCACCCTCTTTTGTAATACTCAATTTTACAGGATTTAATTTACAATTTTTAATATCTAACTTTATATTAAATATTGCATCTCTCCATTTTTCTTCTTTAGGATATTTTATTTTAAACAATTCTTGTTGTTGCTGTTTATATAATTCCTCTTGTTTTCTCCATTCTTCCTGTCTTTTTTCTTCTTGCTCTATTTTTAATTGTTCTAATTCAGAAATTACAATATTGGGATAAAAAGAATCAGTCTTAGAAATCCTATTTAGAAAAGTTTCTTTTTTTAAGCACATTCCACATATTGTTTCACCCACAAAGTATCCTAAATTTTTATTAAATTTTTCAGGAAAAACACACCATAACCATTTCTTTTGCCCATTATAATCATTATTTTCTACATCATCATTTATTCCAAAATCAAAAATTACAGGAACTGATGATTCTAGCCATCTTTTGGGGAAACAATTGTTTTGAGTTTCGAAAGAATCTATTTTTATATAAAAATAATTCTTACCGCATTTGCAATGATTTAAAAATTTAATATTTTGCTTAAATTTGTCATAATATTGTCTTGCATCGACAATCCAAATCATATTTTTGTAGAACTGTTCTCTGGAATACTGTTCTTTTATGTTCATAGGAGAGTGTTGAAATTCGATAATTATACCGGTTCTGGTTTTTACGTCAGCAATATGTTTTTCACCGGTTTTAACATCATACATAATTATTTCTTGGCACTCTTTTAGAAAATTATTTTTTATGCCATTCAGTTTCGCTTTCCCACCAAGAATCACAATTTAGTGTTGTTTTATGTGCCCAATGATGTATCATTTGCTCACCACATTTAGGTATTACAATTCCGCCACAAATAGGACAGGTAGCATCTTTTATCCCCTTTTGTGGTTCAATTCGCTCATTATTTAATATGGCATATTTCAAAAAATTTCTCCTACAATTATACGTTAAAAGTCTGATATGTCAGAAACAGTTTAGAGTAAACATATACATTATACTAAATTTATATGATTATATGTTAGACTTTATATAGTAGGTGACCTGCTCTCCTACTATATGCACGACAAACTTCTTCTGAAACAAGCTGTAGTAAGGACATGATAAATGAAAGGTATATATGCAAATACAGGCAATACAAAACTCAAACAATAAATTAAAACTGAATTGGTAGAAACAGGATTATCTCCTGATTATAAACCTATTTATAAGAGAGTAAAACATCTATATGCAATTGTTAAAGAGAAATATTTCAGGAGTAATATGTTTTTTGATACTCCTATTTTAGTAATAAAAAGAGCTGAAAAATATGCAAATAAACTGCAAAAAGGTGAAGCTTAAGCATAATTAGTTTACACATATCATATGTAGTAATTCAATTACCTACGTCGTAAGGAATGACGAGTATTGCTGCTGCATGTTAGCGATCAGAATATCCATGGAAGCGAATTTAGCTTCAA
>OJMH01003243.1_pt1 | contig 12306 bp, 9 predicted proteins | sample 1597111 | NCBI WGS metagenome assembly OJMH01 (sample SAMEA2452115, study PRJEB22498) | human gut metagenome | reverse complement strand
GCCACGACGGCCCGTGCCGCGGGGCGTCCCGTCGACGGGCACGTCGTGGGTAACGACGACGTGGCCGAGCAGCTGCGCCGTTCGTCGGCCTCCGACTTCGGCCTGCGGGGCGAACTGCCCTACATCGATGCGGTGATCGCCGCCGTGAACGACGAAAGCAACCTGCTGGAAAAGGAGCACAAGATCGACCGCATCCGCTGGCAGCAGGCCGTCGATCTGGCAGCCGAAGACTACTTCAACGTGAACGCCGTCCTCTCGTACCTCGTGCGCATCAATCTGGTGGCACGCTGGACGCAGCTCGACGAGGCGCGCGGCCGCGCCATGCTCGGACGGCTGCTGCGCGAACTGGACGGCAAGGAATTGATAAATAACAAATAGTCAGATATGAAAACTACAGGACGTGTAAACGGTATCATCTCCAACATCGTCATCGTCAAGGCGGACGGGCCTGTGGCCCAGAACGAGATCTGTTACGTGTGGACGGGCGATACCAAAATGATGGCCGAGGTCATCAAAGTCATCGGCGACGACGCCTATGTGCAGGTTTACGACAGCACGCGCGGTCTGAAAATCGGCGACCGGGTCGAATTCGAAGGCCACATGCTCGAAGCGACGCTGGCTCCGGGTCTGCTGTCGCGCAACTACGACGGATTGCAGAACGACCTCGAAAAGATGGATAGTCTCTTCATCGAACGCGGTTCGATCACCGACCCGATCGATTTCGATAAGACGTGGGAGTTCACGCCGCTGGCCAAGGCGGGCGACAAGGTCTCGGCCGCTTCGTGGCTGGGCGAGGTGAAGGAGCAGTGGATTCCCCACAAGATCATGGTTCCCTTCACGATGACGGGCAGCTATACGGTCAAGAGCGTCGCCGCGGCGGGCTCTTACAAGGTCACCGACACGGTGGCCGTCCTGACCGACGCCGAAGGCGGCGACCACGAGGTGACGATGGTGCAGCGCTGGCCCGTGAAGCAGGCGATCCGCAGCTATGTCGAGAAACCGCGCCCCGACCGCATCATGGAGACGGGCGTGCGTGCGATCGACACCTTCAACCCGCTGGCCGAAGGCGGTACGGGCTTCATCCCGGGGCCGTTCGGCGCCGGCAAGACCGTGTTGCAGCATGCCATTTCGAAACAGGCCGACGCCGACGTCATCATCATGATCGCCTGCGGCGAGCGCGCCAACGAGGTGGTCGAAATCTTCAAGGAGTTCCCCGAACTGATCGACCCCCATACGGGCCACCCCCTCATGGAGCGTACGATCATCATCTGCAATACGTCGAACATGCCCGTCGCCGCGCGCGAGGCGTCGGTCTACACGGGCATGACCATCGGCGAATACTACCGCGCCATGGGACTCAAAGTGCTCGTCATGGCCGACTCGACGTCGCGCTGGGCGCAGGCGCTGCGCGAGATGTCGAACCGCCTGGAAGAGCTGCCCGGTCAGGACGCCTTCCCGATGGACCTCTCGGCGATCATCTCGAACTTCTATTCGCGGGCCGGTCTGGTGCGCCTGACCAACGGACAGACGGGTTCGGTGACCTTCCTCGGTACGGTGTCGCCCGCGGGCGGCAACCTCAAAGAGCCGGTCACGGAGTCCACGAAGAAGGCGGCGCGCTGCTTCTACGCCCTGGCGCAGGCGCGTGCCGACTCGAAGCGTTATCCCGCCATCGATCCGCTCGACTCCTACTCGAAATATCTGGAATACCCCGAAATCCGCGAATACCTCGACGCGCACATCGGCAAGGGCTGGGTGGACAACGTCTATGCTGGCAAGACGCTCGTGCAGCGCGGCAAGGAGGCCAACGACCAGATCAACATCCTGGGCGACGACGGCGTGCCGGTGGAGTACCACGAACGCTTCTGGAAGTCGGAGCTGATCGATTTCGTGATCTTGCAGCAGGACGCCTTCGACGACATCGACGCCAACTGTCCGCTCGAACGCCAGAAGATGATGTTCGAGATGGTGCTCGACATCTGCAACAAGACGTTCGACTTCGCCGATTTCGAGGAGTGCTCCAAGTTCTTCAAGACGCTGATCAACCTCTTCCGCCAGATGAACTACGCGGAGTGGCAGTCCGAGAAATTCGCCGACTACCGCTCGCAGATCGAGGCGCTCGTAAACGAACAGCTCAACAAATAAGACCGAAGCTATGACAACACGTGCATTTCAAAAGGTATATACCAAGATAGACAACATTACCAAAGCCACCGTGACGCTGCGCGCCTCGGGCGTGGGCAACGACGAGCTGGCCACCGTGGGCGGCAAGCTCGCCCAGGTGGTGAAGATCATGGGCGACAACGTGACGTTGCAGGTCTTCGCCGGCACCGAGGGGCTGGCCACCGACTCCGAAGTGGTCTTCCACGGCGAGCCGCCCAAGCTCAAAGTGTCGGACAACCTGGCCGGCCGCTTCTTCAACGCCTACGGCGAACCGCTCGAAGGCGGCGAGCAGATCGAGGGCGAGGCGCGCGAGATCGGCGGCCCGACGGTGAACCCCTTCCGGCGCAAGCAGCCTTCGGAGCTGATCGCCACGGGCATCGCCGGCATCGACCTCAACAATACGATCGTCACGGGACAGAAGATTCCCTTCTTCGCCGATCCCGACCAGCCCTACAACGCCGTGATGGCCAACGTGGCGCTGCGTGCCAAGGCCGACAAGATCATCCTGGGCGGCATGGGCCTCACGAACGACGACTTCCTCTACTTCAAGCAGGTCTTCGAGAACGCAGGCGCGCTCGACCGCATCGTCTCGTTCGTCAACACGACCGAGAACCCGCCCGTGGAGCGGTTGCTCGTGCCCGACATGGCGCTGACGGCCGCCGAGTATTTCGCCGTGGACAAGGGGCAGAAGGTCCTGGTGCTGCTCACCGACATGACGCTCTATGCCGATGCGCTGGCGATCGTCTCGAACCGCATGGACCAGATTCCCTCGAAGGACTCGATGCCCGGCTCGCTCTATTCGGATCTGGCGAAGATCTACGAGAAGGCCGTACAGCTGCCCAACGGCGGTTCGATCACCATCATCGCCGTGACGACCCTCTCGGGCGGCGACATCACGCACGCCGTCCCCGACAACACGGGTTATATCACCGAGGGCCAGCTCTTCCTGCGCAACGACTCCGACACGGGCAAGGTCATCGTCGACCCGTTCCGTTCGCTGTCGCGCCTCAAACAGCTCGTCATCGGCAAGAAGACCCGCGAGGATCATCCGCAGGTGATGAACGCCTGCGTGCGCCTCTACGCCGATGCGGCCAACGCCAAGACGAAGCTGGAAAACGGTTTCGACCTCTCGGACTACGACGAGCGCGCGCTGAAATTCGCACACGACTATTCGGAGAAGCTCCTTTCGATCGACATCAACATCGACATCGACCAGATGCTCGACACGGCGTGGAGGCTCTTTGCGGAGTACTTCACCAAGACCGAGGTGGCCATCAAGGAGGAGCTGATCCAAAAATACTGGAAGGAGTAACTGCTCATGGCAATCAAATTTCAATATAACAAGACTTCGCTCGGCGATCTGGGCAAACAGCTCAAAATGCGGCAGAAGGCGCTCCCTACGATCAAAAGCAAGGAGTCGGCGCTGCGCTCCGAGGTCAAGAAAGCGAAGGAGGCCGCACAGGAGTTCCGGTCGCAGCTCTCGCGCCTCGAGGCCGAGTACGACTACATGGTCTCGCTGTGGGGTGAGTTTGATTGTGACCTGCTGCGAATCGCCGACATCGAGCTGACCGAACAGAAGATCGCGGGCGTCCGCACGCCCGTGCTCCGGGAGATCGTCTACGAAGAGAAGCCCTACGACCTCTTCTCGTCGCCCGTATGGTACGCCGCCGGGATCGACCTGTTGAAGCGGCTGTCGAAGCTGGGCATCGAGTACGAACTCTTCAACCGCAAGATGGAGCTGCTGGATTTCGCACGCCGTAAAACCACTCAGAAGGTCAACCTCTACGAGAAGGTACAGATTCCCGGTTACGAGGATGCCATACGCAAGATCAAACGATTCCTTGAGGACGAGGAGAACCTCTCGAAATCGGCACAGAAAATCGTAAAAACCAAACAGCAACAGGCCGGGGAGGGGCAGATGTCATGATCGCCAGGATGTCGAAATACGACTTTATTCTCTACGCCGGTCAGAGCGACGACTTCATCGAACGGCTCCGCGAACTGGGGCTGGTCGACGTGACCTGCCGGGGCTGGGAGCCTTCGGAGGGCGACCGGCAGCTCGTTACGGCGATCGAAGGCCGCACCAAGGCCCTCGCGGCGCTGGAACGGTTCCGCAGTTCGGAGCATTTCGACGCGGCGGCCCGCCCCTTCGCATCGGGCGACGAGGCCTACGAACGCTACGGCCGCACGGCACAGGAGCGCGCGGCGTTGCGCACCGAGATCGGACAGACCGAAAAGGCTGCCGAGGAGGCGCGCCCGTGGGGCGACTTCTCGGCCGGGACGTTGCAGCGGCTCGCACGGCGCGGCGTCGTGCTGCGCTTCTTCACCGCGCAGCGGGATGCGTTCGAGAAATCGCGCGACGCCTGGAACGAACAGGCTCCCGTGGAGGTGATCCACGAGACCTCTTCGACGGTCTGGTTCGTCGCCGTATCGCACGAAGGCGCCGAACTGTCGTTCGACGCGCAGGAGGTGAAGGCCCCCGCGATGACGGCGCACGACGCCGAGGCGAAGGTCGCCTCGCTGCGAAGCCGTCTGAGCGCCACCGACGCCGAGATGTCGCGTGCCGCGGCGTCCGCCGCACTCATCGAGCGCGACTGCAACCGTCTGCGTGAAGAGTTGCAGCGGGTGAAGGTGACGGCCACCGCCGAGGCGGCCGCCGACGGCACGCTGCTGGTCATGGAGGGATGGGCCGAACGGGAGACGTCGGATCGGGTGGACGCCCTGCTGGACGAATATCCCAACGTGCTCTACATCAAGAGCGACCCCACGCCCGAAGACGAGACGCCCGTGAAGCTGAAAAACAACCGTTTCGCGCGCATCTTCGAGATGGTGGGCGACATGTACGCCCGCCCGAAATACGGGACGATCGACCTGACGCCCTTCTTCGCGCCCTTCTACATGCTCTTCTTCGGCATCTGTCTCAACGACGCCGGCTACGGACTCATCCTGCTGGCGATGGGAATGGCGATGCTTTGGAAATTCAAGGGGGGCATGATGCGCCGCGCCGCATGGTTCGCCACGATGTGCGCCGTCTCGACGATCGTATTCGGCCTCTTCTGCGGATCGTTCTTCGGCGTCTCGCTCAAAGCGTACTTCCCGTCGATCCCCTTCTTCGACTTCCAGGGGAGGTTTTTCTCGTGGGCGCTGGCCATCGGCCTGGTGCAGATTCTGTTCGGACAAGTATTGCGTATCGTCATGGTAAGTGCCACGGCGGGATTCCGCTATGCGCTTTCGACGCTGGGCTGGTTCCTCGTCATCCTCGCGGGCAGTCTGGCCGCAGGGCTTCCGCTGCTCGATCCGGCGTGGGTCATTCCGGGATTCACCACTTCGTCACCCGCCTTCTACGGCGTGGCGGCCATCGGCGTGGTGCTGATGCTTTTCTTCAACTCGCCGGGCAAGAACCCGTTCGTGAATTTCGGAACCGGACTTTGGGATACCTATAATAATATAACGGGCATCCTTTCCGACGTGCTGTCGTACATCCGTCTGTTCGCGATCGGCCTTTCGGGCGGTATCCTGGCCACGGTCTTCAACGACTTGGCTACGGGCCTGAGCCCCGATATTCCGGTGGTGCGCGAGCTGATGATCCTGTTGATCCTGCTCGTCGGGCACGGCATCAATCTCTTCATGTCCTCGATCTCGTCGTTCGTTCACCCGATGCGACTCACCTTCGTGGAATTCTACAAGAACGCGGGCTTCGAAATGGCTGCGCGCCAGTTCGAACCGCTGACGAAAATCGATCAATCGGAAAACAAATAACAATTAAAAAACTCAAATTTTTCAGTTATGACAACAGCAATTATTATGGCCTACGTCGGCGTAGCGTTGATGGTCGGTCTTTCGGGTATGGCAAGCTGTATCGGCACCTCGATCGCCGGCATGGCGTCCGTCGGCGCGATGAAGAAGAACGCCGGTGCGTTCGGCAGCTACATGATTCTGGCCGCCATCCCCGGTTCGCAAGGTCTCTACGGATTCGTGAACTACTTCATCATCAAGGATTTCCTAACGGACGAGATCTCGATGTTGCAGGGTGCCGCCATTTTCGGCGCCGGATTGCTGACGGGTGTGGTCTGCCTCGCGTCGTCCTACTTCCAGTCGAAGGTTTGCGCCAACGGTATCACCGCGATCGGCAACGGCCACGACGTAATGGGTAAGACGCTGATTCTGGCTGCATTCCCCGAGCTGTACGCCATTCTGACGGTCGCCGCGGTCTTCCTGATCGGCGGTGCGATCTGATCCGTACGACTCCCGCAACGAAAGAGACGGCCTTCGGATAAGGTCGTCTCTTTTGCTTTGTCGGGAGCTGCCGCCGTCCGCCGCGGATTTTGAAATGTCGCGATTTCTGCGTATTTTGCGCTCCGAACAAGAATTTCCCCATGAAGAAGAGTTACGAAGAGATCAACGAAAAGATCCGTCAGGGCAAAGCCGTCGTCCTGACCGCCGAAGAGGTGTCCCAACTGGCGCGCACCCTTTCGCCCGCCGAGATCGTCCGGCGCGTGGACGTCGTCACGACCGGTACGTTCGGCGCGATGTGCTCGTCGGGCGCCTTCCTCAACTTCGGCCACGCCACGCCGCCGATCCGCATGGAGCGCATCGAGCTCAACGGCGTCCCCGTAAGCGGCGGCCTGGCGGCCGTCGACACCTTCGTGGGCGCCACCGACTGCGATCCGGCGCGCCCCGCCTACGGCGGCGCCCACGTCATCGAGGAGCTGGTGGCCGGCCGCAGCGTCACGCTGGAAGCCTGGGGCAAGGGAACCGACGACTATCCGCGGCGCCATATCCGCTCGCACGTCACGCTCGACGACATCAACGAGGCGATCCTCTACAACCCGCGCAACTGCTACCAGAACTACAACGCCGCGACCAACTCTTCGGAGCGGATGCTCCATACCTACATGGGAACGCTGCTGCCCAAACTGCGCAATGTTTCGTACAGCACCGCAGGCGAGCTGTCGCCCCTGCTCAACGATCCCACGTGCCGTACGATCGGCATGGGCACGCGTATCTTCCTCTGCGGCGCACGCGGCTACGTGAGCTGGCAGGGCACGCAGTTCAACACCTCCAAACCCGTCAATGAGCACGGCATTCCGATCGGCGGCGCGCGCACCGTGGCCGCAATCGGCAACCTGCGCGAGATGTCGACCGACTACCTGCGCGCCGCCTACTACGAGAAATACGGCGTGAGCCTCTTCGTGGGCGTGGGCATCCCGATCCCGCTGCTGGACGAGGAGCTGGCGCACGACGTTTCGATCCGCAACGAACAGATCACCACCAACATCCTCGATTTCGGCGAGGAGGAGCGCCCGATCGGGCAGACCAACTACGCCGAACTGCGCAGCGGTTCGATCGAGGTGCGGGGGCAGCGCGTGCGCACGGCTCCCGTGGCGAGCCTGCGCAAGGCGCGCGAGATCGCCGAAACGCTCAAAGGCTGGATCGCCCGCGGCGAATTTCTCCTCACGGAACCCGTACAACCCATGCCCGCCCATTCGACGGTCAAGGGGCTGAAAGCCGACGACGAATAACCGCTAACAAGGAAAAGCACATGACGACCAAAGTAATTCTCTATTTCCCGTCGGACGCCACCGACAAGGCGGTTACCTACGATCTGGTGAAGCGTTACGACCTGCGCATCAACATCCTGCGCGCCGAAATCGAGGCGGGACGTTCGGGCTCGCTGCTCGTCGAACTGACGGGCGAGGAGCCCATGGTGCGCGAAGGCGTCGCCTATCTCGAACGCAACGGCGTCACCGTAAGCCCCGTGGCGAGCAAGATCGCCTACGACCGCGACCGCTGCATCGACTGCGGCAACTGTGCGCTGGCCTGCTTCCCGCAGGCGCTTACGATCGGTGCGCCCGACTGGCGGCTGCATTTCGATCCCGAACGCTGCATCGCCTGCAAACTCTGCCTCAAAAGCTGCCCTCTGGGCCTCTTCCATATCGAATTCACCGAAGCCTGAGCCGTGGAGTACGTCGAGCGGAGCTACCGGAGCCGCATGGGGCGGGATGCGGTCGTGTTCACCGTCTCCTACCGCGAAAGCGACCTGTGGGTCGCCGTCGACCGCGGCGATGCGGCCGTCATGGCCGCCCGCACGGAACACTTTCTGCACGAACTGCGCGGGCGGCTCGACCGTTACCTCGACCGCGACCCCGCCTACCTGCGCGCCCTCGTTCCCTGTCTGCCGCGACCCGACGCTCCGCCTCTGCTGCATGAAATGGCCGTGGCGGCATCGGGCCGATGAGCGCCGTAGCCGGAGCCTTCGCCCGCGAGACGGGACGGATGCTGCGCCGCGAATTCGGCGTCGGCGAGGTGGTCGTCGAAAACGGCGGCGACATCTACGCCGACGTGCACCGGCCGCTCGACGTGGCGCTCTTCGCCGGAGAGTCCCCCCTCTCGGAACGGGTCGGACTCCACATCCCCGGCGGAGCCTTCCCGCTGGGTATCTGCACCTCGTCGGGAACCGTCGGGCCGTCGCTCAGCTTCGGTCGTGCCGATGCCGTGATGATCGTCTGCCGCGACGTGCTGCTCGCCGACAGCTATGCCACGGCGTGGGCCAACCGCGTCCGCACCGAGGAGGATACGGGCTCCGTCGTCGAGCGGGCCTGCCGCGTGCCGGAGATTTTGGGGGCGATGGCCGTCAAGGGCGAACGGCTGGCCGTCGGCGGCACGTTCGAGCTGCGGCTGTTCGGAGAAGCCCGGGATTTTTAAAAAATCGTTCCGCCTGACGATTTCGCGCCAAACTCCCCCTTCCCGCTTTCCATCCGTTGCGAATTATGCCCGAAAAGATGATACTTTGCGATCTATCCGGATGTAAACCGTTACAGTTCCGCAGCGAAAAAAGAGGCCGGACGGAGGATATACTTTTCCAAAGATTACAGAGTTTCTGAAAAAATACCTATATTTGTCGGTACTTTCCCTAACGACACGGTGCGGGAAAGGCACGACCGGACGAGAATCATTACAATCAAATACGTTTTACTATGAGAAAATTCGGACTTTTTTTATGTCTCTCGCTGTTATTCGCCTTCACGGGTTGTAGCGACAGCGACGATGTAGAAGAGCAGGGCGGCACGGTGCTCGCCAAACCTTCGGTCGCGGTGACCACGACGACGTCCTCCAGCTTCAAGGTGGCGTGGGATGCCGTACCCAATGCCGAAAGTTACAAATATCGCCTCTCCCAGGAGAACGAGACGGGCGACGAACTCGTCGTGCAGCCCGAGAACTCGACTTCGGCTACGGCCCTCGCATTCGGCGACCTCGATCCGAAAACCAAGTATATCCTGCGCGTCAAGGCCGTCGCCGCCGCAGGCAGCGGTCTGACGGATTCGGAGTACTCCAAGATCTTCGCCACGACGCTGGCCGAAGAGGCCGCGGAGCTGACGTTCGAGAAGATCGCCGCGACGAACCCGACTTACGAGAGCGTCGACGTGGAGATCGTACCTTCGGCCGAGAACCTCTACTACTGGCAGGTCGTCGAAAACAGCCTGATCGAGGGCAAGAGCGACCGTGAGATCGTCGCCGCCCTGAAAGAGAACATCTCCGAGCTCTCCTCCGGCACGGTCAAGAAGACCGTCCACGGTTTGAAGGCCGACACGGAGTACACGGTCGTCGCCTTCGGTTACGACCTCGACGCCGGCAAGTCCACGTCCGCCGTCGCACGTCTCGAAGCAGCGTTCACCACGCCGGCCGACGACCGCATGACGATCGCCATCACCGTCGGTGAGGTGGCCGATAACAATGTGCACGTGACCTTCGAGCCGTCGGTTGCCGACGGACGCTATTTCGCTGACGTCGTTGCTGCTGCCGATATCGCGGGCAAGAGCGAATACGAAATCGTCGTTCTGTTGCAGAACAAGTACGGAGCGGAGATGACCGATATCGTTCGCAACGGCAAGTTCGAGACGGACGTCGCCGTCGAGGAGAACAAGAACTATGTCGCCGTGGCCTTCGGATACAATGTCGCTGCATCGGAATTCCTCACGCAGTTCTTCCGTGCCGAGATCAAGAATGGCGGCGACGAACCGGGAATGTCCGAGGCGTGGGTTAACATGGCGTGCGTATACGGAACGATCAGCGGTCAACCAGGAATCGGAGCCGAGCTCTATCCGAATGATAAAACCGTTAAGGTCAAAGCCGGCGGATTTACGCTCACGGGACCTGCGACCTCTTTGGAGGAGATTGGTATGACCGAGGCTTCTCTTCGAGAAAGGATCATGAAAGAGGGTATCGACGTTACTCCGAGCCAAGGGTCCTATCAAGTCTCCGCCCCAACCGAATACGGGCAAGTATGGCTCTTCGGTACCATAGGTATTGATGAGCAAGGCAATGCAGGCGAAGCCAACTGGTTCATTGTAAAAGCACAGGCATCGGCTTCCACAGAGCCCGAGATCCTCGGTATGTCCGATAAGAATGATGAGACGGGTGGAGACGAACCCATCGAGACGGATGCTTGGTCGGATATAACAGCGGTTTCGTGGGAAATGCAGGATGCCGGGCTCGCTATTTTCTTTGACTGCGAACCCAACAAGACTGCGACAGCTGTTACCGTTGGAGCGTGGACACTTGACATGGACAAATTCCCTGCCCCGCCTACCTCGCTGGAAGAGATTGGAATCAGATCCGAAAGCGAACTCCGCAGCATGACGCTTGAAGACGGTATTGCGCTCGATATGGAGAAGAAATATGTAGGATTGAAAACCAATGCCGGAGAAGTGTGGCTTTTCTCGACCGTCGCTGCGGATGCCGAAGGTAAAAACGGAGCCGTCAACTGGGTCATCGCACAGGTTCCTGCATCTCCCTCGGGTGAATATGGCGCTTGCACCATCCTCGGCCAGTCGGAGAACAACAATGCGGGCGGTATCGAACTTGTCGGTTCGACATATGAAGATTATCTGGGTGCATGGACGCTGGTTTCGTATGGTTCGGCAATCGTCGGCGAAAAAGGATATCAGTTTACGGAGACTCCGTTGCAATTCAATGTCCGAATCGAGAAGGATGTGGAAGGTCAGAGCTACAAGGTGTACGGCTGGAATGCGGATACGGAATTCGCCAATGCCAATCCGTTCATAATGAACTACGATCCGAAGGAGACGGAAGGTATCGGCGGCTGGCTCAATATTCCGTTGGCGCAGGTGGTCAAGACCGAAGGCAATATCGATTGGACGCTCTGTCCGAGATTCCTCTCCGGAGAAACTTATTACTATTACACGAATACCGATATGGATAAAGCCTTCATCGGTGCACGTGAAAAGGAGGGGGCTGTAGTTATTCAAGGTGGGCAATATGAATTTACAGGAGGCATCGGTGTGGTTCAGATTCTGTCTATGAATTTCATGGGTATCGATAAGGATAATCCGAAAGGCGAAGCCCAAACCCGGCCGTTGGAGACGAAACATGCGCTGGCGCCCTATGTTCTCGTCAAGGGTGATCTTTCGGCATCGAATGCCCGCAATCGGATGCAGATTAGTCGTAAAGCCGCTGATATCGCACGCGTTCAGGCGACGATTAATACCTTTGCCAGCCTTTCGACGGCTGCTGCGATCGGTGCTCCTCGGCATGTGGCCAAACCGACGAATATCCGTCAGATCAATGGCCGATCGACAGGAATGCTCGGACTTGGGACGACTTCCGAATCGATGATGACCGTTTATTATCGGTCCGACCGATAATTCGATGTGGTTTAAATAAAAAGCGTTGTCTCAATATACGAGACAACGCTTTTTATTTGGACATTCCACAGAGGTAATTGCGATCATCCCTTTCGGCGCAGGTTTTGCGCCGCGTTGGCTTGGAGGCGCCGGAGGCCGCTGCGCATGAGCGGCGTGCGGCCGAACGACGTGCGGAATTCCGCCTCCTCCATCGCGAGCCACCGTTCGGGCGGGAACGACAAGGGATCTAACAGCGGATCGAACGCCGGATGAAGATGCAGCGGCGCACGGAGGTTGTAGGGGCAGCGGCTCTGGCAGGCGTCGCAGCCGAAAATCCACCCGTCGAGGGCAATTTCCGCGGCCGGCGTCCGTTCGATCGTATGACAGGAGATGCAGCGGCGCGCATCGATCGCGCGGTCGTTGCAAACGGCACCCGTCGGGCAGGCTTCGACGCAGCGGCGGCAGGAGCCGCACCCCGCGCCGGCGAGCGGCTCGTCGAAGC
>OJMH01003237.1_pt1 | contig 12321 bp, 11 predicted proteins | sample 1597111 | NCBI WGS metagenome assembly OJMH01 (sample SAMEA2452115, study PRJEB22498) | human gut metagenome | reverse complement strand
TTTGACCAACGACATTTCCACCCTTGAAACCTCCGCCCGCAACAACCCAGCTGAAGGCTGCACCAAAATGATTTCTGCCGCCCATCCAGGGGGAATTATACATTATTTTGGGGGTGCGGCCAAATTCGCCACCCAAAGTTACAATCGTTGTTTTAAGAAGGCCGCGCTCCGACAACTCGCTAAGTAGGGCAGAGTAGGCTTGGTCGAGCGCGGGCAGCATTACATCCATTGCCTCAAAATGCTTTTTGTGAGTGTCCCAACCATTTAGCATGACGTTTACGTAGGTGGCTCCCGCCTCCACAAGTCTGCGCGCAAGGAGAAGCTGCTGGCCAAAACCGCGCACGGAGCCGTATTTTTCACGCACAGAGTCGGGCTCGCGCGAGAGGTCGAAGGCCTCCTTGCCTTTGCCGACAATCATAGAGTAGGCCATCTGCCTCTGCGAATCTATGTCGGACATCTCCTTTGTAAGCGTTGAATCTAGCGTATCAAGAGCCTCCAAAAGTTTGCGCCGATCTCCTATATTTATTGGCTTACTCCTCTTTGTCTTTTTAGTATCTTTTGTGAAATTTAAGTCCGCATTTGAGATTATCCCGGAGGCTGCAAACGAGCGGCCGCTTTCCCCTATAAAGCCGGATTCGTCGAACCTTGCGTAGGGGTTCATCACGGATATAAACGCCGGCACGGACGCGCCCTTTGTCTTTTCCCTATTTAGGTAGGAAATTACAGAACCCATCGAAGGGTAAACCAACTCTCCGTCCGGAGGCATTCCCGATAGCATCATGTAGGTTGAAACTTCATGGCTATTGTCGCCGTGCGTCATTCCTCGTATTATGCTGTATTTGTCGGCTAATTTTGCCGTAAGCGGAAGCGTCTGCGAAATCTCAATTCCGTCCACGTTTGTTGGAATGGCCTTTGTGTAGGGGCCTATTATTTCGCGTCCGGCGTTTGGCTTTGGGTCAAATGTATCTATATGGCAGGGCCCGCCTGCTAGGAATATTTGAATTACCGCCTTAGCCTTAGTGGCGGCAGCTTCGGAGGCTTCCTGCGCTTGGTCTGCAAAAAGTTTGTTTAGTGCGAGCCCCGAAAAGCTAAGTGCGCCAAATTTTATAAAGTCTCGCCTGCAAATTTTAAATTCCGCCATCATTTTATCCTCATAGTTTAAAAAGAAATTCCTTTGAATTTAATATTGCCCAAGCCACGTCTTTGAGAGCCTCGGAGGGCGCCTTGCCAGACTCAAAGTGCTTTAGGCAAATCTCGTATTCGCGCTGCGTAGGCGGGCGAGTTAGAAATGTTAAATAGAGCGTTTTTATCTTGTCCTTATTGTTTATCTTAGGACTCGAAAGGGCTTTTAAAAATGGAGACTTATCGAGCTTCCGGTTTATATTCGCACTTCCCGCCAAGTGCAATATTTGCTGCATAGAAACTTGATTTACTCTGTCATTTAAGTAAGACGAGTTTCTACCGGGTTTTCCAAATAGCGTTAAAAATGGATTTGATACGCTTCCGTCATGCAGCTGTATTGCCTTGAAATCTTCCGGCCAGAATGCGTAGGGCTCGGGTGTAATGCTCGTAAAGGCTTGGTATATACCAAGATTTGAACTTATTATGTCGTTTAGATACTCCGCTTCTATTCTGCTTGGAATGTGGTGTGAAAATAATGCTACATCATCTCTATTTGTCGCGTTTGGCTTTGACGAGCGCTGGTAGGTGTTTGACAAAAATATCTCTCTATAAACGCTCTTTAAATCGAAATTCGATTCCTTGAGAGTATCTTCCAAGTAGCTTAAAATTTTATCGCTTACAATAGCCATGTTGGGGCGTATGTCGTCTGCCGGATTTTGCAAGCCGCGCGAAAAAATCCAAAACCATATCCTACTTACAATCGCTCTCGAAAAATACGGGTTTTTTTCGTCCAAAAGCCAGTCGGCAAAGGCCTCGCGCCTATCTGCTCCGGCGGGGCTTGTAAGCTCTTCTGAAAATATGTAAAATTTGTGCAAAGTATTTTTATCAGGCTCAGTTTCTGCAAGGTTTATCGTAAGAATTTCCTCTTTCCACTCCTTGGATTTCTTAAAACTAAGCTGTTCAAAGAAGCTTGCGAGTTTTGCATTGTCCTGCGGAGTCCAAGATTCGTAGGGGTGGGCGTGGCACTTTATGCAATTTGTGCGCACCCCCATAAATACGAGTGCTGCAGCCTCCGCAAAATTATCGGCATTTTTTACATTCACAGCCCTGTAAAAATTTACGGGAGGATTCTTAAAATTGCTGCCCGATGAAAGAAGCATAGTGCGCGCCATAACATTATAGGGCATTCCTCCCGCAAGAGAATCCCTAAGCCAAGTGTAGTAAGCCTGCGCTGCGTTGGGCCATAGGTTGCTTGGAAATTCGCTCTTAATTCTCAATATGTCGGATAGGCGCATAGCAAGCATATCCGTAAATTCAGGCGAATTTAAAACTTTTTCAACAAGTTTTGCGCGCTTTGATTTAGACTTATCTCCCAAAAATTTTTCAACCTCTTCGGGCTTTGGCAATAGCCCGGTTGCGTCAAGGTAGAGCCTTCTGATAAATTCTGAATCCGTACACAGCTCTGAAGGTATTACTCCCGCCTTTTTTAAGTTTTCGAGTGCGTAAACGTCTATGGGGTTTGCCGCTTGCTCCTTGGGAAACTCTCCTTTTAGCGGCTTTGCGCAAATCACTTTAACTGTGCAAAATTTTCTATTGCTTGAGACGTTTACAAAACTTACTCCGCTTTTGAGATATTTGATTTTCCCGTCTTTTGAAAGATCTATGAAAGTTTTATCGCAGCTAAAAACGCATTTTTCCGTTACGTCGATCTTGCTATTGTCGGAGTAAGTTGCCTCAATTTTTAGTTGGGCTTCTTCGCCGGGGTTTATGACGATTTCGCTTTTATCGCTCGAAATAGATACAATGCTTTTAGCTTTTGGATTATTAAAAGCCGCCCCCTGAGAAATCCAAGCTTCCAGGGTCTTCAACTCATCTTTTGACAGCTTCGCCCCCGAATGCTCAATTTCCCCCGATAGCTTTTTTAAAATAAGTGAATTTTTAGGATTTTTTCTATCTATGTAGCGAGACTTGTACGAATATTTAATTGCGTTAAAATCCGCCTCCGGATTGCCGTTAAACATGGCAAATCTCAAACCTCCGGCACCGCTTTCAGCTCCGTGGCACTTAGGCGAGGAGCAGTTGTTTTTTGCAAGTATAGGGGCAATGTGGGATTCGTAAAATAGAGCGTCTTTCCGCTCTTGCGAAAGGCAAATCAAAGGCGCGAATGCAAGAATAAATAAGGTAAGTTTGCTAAAGTAAGGCCCGGACATAACGCACGTAATAACAAAAAAAATAAAAGAATGTTTCAACAGAAACATTCTTTAAAAAAATTTTTTACTGTAAAGAATAATAAACTACTTGATTGTACTTGTAAGCCAAGTTGCAAATGCGCCTTGATCCTGCCCGAAGTTTGCCAATCTAAAGCTTTCGCCATCGCGCAAGATAAATGCAGCGTCGCGCGAATTTACTTTGCCGTCTCGCTCGCGCGTAAATAGTATAATTTTTACATCGCCCAAATCCGCAATCTTTTTGAAAGACTTGTGATAGGTAACGTAATCTTTCAAAGTTTCCCTGCGTTCGGCATCCGAGAGCTTTAGATACTGGTTTCCGAATACCTCGGCGCTTTTTGGAGTCATTATTTTTGCGTATTGCTCGAGCTTGAAGCTGTAGAAATCAGCCTGCGCCTTTTTGTAGAATACAAGTTCGGGCAGTTCCGCATTGTTGGTGCCCGAAATATCTATAAACTTAATTAGCTTAGATTCGTCAGCAATATTGACTGTCGGCGCATTTCTCACTGACTCCGACAATACGGAAATATATGGAGATTTAGCCCCTACGTCCCAACGGAACTTACCGTCGATTTTTTTAAAGTACAGGTAGTTCATATCGGGCCTTAACTTTGAGCTTGCACTCTTAAAAAATACTATGGCATCTTTGCCGTATTCCATGCAGGCTAAAATTTCGATATCGTTTAGACCCATTCTGGAGTGGAAGGTCTTGGCTCTCTTTAGGTCTGATTTGTTCGCGAGAACTTTTTCGAGGTTTGCATCGTGTTTTAAAATTTCCTGAAGGGCGGATATCCTATTCGGATTTATCGCGCCCTCCTTCAGAAAGTAACCCGATTTTTTTGCTTCGGAATCAATCTTTAATATGATTTCAAAGTAGCAATTCTTTGGCTCGCTCTCTTGGGCAAGGGCCTGCGCTAGCGGCGATAGTAGAACGGCAAGCCCCAGCATTAAGATATTAAATTTATTTTTCATATTCGCTTTATTTGCGCTCTCCGTATTGCGCCGTTACGTTTATCGCTATGCCGCCCCTTGCGTTAAAGTTGCCCACAACTTCACACCAAACGGGCTTTAGCGCCGCGACCAGGTCGTCAAGTATAACATTTACAATGTGCTCGTGGAAGCAACCCTCATTTCTGAAGCTCCAGAGGTAGAATTTTAGAGATTTGCTCTCAACTATTCGCTCATCTGGTATGTAGCGTATGGTAATTCTTGCAAAATCCGGCTGGCCGGTAATGGGGCATAGGCAGGTAAATTCGTCGGTGGTAAGTTCCACGATGTAATTTCTGCCTTTTGCCTTGTTGGGGAAGGTTTCAAGTATCTTTGAGGGCTTGTTTAGCTTTTGCCCCAAAAGCTTAAACTCTCTTTTCTTAGGCATAAGCGTATTAGTCTTCTATTTTGATTGAAAGTACGTCATTTGTCTGCTTTGACCTAAAATCCAACAATTTTTGGCGCAGGGAGACATCTGAAAGCGCAAGTATTTGAACAGCCGCTATTGCGGCATTTACAGCCCCCGCCTTTCCTATAGCAAATGTCATTACGGGAATCCCGCGCGGCATTTGCACTGTAGATAGAAGCGAATCCAAACCGTCCAAGGCCCAACCCTTCATAGGTACGCCCAAAATGGGCAAGTGGGTCTGTGAGGCCAAGACGCCCGCCAAGTGAGCCGCTCCGCCTGCTGCTGCAATTATGACCTTAACTCCGCGCGATTCCGCCTTGCTTGCAAGCTCGCAGGCCTTCTGCGGCGTTCTGTGCGCCGACGCCACTTCGCGGTCGTATTTTACTCCGAAAGAATCCAGCATCTTTGCGCAATTCGACATGGTTTCCCAGTCGCTTAAGCTTCCCATTACAATTAAAACCTGAGGATTTTCTTTATCAACCATGGCGGGGATACTCTTTGATATTGCCAAACTTTACAAGCAAATTTTAATTGCGCCAAAAATAGGGCAGCGCGGCGAAACTCCGCATTCTATATTCGGAATTTTGCGCCGCGCCGGGGGTATAAATGCAATTTTGTCTCTTAATTTGTTATACCGAGCCTAAATATGGGTTCCACTTCGCCCTCTATTGTCTCAAATTTTACTATGAATTTACCTCCGGAATTTACCACTGTCTCTTTGGGAATATTAAAACTTTCAAACATGAATTTATCGCCTAAATTTTTGTTTCTGGTACATTGCGCAATTTGTGTTCCGTTTACGGAAATTTTGTATTTGCATGGAAACTTTGAGCCTAGCCTCTCTATAAAGATTTTAAGCTTCATGTTTTTTTCAAATTTATCTTCAGGGATTTTTAGCTCATAGCTCATCCAAGTTTTACTGTGCCTCGACACTCTGTCTTTAAAAGTAAAGAGGTCTGAGAAGGCAGGCCGGCTTCCCGACGGCTATAGGCCACGAGCCTATCATAGTCGTAGCTTAAAAGGTAGTGCTTATCGACAAGCATCGCTCTATAGAATGGCGAGTCTTTGCTTATTCTTACATCAGACAAATCAAACTCGGAAACTTCCTGAGTCGAAAAAAGCGAAATTTGCGCCATAAGTGCGCCGCAACAAAGCAAAAACTTTCTCTTAATTCCTCCGCACATAACTAAATCTTGCAATAAATTTAAAACGTTTAAATGCACTCCCTGATTTAAACGCACGCGAGATTAATTTTAAACACCGGCAATTTCAATCAAACAAAAATTAAAGAGCTTTAAAATACAAGGTTTCTATATTTATCGCCTGCCTATTTTAAGGGGATTGGGCGCATAGTACTGTAATTTAAAAAGTTGAGGTTTCTCGGGGAATTTTTAGATATTTTACATTATTTGGAATAGGACAATATTCTTGACAGGCAAGTCTCTTTTAAAAGAATTTTCGGAAGCTTGTGTTTTATCTTTAAGACTCTCATTTCTCAATTAAAATGAAAATAGTAATAGTAGGTGCCGGCGAGGTCGGGCGGTATTTGTCGCAGCTCTTGAGCGAGAGGGGCGATGATGTCACCGTGATTGAAAATACCGATTCCGTCGCGGAGGAAATGAACGAGCAACAAGACGTGCGCGTTATTTTGGGAAACGGTGCCTCCGCAAAATTTCTCGAAATGGCAGATGTCAAGAATTGCGATTTCTTTTTGGCAATGACAGCCTACGACCAACTGAATATAGTCGCTTGCTCCATTGCAAGCAAGCTTGGCGCAAGAAACACCATAGCAAGAATCCACGACCAAGTCTATGCCGATAATTCTATAGTAAATTATCAGGACCATTTCAACATTGGCTTTCTTTTAAATCCGGAGGCGCTTTGCGCGGCTGAGTTTGCGAAACTTATAAGGAATCCGGAGCGCGTAGCGGTTGAAGATTTTGCCAGAGGCGAAATTGAGGTTCAGAGAGTGAGCGTAAGCGGCGCCTCAAAGGTTTTGGGCGAGGCTTTAAAAGATATAAAATTCCCGAGCGGAATGCGCGTAGGTTACATACAAAGAGACAACAAGTTGTTTGTGCCGGGGGCTGCAACCGAGTTTGTCCGCGGCGATATAGTTACGATATTCGGTTCTCCGGAAGCCTTGTTTGAGGGAAGGTTGATGTTTACGCCAAGGCGCTATGACGACGACGTAAGCATAGTAATTTACGGGGCTACAGAAATTGCAATATCGCTAGTTCGCCTATTGGCAAATCCCCGCTACAAAGTTAGGGTGATAGAGCCGAATTTGGCACTATGCAGAAAAATGGCAGAGCGCTTTGCAAACATAACCGTAATTAACGGCAGCGCCACTTCTCTGAGATTGCTTGAGGAGGAGGATGTAAATAGCGCCGATTACTTTATTGCCTGCACCCGCGACGATGAGGAGAACATAATGACTTGCCTTCAGGCAAAAAAGTTGGGCGTAAGCCATGTTCTTCTGACCATAAATAAGCCGGACTACGAGGCGGTGCTATCGAATATGCTCGAGGTTATGAAGCTCGATTTGGTGGTATCGCCGCGAATAGCCACTGCAGACGAGATTTTGCGCTATGTGTCGCGCGAAAAGTATGTGAAGGTAGGCAAGCTCGAAGATGAAAATGTTGAGCTTATAGAGATAAAGGTTTCAGACAAAAGTCCGTGTGCCGGCAAAAAGATATTTGAGGCGGGTTTGCCGCGGGGTTGCATAATAGCGGCTCTCATGCATAAAAACATAACGAAAGTCCCGGGGGCAAACGATGTCATAAATGCCGGCGATAGGCTTATAGTGATTTTGTCTCACAAGCTTATTGAAGAGGTTGCGGGGCTTCTTTGCACTTAAAATCTAGGGGAATTTTTGTGAATTATCCTATAGTATTTAAGCTTCTTTCAATTATAACGGCAATCGTTACGGGGGCGTTTGGATTGTGCCTTGCGGTTTCTGTCTTTTACTCTGAAAATGCTATTGAGGCGGGAGCTTACGAGCCTTGGATTACAAGCTTTGCCGTGGCTGCAGTTATGTCCTTAATCTTTTATCTGCCGGGGCGCAACGCTTCCACAAAAATATTTAAAAAAGAGGCGATGTGCGTCGTGGGGCTTGCGTGGATAGTTTGTTCGCTAGTTGGCGCCTGCCCGTATGTGCTGATATTAAACTGCGGCTTTGCCGACGCTTTTTTTGAATCTGCAAGCGGCTTAACTTCCACGGGCGCGAGTGTATTTGGAGATTTAGAAAATTTTCCGAAAAGTATATTGTTCTGGCGTTCGCTTTCCCACTGGATTGGGGGGTTGGGTGTGGTAGTTTTGTTCGTAGCTATGCTGTCATCATTAGGAGCTGGAGCAAAAGTTATATATTCTAGAGAAAGTTCTTTGAATATATCCGATTTTCAGTTTGGAAAGATTATAGCGGCAACGCGTCGTGTAATTATTATTTATTTCGGTCTTTCAATACTTTGTGCATCTTCATATTTTGCCTGCGGAATGCCGCTTTTTGATTCGATATGCCACATGATGGCAACCGTATCAACAGGAGGTTTTTCTGTTAAAAATTCAAGCCTTGGGGCTTATAACAGCCTTTCGATAGAGTGGGTTGCAATCATTTTCATGTTTATAGGAGGCACAAATTTTGCGATTATATTCATGGCAATCAAGGGCAGATTTCGGGAAATCCTTAAAAACTCCGAGTTCAAGGCTTACGTGTTAATAATAACATTAGTATCGGCGGGTATATTCTTCTCGATACTAAATTACGATTCCGTAGGCCTCAAGAGCGCTTTTGAAGCGTTTACAGATTCCGTATTCCAAGTTGTAAGCGTTATTACTTCAACCGGATTTGTGACTGCCGATTATCAAAAATGGGCGCCTGTTACACATGTATTGATTTTCTTTTTGCTTATTGTAGGAGCGTGCTCCGGTTCTACCGCTGGAGGTTTGAAAGTATTTAGATTAGTAGGTATTGTTAAAATTAGTCTAAATGACATTGTGAAATCATTCAGGCCAAATCTTATCAGACCGGTAAGGCTGAATGCCAAGGTTCTTACTGAGAGAAATTCCGGTGACATGCTTTCGTTCACAGTTTTATATGCTATCGTCTCTATGTCGGGAATCATAATACTATCGGCATTAGAGCAAGATTTATCTTTCGCTAGTACTATGGCAACTGTCGTTTCGTGTATATCTAACGTCGGTCCGGGGCTTGCAGAAACCGGTCCCGTTGAGAATTATGGATTTTTTAATGATGCCTCAAAACTCTTTTTATCTCTTTTAATGATAATGGGCAGGCTTGAGTTCTATGCGGTTTTAGCGCTCTTTATGCCCAGCTTGTGGAAAAGGTTTAGATAATGATAAAACTAGGTGTAAATATAGACCACAGCGCGACTGTAAGGCAGGCGCGCTATCGCCAGACTCCGAGAAATTCCAGAATCGTCATAGAGCCGGATGTAGTCGAGATTGCTCTCCTTGCAGAAAAGGGCGGGGCGGATTCCATAACGGCGCACCTGCGCGAAGACAGGCGGCATATGGTCGATGAAGATATTTTTGCGCTAAAGCAAAATATAAAGACCAAGCTAAACCTCGAGATGGCTTGCGCAGAAAGCGTTATAAAAGTCGCACTTGATGTTGCGCCTGCCTATGCTTGCCTTGTGCCGGAAAATCGCGAGGAAGTAACGACCGAGGGCGGCTTGGACGTAAGGGGAAATTTCTCAAAGGTGAAAGACACTGTGTCGGCCCTTGATAAAGTCGGAACTTTGGCCTCGATATTTATAGATCCGGATTTGGGGCAAATAGAGCTAGCAAAGCAAGCCGGCGCAAAAGTCATAGAGCTTCACACTGGCGCCTACGCAAATTCATGGGGCAATGAAAAGCTAATAGAGCAGAACCTAAAGCGCCTGAAAGATGCCTTAGATTTTGCGCACTCAATAGGCCTTACCGTAAATGCCGGACACGGGATAAACTACATAAATTTGGGAAGACTTCTCAAAATAGGCGACTTTAACGAGCTAAATATAGGCCATACAATAATTGCAAGGGCAATTGCCGTCGGTATAGTCCAAGCGGTTAAAGAGATGAAGGAGCTTTTAAAGTAGGATGTCTGAAGGCGGCGTAATTTCCGTAGGCATAGACCTCGTCGATGTTGCGAGGATAGCCCGAATGCGCAAATCTTACGGAGATTCATTCCTGCAGCGCACTTTTTGCGATTTTGAAATCGACTACTGCAACAAGTACGCAGATAGCGACTTGCACTTCGCAGCCCGATTTGCGGCAAAAGAAGCTGTGGTAAAAGCTTTAAAAACCGGATTTACGGGCGATATAAATCTAAAGAGCGTGGCCGTTAGAAATTCCGCTTTAGGTGCGCCTGAAGCTGTGTTAGACGAATTTGCGAAAGCCCGCCTGCTTGAGATGGGAGGTTCTCGCGTGGAATTGAGCCTTACGCACTTAAGGGATTACGCTCAGGCTATAGCTCTCGTACTAAAGTAAACTATGGAAAATTTTTGCGACGACATTTTAACATGTTTAGATAGCGCCAATTTCGAGCGCAAGTACTTTGCGGATTCCGGCGCAAGCGAGTTTGAAGTTGTTGTGCGCGTCGGCAAGAAAATGGCGCAAGCCATACTGGAGGAATTTGGAAATTTCTTGGGAACTTCTCCCAATGTTTTGGTGCTTTCGGGAAAGGGGCATAACGGGGCGGACGCGATTGCATGCGCCTTGGAAATTTTAAAGTTAAAACCCGATGCTAAAATTTCGCTAGTTTGCACTTCAGAGCTTGATAAACTTAAGTCCAACACGCGGGAGCTTGCGCGCAGGTTGATGCTCTCTTTTGGAAGAGTTGAGTACCTCGACTTCTCAAGGGTAAGTGGCGGCAGTTTCGACTTAGTTATAGACGGAATTTTGGGAATGAGCTTTCACCCGCCCTTGAGCGAGCACTTGCGAAATTGCATTAAAATTGCAAATGGCATAGATGCAAAATTGAAAGTTAGCGTGGACTTGCCCTCTGGGCTTTCTGACGAACCTTGCAGCTCAGAATTTATCTTTAGAGCTGACGTAACTTACATGACAGGCATCGCAAAATTGCCATTATTTGACTCGGAAAACGCAAAATATTCCGGGCGCTTGCGCTATATAGACGCGGGCTTTTTTGACGCTCGCAACTCGTCCGGCAAATATGGGATTGTGTGCGATAGAGTTTTAAAGCCGCTAAGGCGCCTCAGAAATTTTGATTCCGACAAGCGCTCCTACGGGCACTTGTTCATATTTGGCGGCAGCGCAAATTTTCCGGGGGCTGTTTTAATGAATGTAAAGGCTGCTCTGCGCTCGGGGGTTGGTTTGCTTAGCGCATTTGTGCCGGAAAGCATAGCGGCTTCTCTTGCGGCGGCTGAGCCCGCTTGCATATGGATACCTTGCCCGGAGGATTCAAATGGGGCATTGTCGCTTGAGTCATTTTCTGAATTCAAGCGCTTTGACGGCGCTCAAAGCGTCATTTTGGCAGGATCCGGCCTGAGTAATAGGCCGGAGGCTCTCGCACTTATAGCTGAGATTGCAAAAAATACAAACTGCCCCATGGTTCTCGATGCCGATGCTATAAGGCTTGAAGTTGTGGATAAGTTGGGAGAGCGGGAAGCGCTAATAACTCCGCACATGGGCGAGTTTGCAAGAATAGGCGGAAAGCCCGAAAATCTCATGGAATTTTGCAGGCAGCGCAAGCTGAGCGCGATTTTAAAAGCCCCCATATCCCGCATTTGCGACGGAGAGAGAATCGCATGTTCTGCAAATGCAGGCCCCATGCTTTCGAGGGCGGGAAGCGGCGATATTTTGGCTGGGCTTGCTGCAGGGCTTTGGGCGCGCAGAGATTTACATTTTAGCGCATTTGAAGCTGCATCATGCGCCTCTTACATTCTCGGAAAGTGCTCGCAGCTAGCTTTTGCACAGTGTTCAGAGAGTGCGTTTTCAAATTCGGAAATGTTTGAGTATATAAGGAGAGTTTTAAATGACTGATATAGCCGAAAGCTACTTGCGCCTCGCAAGCATACCAAACGTAGGTCCCAGCACCGTTAGAAAACTCATTGCGCGCTTTGGCTCTCCGGTGGACGCGCTCAAGGCAACTAGGAGCGATTTGCTCTCTTTGGAAAGGGTGGGGGCAAAGATTGCGGACGCCTTTATAAGAGGCAGAGACGAAGTCGATGTAGATTCAATAAAGAGAAAACTTAAGGCTTTTAACGCGGAATTTATTTGTATTGACGACGATGCCTATCCGAAGAAATTGCGGCTTATATACGACGCGCCCGTCGGGCTATACGTCGCGGGAAATGCGGATTTAAACGCCGAAAGCATAGCCATTGTGGGCTGCAGAAATTGCAGTATGTACGGCAAGCTTGCGGCAAAAAAATTCGCAAGTTCGCTTGGGCAGATGGGCTTTTCTATAATAAGCGGGCTTGCTCGCGGCATAGACACTGCGGCGCACTTTGGAGCTCTGGAAGTTAATGCCAAGACAGTTGCAGTCTTGGGCTGCGGCTTAGATATAGTCTATCCGCCTGAAAATATTGATTTGTACAGAAAAATTATCGATAC
>OJMH01003232.1_pt1 | contig 12343 bp, 9 predicted proteins | sample 1597111 | NCBI WGS metagenome assembly OJMH01 (sample SAMEA2452115, study PRJEB22498) | human gut metagenome | reverse complement strand
GCTGGGACGCATGCTGTTCTCCAAGGAGGAGGCGCTCAAGAAAGCAAAAGTGCTTTCGGGCGGCGAGAAAGTGCGCTGCATGCTCGCTAAGATGATGCTGGCGCAGGGCAATTTCCTCATCTTCGACGAGCCTACGAACCATCTCGATCTCGAATCGATAACCTCTCTCAACAAGGGACTGATAAATTTCCGCGGTCCGCTGCTCCTCGTTTCGCATGACCACGAGCTGGTACAGACTACGTGTACGCGCATCATCGAGATCAGAGGCGGCGAAAAGGTATACGACAAGGACATCACTTACGACGAGTATATCGCGGAGCAGAACTGACCGCGAAAAGGGGGATACCATGACGGACAGACGCAGACTCATAGCCGCCGCTCTCGGCGAGGAAAAGGCGGATCTGGTCATAAAGCGTACAAAAGCGCTCGACGTGTTCTCGGGCGAATGGATGACGGGCGACGTCGCCGTATGCGGCGACACGATCGTCGGAGTGGGCGCATATTCGGGCGCCGAGGAGATCGACGGAGAAGGGAAATACGTCGTCCCGACGTACTGCGACGCGCATCTGCATTTTGAGTCCGCCGCCGTTCGCCCGAGCGGATATCTCAGCATAACGATCCCCCGCGGGGTGACTTCATATAATGCCGATCCGCATGAGATAGCCAACGTGTGCGGAGAAGCCGGCATCGCTTTCATGACGCGCGACGTACGGGGACTGCCCGCCGACGTGCGTTTTATGATGCCGTCCTGCGTTCCCGCTACCGGGGAGGACAGCTCCGGCGCGGTGCTCGACGCGGAAGCGGTGCGGCGCTGCAAGCGCGAACTCGGGTTGTTCGGCCTTGGCGAGATGATGAACGTTCCCGGCGTGCTCGCACGCGACGCCGGAGTCATGGATAAGCTGGACGCGTTCGACGTCGTTGATGGGCACGCTCCCGGGCTTACGGGCAATGCTCTCGGCGCATATGCGGCAGCCGGCGTTATGACGGATCACGAATGCACGACTCCCGAAGAGGCGGAGGAGCGCGTAAAGCGCGGTATGTACGTCATCATACGCGAAGGCAGTCAGGCGCGCGATTTAAGGCGTCTTATCAAAGCGGTGAACGGCAGGAATTTCCGCCGTTTCATGTTCTGCACGGACGACCGCAACCTCGAGGACGTCTGCGCGGACGGGACGATAGATAATTGCGTCCGCCTTGCCGTAAGCGAGGGCATGGATGTAAAGACTGCGCTCACGATAGCGTCGCACAACGCGTGCGCGGCTTACGGACTGAAAAACAAAGGCGCCATAGCCCCGGGCTATGCTGCCGATCTCATCATAACGCGCGATCCCGTGGGAGAGCTGCCCGAAGCGGTGTTTTACGGCGGCAGGCGTGTGGCGGAAAACGGCAGAGCGCTGTTTTCGGCGTGCGGAGCCGACGCTTCCGGGATGCGCGGCACGGTCAGACTCGCGCCGCTTTCCGACGAAGACTTTACTTTCGCGTTTAAGCGCGGCATGCCCGTGATCGAGGTATTCCCGGGCACGCTGTATACCAAGCTGTCGCATGCCGACGATAAAGAAGCGCCGGATCTTATGTGCTGCATAGAGCGGCACCGCGCGAGCGGGGAGATCGGACACGCTTACGTTAAAGGTTTCGGCATAAAAGGAGGAGCGCTCGCGCAGACGGTGGGCCACGATTCGCATAACGTCACCGTTATAGGCGACAACGCACGCGATATGCGCATAGCCGTCGAGGCGTTGGGCGCGGACGGCGGCTTCGCCGCGGCGTCGGGAGGCAGAGTGACGGGCAAAGTATCGCTGGAGATAGCGGGGCTGATGAGCGGCAGGAGCGTTACCGAGGCGCTCGAAGAGCGCAAACACTTGCGCGAAGCGCTCGGAGCGTTACCGCATGCCGAAGGCATAGAGCCTTTTATGCTGCTGTCATTCCTTTCTCTCACCGTTATCCCCGACGTCAAACTCAATACCAGGGGACTGTTCGACGTAAACGGACAGAAATACATCTACAAGGGGTGAGCCGTGAGAGCGTATATATACGACGGCAGAGGCGGCGCGGCATTCGGGGACAAGCCGGATCCCGTCATATCGTCGCCGAGGGACGCGATAGTGCGCGTGACGATGTCGAGCATATGCGCGAGCGATCTGCATATCATCCGCGGGGCGGTCCCGCGGGCAAAGGCGGGGATAACGCTCGGGCATGAGTTCGTGGGCGTGGTCGAGCAGACGGGAAGCGGGGTGACTCACGTGCGTCCGGGCGACCGCGTGGCGGTCAATGTCGAGACTTACTGCGGCGAATGCTTCTTTTGCCGCCGCGGCTATGTGAACAACTGCGTATCTCCCGACGGCGGCTGGGCGCTCGGCTGCCGGATAGACGGAGCGCAAACGGAACGCGTCCGCGTGCCGTTTGCGGATACGGGACTGACGAAGATCCCCGATAACGTTACCGACAAACAGGCGCTGCTGACGGGCGACGTGCTCGCGACGGGGTATTGGTCGGCGGACATAGCGGATATAAGGGAAGGCGATACCGCGCTCGTGATAGGCGGCGGCCCGGTGGGCATATGCGCCGCGGTTTGTGCGCGGCTGCGTTCTCCCGCGCGCGTCGTGCTGTGCGAAGCGGACGAGAGGAGACGGGACTTTGCGCGGAAGGAATATCCTTCGCTCGTTGTCGTTTCTCCGGCAGATGCCGAAAAAACGGTGAACGAGCTGTCCGCTCACGGCGGAGCGGACGCCGTGATCGAGGCGGCGGGTACGGACGAGTCGTTTGCTCTCGCATGGAAGTGCGCAAGACCGAACGCCGTCGTCGTGATCGCCGCCATGTACGAGCGCGCGATATCCCTGCCGCTGCCCGATATGTACGGTAAAAACCTCATATTCAAAACGGGCGGAGTGGACGGATGTTACTGCGGGAAAGAGCTCGACCTTATCTCACGCGGAATGATAGACGTTTCGCCGCTCATAACGCACACGTTCCCGTTCTCGCGGCTGGAAGAGGCATACGCCCTGTTCGGTTCGCGCTCGGACGGAGTGATGAAGGTCGGTATCGTCATGTAATGCGAAAAACTTGATTTTTCGGACATATGATGATAGAATATAAACGAAAAACATCTTAAAGGAGTCTGTGCGGCAAAACGCACTTCGGATCGGAATGAAAACTTACGCTATAATCATTATGGACGGATTCGGGTACCGCAAGGAGACGCGCGGCAACGCCGTCGCTGCGGCAGGTACCCCCAACCTCGACAGGCTCATGGCGAAATATCCTCACACGCTCATAGAGGCGAGCGGACGCGCGGTCGGACTTCCCGCCGGGCAGATGGGCAACAGCGAGGTCGGACATCTCAATATAGGCGCGGGACGCGTTGTATATCAGGATATCACGGCGATAGACAAGGCTATCGAAGACGGCGAGTTCTTTGAGAACAAGGAGTTTGTCGAGGCTATGGACCGCGTGAACGCGAACGGCACCGCATTGCACCTCGTCGGGCTGCTGTCCGACGGCGGAGTGCATTCGATGAACACGCATCTTTACGCGCTTCTCGAAATGGCAAAGAGAAAGGGAGTGAAAAAAGTATTCGTTCACTGCCTTATGGACGGCCGCGACGTGCCTCCCACATCGGGCGCGGAGTTCATCGCGGAGCTTGAGAATAAAATGGCGGAGATAGGCGTCGGCAGGATCGCCACCGTCATCGGCAGATATTATTATATGGACCGCGACAATCGTTGGGAGCGCGTCAAGGAAGGCTATGACATGATGTACGCCGGGATAGGCGAGCATTTTGCCACCGCTGCCGACGTGACGAAGAAATCGTACGCCGAAGGCGTGACCGACGAATTCATACGCGCGAGCGTAGTGGGCGACTATGACGGCGTTCACGACGGCGATTCCGTCATATTCTTCAACTTCCGCAGCGACCGTGCCCGCGAGATCACGCGTGCGGCGGTGTACCCCGATTTCGATAAGTTCGAGCGCGCGGGCGGATATAAAAAGGTGTTCTACGTCTGCATGACGCAGTACGACGCGACCATCGAACATGTCGTTATCGCGTTCCCGCCCCGTCATCTCGCGAATACGCTTGGCGAATATCTTGCGAAAATAGGCAAGACGCAGGTGCGCACCGCAGAGACGGAGAAATACGCGCACGTGACGTTCTTCTTCAACGGCGGCGTGGAAGAGCCTAACAAGGACGAGACGCGCATACTCGTGCCGTCTCCCAAAGTCCCCACCTACGACATGCAGCCCGAGATGTCCGCGCCCGAGGTGTGCGAGAAGGCGCTCTCCGTCATAGGCAAGACGGATGTGCTCATCATGAACTTCGCCAACTGCGACATGGTAGGTCATACCGGCGTGTTCGACGCAGCGGTAAAAGCGGTGCGTACCGTGGACGAGTGCGTGGGCAAAGTGGTGGACGCGGTGCTTGCCACCGGCGGTACGGCTCTCGTATTTGCCGATCACGGCAACGCCGAGCTCATGAGTTTCGAGGACGGCAGCCCTTGCACCAGCCACACGACGGATCCCGTCCCGTTCATCGTCTGCGGCGACGATTACGTCGGCTGCGAGCTTTCGGATGGCGGCGCGCTCTGCGATGTCGCGCCTACGCTGCTCCATACGATGGGAGTGCCTCAGCCCGCAGAAATGACGGGTAAGTGCCTGATAAAATAAGGTATCCGTAATACGGGAAGATCATAAGCGCCCTGCCGCGAAATATTTTGCGCGGCAGGGCTTTTGTGACGGAAGGCTCCGCCGCGTAATGTCGGGGTCGGGAAGTGACTGCCTGTCCGAAGAACGCCGCGGCAGCGTAAAACGACGGCAGTCCGGAATATCATACATGAATATCTCGGGAGATCCCGGATATTTTTTTGCTGTGCGAAACGGTTGAGTAACGGGGAAAGATGTGTTATAATACAGATTATGTAAGAATGATCGTTTATGGATCGCTTTTTCCGTATCGTGACGTCTGACGCTTTTTCCGTCGCGGTACGAAGCGGGGTTTTTAACGGTGGAGGATTTACTTATGAAAAAACATATCATCATGTTTTTAAGCGTAACGATGTGTCTGATCCTGTCTGCGGGTATTTTTACCGCCTGCGGTACGGAAACGGATGAACCGCAAAAATATACGATCTCATTTTATGCCGACGAAGTGCTCGTCGATACGGTAAAGACCGCGGGCAACGAAGAGATCGAGCTGCCCGACGCTCCGCATAAAAGCGGAGCCGTGTTCGAAGGGTGGTATTCGGACAAAGGCACATGGATCGATAAGCTCACGAAGGATACTTACGCGGAACGGGCATTGACGGAAAATATCGCCGTCTATGCGTATTATATTCCGGATGAAACGCCCCTTCCTTCGGAATATACGATCATTTTCTACATCGACGGAGACGTTGCGGACATCATAGAGACGTCGGGCAACGAACGCCTGGTGCTGCCTTCGGCGCCGAAGAGGGATGATTATACGTTTGAAGGCTGGTTTTTCGATAACGGGATCTGGCAGGATGAGCTGACGGCGGATACATACGCCGACAAAACGCTGACGAAAGACGTGAGCGTATATGCTTACTACAAAAAGATCGAAGAACCGGAGCCGGAGCCTCCCGCGGAATATACGGTGACGTTCGATGCGGGTCACGGGACTCCGATCGCCCCGATGACGACGTCGCGTATCGATAAAGAACCGCAGACTGTCCGCGACGGCTATACGTTTGCAGGCTGGTATAAGGACAGCGGATTTTCCGATAAAGTGACGTTCCCTTACGAAGTGACGAAAGCGCAGACGCTGTACGCGAAGTGGGAGAAGAATACGTATACGGTGCGTTTCGACACTGACGGCGGTACGGCGGTAAGCGACATGGTAGTATCTGTCATAGAGCGATCTCCGGTGACGACAAAGAGCGGCTATACGTTTGCAGGCTGGTATAAAGACAGCGGGCTGACAGAAAAAGTGACGTTCCCTTACGAAGTGACGAAAGCGCAGACGCTGTATGCGAAGTGGGAGAAGAACGGTCCGGAAGAGATCGTGTTTACCGTCGACGGTGACGGTGTGCTTACGGGCGTGAGCGGAATTACGGAAAGCGGAACGACGGTGACCGTTCCGTCGGAGATAGACGGTATCGCGGTCAGGGAGATAGGGGATGACGTTTTCAAGGATAACGGGAATATCGTCAGCCTTATCATACCCGATTCGGTGAAAACGCTCGGTTACCGTATGTGTTCGGGATGTACGGCGTTACGCGAGGTGCGCCTTCCTTCCGGAATTACGGTGATTCCCGACGAGGCTTTTGACGGATGTTCTTCGCTGCGGACGATAAACTTTCCGGATACTCTGAAAGAGATCCGCTCCGACGCTTTCTGCGGAACGGCGTTGACGGAGTTCGTTGCGCCGGATTCGCTTACGGGCATATGGCTCTACGCATTCAAAGATTGCGTCGATCTTGCGACCGTCGAGCTTACAAACGTGCGCAGCATCAGCAGCGGCGCGTTCCAGAACTGCACTTCGTTGCGATCTGTCCGTTTGGCAGATAAAATGACCGGACTGTCCGATCATATATTCGACGGGTGCACGTCGCTTGCGTTCATCGACATGCCTGACGATCCGATACCCGTTTCGTTTTCCGTGTTTAACGGAACAGCGTATTACAACGATCCGTCCAATTGGGAGAACGGAGTATTGTATGTCGACGGCTATCTTATTGCGGCAAACGCGGATTTCGCTCCGCTGACGGAATATACGGTGAAAGAAGGTACCGTTGTGATCGCAGACAACGCGTTTTCCAACGTGGGCTATTCGTCGAAGCTGAAAAAGATGACTTTGCCTGACGGTCTGTACCGCATCGGCAAAAACGCTTTTTCCAAACTTTTTTCGCTGAGCGAGATCAATATGCCGGATTCCGTGCGGTCGGTCGGTTACGGCGCGTTCGACGGATCGGGGTACGATAAGGAGAGCAATTATACGGACGGCGGACTGTATGTCGGCAATTGGCTGGTATCCGTCGATAACGTCGCCATGACTTCGTTCACGGTACGCGAGGGCACGGTCGGCGTGGCGGACGGAAAGGATACTGCGCTTTTCCCGTCAAGGGCGCAGAAGATCACGCAATTGTCGTTGCCTTCGTCGTTGGAGTACATCGGGCCGCGGAGCTTCGCTCGCCTGCGGATCACCGACCTGCAATTACCGGCAGGACTGCAGACGATGGGCGAAGGCGCGTTCGAAAATTGCTCATCGCTGAAGACTGCGAACCTCGGCGACTGCTATCGGCTGAAGAGCATAGGCGGAGAAGCGTTTTCGGGCGCGGCGCTCTCCGAAATAACGATCCCCGAAAGCGTCGTCTCGATGGGCGAGCTTGTGTTCAATCACAATGCGGTCGATCTTACGATCCGTTGCGAGGCGTCCGAACAGCCGGAAGGCTGGGATCAAAACTGGTCGTATTCTTACAGAGAGGGCGTAGAGATAACGGTCGAGTGGGGAAATACATAAAAAAAGCGCCGGTCCTTGCGGACGGCAACTGACGGGCTTTCGATGGGACAGGCTAAGTTTGTACCGCACGAGCTTAACTTGCTCGCCGGTCCTTGCGGACGGCAACTGACAAACTTTCGATGTAGCATATTTGGTTTGATACAGTAATAGCTTAACTCGCCGCACCGCAAGGTGCCCGCAATAGCTTAACTTGCTCGCCGGTCCTTGCGGACGGCAACTGACGGGCTGTCGATACAACATGTTTGGTTTGATACAGTAACAGCCTAACTTGCCGCACCGCAAAAGGTGCCCGCGGCGCAAGGTGCCCGCGGCGCAAGGTGCGTGTAAGGCGCCTTGCGGTCGGTATGACGCGGGGACGCGGATCATTTGAGTTCGGCTATGACGTGCTTGACGTCCCTCAGCCACGACGCGTAGCGTGCGGAGTGGGCATATCTGATCTTATCCAGCCTGATCTTGAACACTATGAATATGAGCAGGGCTACGAGGGTCGCTCCCATCATTATGATGAACGGCACTCCCAGCCCGCCTACGAAGTATATGACGAGCGACGCTATCGCGAGCGCCATGATGACGGCGGCGAATGCGAGGGGCGCGAACCGGAATATCAGCGAAAGTCTCTTCTCGTCCGGGTACGAGGAGAGATATTCGTCATAAAGCGCCTTGCGCTTTTCCGCCGACAGATCGTTGTAGTCGATATAATTGCCGTTTCCGTTCATTTCGTCCATGTTATTATCCTCCGGAAGGGAAGTGCGGATCTATATCTTATACCGCCGAGATAAAGTATGTATAAACGCGTCAGACTTTTACGTTTTCCAGCGTCAGCTCGTCGAAGTCGACGTGCTCCACGAAATCGGACGTTCTGAACCGCGTTATATTATACCGGGAGAAGCTCTTTGCGTGCGACGAGAGGACGACGGGCGTGGGTATGTCCGTCTCATGGCAGGCGAGCCGCACATATTCGTCGAACCGATCCTCGTCGTATTTGCCTTCATAGAACACGATGTCGTTCGTTACTATCTTTTTGTCTTTATGTGTTTTTACCCAGATCTTGAACATAAAGATAGTATACCCCAAACAAACGCAAAACGCAAGCGGCAAACGATTGACTTTGAGGCGAAATTTAATTATAATATACGGAGCGGAAAGTATATCCGCTTTTCTTGCCTTGCGGCGCGGCAGCCGCGGCGGAAAATCCGAGACTGAGAGGTACCGAACGACTATGAATCTTACTCAGAAACTCATCAGACAGCATCTTGTTTCCGGCGAAATGATACCGGGAACGGAGATAGCCATCCGTATAGACCAGACTCTCACGCAGGACTCCACCGGTACGATGGCGTACCTGCAGTTCGAAGCGATAGGGACCGACAAGGTAAAGACGGAGCGCAGCGTTGCGTATATCGATCATAATATGCTCCAGTCCAGTCAGCTCAACGCCGACGACCACGCATATATCCAGTCGGTCGCGCTGTCTCACGGCATATACGTGTCCAAGCCCGGCAACGGCATCTGCCATCAGGTGCATCTCGAGCGTTTCGGCAAGCCGGGAAAGACCCTTCTCGGATCCGATTCTCATACGCCTACGGGCGGGGGCATAGGCATGCTCGCAATAGGCGCCGGCGGACTTGACGTCGCGCTCGCAATGGGCGGAGCGCCTTTCTATCTCGTCATGCCGCGCGTAGTGAACGTGGAGCTTAAGGGCAGGCTCAAGGCGGGAGTTACCGCCAAGGATATAATACTCAAAGTGCTCGAAGTGCTCACCACGTCGGGTGGCGTGGGCAAAGTGATGGAATACACGGGCGACGGAGTGCGGTATCTTACCGTGCCCGAACGCGCCACCATAACCAATATGGGCGCGGAGCTGGGCGCGACAACGTCCGTATTCCCGTCCGACGGCGCGACGAAGGCTTTCCTCGAAGCGCAGGGCAGGGGCGGCGATTTCGTTCCGCTCTCCGCTGACGACGACGCGGAATACGACGAGCACATCGTCATCGATCTTGACGCACTGACGCCTCTCGCCGCGTGCCCGCATTCTCCCGGTAACGTCAAGCCCGTCAGCGAGCTTGCGGGCAAAAAGGTGGATCAGATCTGCGTCGGCTCCTGCACCAACTCGTCTTATCTCGATCTCATGAAGGTGGCTGCCATCCTTAAAGGCAAACGCATCCATCCCGACGTGTCCTTTACGGTATCTCCGGGGTCCCGTCAGGTACTCATGATGCTTGCCGAAAACGGCGCGCTCGCCGATATCCTCGGCGCGGGCGCGAGAGTGCTCGAGTGCGCGTGCGGTCCCTGCATAGGCAACGGACAAAGCCCCAAGGCGAACGCAGTATCCCTTCGCACGTTCAACCGCAACTTCTATAACCGCAGCGGCACGCCCAGCGCGGACGTTTATCTCGTTTCGCCCGAGACTGCGGCCGTGAGCGCGCTCGCCGGCGTCATCACCAGTCCGGAAGGCGTGGAGCTTCCCGAGATCGATATGCCTGCGAAATTCCTCATAAACGACAACCTCATACTTCGTCCCGAAGAGTTCGGCGATATCGAGATAGTGCGCGGGGAGAATATCAAACCTTTCCCCAAAACGCACCCGCTTCCCGATAACCTCAAGGGAGAAGTGCTCATAAAACTGGGGGACGACATAACGACAGACCATATAATGCCGTCCAATGCGGCGCTTCTCGCATATCGTTCCAACATCCCGTATCTTTCGGATTACTGCCTTGCGAACTGCGATAAGGAGTTCCCCGCGCGAGCAAAGGCAAAGAACGGCGGGTTCATCGTCGCCGGTTCCAATTACGGACAGGGCAGCAGCCGCGAACATGCGGCGCTCGTTCCGCTCCAGCTGGGTATAAAAGCGGTCGTAGCGAAGAGCTTCGCCCGCATACACAAAGACAATCTCATGAACAACGGCATACTTCCGCTCGTGTTCGCGGATCCCGCGGACTACGACAAGCTCGAAGAAGGCGACACCGTTGCCATATTCGACGCACCGGACAGCGTGAAATGCCGTAAATTCAGGCTCGTGGTGGAGAACAAGGGCATAGACATCCCTCTCAGACTCGAGTGCGGCGAGCGCCAGCAGAACATGCTTCTGTGCGGCGGATCGCTGCGTATGGCTGCGGGAGACAAGTGACCCGCAAGGAGAAACGTTTATGGATAAACTTCGCGAAGACATCCTCGGCCTTCTCGGCGAGGATTCCCGCCTCGGCGCGGCGCGTATCGCCAAGATGCTGGGAGCGGACGAAAAGCAGGTAGCCGCCGCCATCAAGGAGATGGAAGAAAGCGGCGTCATCATCAAGTACACCGTCATCACGGATGACGAGCTTGCGGATAAGGATACCGTCGAAGCTCTCATAGAGGTGAAAGTCTCTCCCATGTACAAGCACGGATTCGACGCGATCGCGGAGGAGATCTATCAGTTCGACGAAGTGAAAACGCTGTATCTCATGAGCGGCGCATACGACCTTGCGGTCATTATCGAGGGCAAGAGCCTCAAGGACGTATCGCGTTTCGTCAGCGAAAAACTGTCGGTCATGGATAAGGTATTGTCCACGGCCACGCATTTTATTCTCAAGAAATACAAGGTGGGCGGCGTGTGCACGAAATCGTGCGACGTCGTCAGACAGGCGGTACACGCCTGAAGCGGATATGAGACTGAATAAAGTCATACAGGAGATCAGGCCGTCGGGCATACGCGAGTTCTTCGACATCGTTTCCACGATGCCGGACGCGCTTTCCCTCGGCGTGGGCGAGCCGGATTTCGTGACGCCGTGGTACATCCGCGACGCCGCGATAAAGAGCGTGCAGCGCGGATATACCGCATACACGTCCAATAAAGGTCTGCCCGCGCTGTGCGCAGAGATATCCGCGTATCTTTCCAAGCGGTTCGGTATAGACTACGATCCCGGGACGGAAGTGCTCGTGACGATGGGCGCGAGCGAGGCGATAGACCTTGCGCTCCGCGTTCTGATCGAGCCGGGTGACGGGGTGCTCATACCTTCGCCGAGCTACGTGTCCTATCTTCCCATAACGATGCTGTGCGGCGGCATACCCGTGCCCGTAGACTGCACGCTCCGCGCCGACTTCAAACTCACGCCCGAAGCGCTGGAAGAGGCTGCCGCGGACGGGAAGTCGAGGGTGCTCATCATGCCGTATCCCAATAATCCCACGGGCGCGGTGATGAACGCAGAGGAGCTGGAAGCGCTGCTTCCCGTCATAGAAAAGTACGACCTTACCGTCGTGAGCGACGAGATATATGCGGAGCTGACGTATGACGGCAGACACGTGTCTCCCGCGTCCGTACCCGGTTACCGCGACCGCACCATAGTCATCAACGGTTTTTCGAAGGCTTTCGCGATGACGGGATGGCGGCTGGGCTATATAGCGGCGCCTGCCGACGCGCTTGCGGCTGTGCTCAAAGTGCATCAGTATACGGCGCTGTGCGCGCCCACTCCGTCGCAGTACGCGGGACTTGCCGCTCTCAAGGACGGGCGTTACGAGGGCTATAAATCCGTCGAGGACATGAAAGAGGAGTACGACCGCCGCCGTCGGTTCATAGTGGACGAACTGAATTCGATGGGGCTGGAATGCAATATGCCGGGCGGAGCGTTTTACGCGTATGCCAGAGTGTCGTCCACGGGCATGGACGGACAGAAGTTCGCGCGTCGTCTGCTTGCCGACGAGAAGGTCGCGGTCGTTCCCGGCGACGCGTTCGGCGAGGCGGGAAAGGATTACATAAGGGTGTCGTATGCGACGTCGCTCCGCACGCTCATGCAGGCGTCCGAGCGTATGCGCAGGTTCGTCGCCCGCTGCGCCGAGGAACGTGCCTGCGGCGCGGAGAAATAACGAATATCCATCAAGGAGATATAATCA
>OJMH01003226.1_pt1 | contig 12360 bp, 9 predicted proteins | sample 1597111 | NCBI WGS metagenome assembly OJMH01 (sample SAMEA2452115, study PRJEB22498) | human gut metagenome | reverse complement strand
GGGCCGGCCGCTGCCGGCCAACGCGAACGCCGCGACGATCGTCGCGCCGATTTCAGCCGGGTCGAGCACCAGATAACTGTGCTTGACGATCGGCCGGGACATGCCGATGATATCGGTCTCCTGGAAGGCGTTCTTGCCGATCAAGCCGGCTTCCACCTGGCCGGTGATGATCACCACCGGCACGGAATCCATCCAGGCATCGGCGATGCCGGTCAGCAGATTGGTCGCGCCAGGTCCGCTGGTCGCCATGCAGACGCCGATTTTTCCCGTCGCCCTGGCATAACCGCCGGCGGCGAACGCGCCGCCCTGTTCATGGCGCGGCAAAACAACCCGGATGGCAGAATCGGCCAGCGCCTGGTGAAATTCGACGGCCGAGCCGCCGGGATAGGCGAAACAGAGTTCGACGCCGAGCCGCTCCAACGTTTTGACGGCAATCTGCGCCCCGCTCAACAATTGCACAGGGTCTTTGGATAATAGCTTTTTCATAGACGAATCATTTCTTTTCAAGTCGTTCTTTTTCCATTGCTTCGACGAAAGATTCCGTTTCCTTCCAACCGACGGTACGGCAACGGCGTAACCCTGGAAAAAGCGGGAAGGAAATTCCCGGTGGAAGCGGTAGCGTTAAAAAAACTACGCGAAGACCGACCCCGTCCGCATTACCGGGAAGTGGATGCGGACGGGCAACTAACTACGACCACGACGGCCGTCAAAAAGCTGTCGAAAGAAATATTCATAACTGCCGAATAGTATAATCCGCCGTTTCCGGTTTGTCAAATCGAATTTATCGGTCGGCAACGGCAAAACCGTCTGGCAATTCGGCAAAATATGGATATCTTATGGCAAAGCAACGCAAGGACGGCAGACGGCTGCAATCAACGCGAATTGCCCAGCTGCCGGGCCGGACGCGATCCTTACGGCGCCCGGACCGCCCGTCTGCAACTGATTCAAAAACCGAAAGCGAAAGGTCAACCATGAGCATGACGACCAGAGAACGCATGAAAAGCGGAGAACTCTATTTCTGTACCGATGAAGAAATCGCCCGCGAACAATTGCAATGTCTCGACAAACTTTACGATTTCAACCGGACGCGTCCTTCGGAGCTGGAGCGGCGGACGGCATTGTTGAAGGAGCTGCTGGCCGAAGTCGGTGAAAATTGTTATGTCGAACCGCCGCTTCACGCCAACTGGGGCTGCAACACCCATTTCGGCAACAACGTCTATGCCAATTTCAACCTGACGCTGGTTGACGACACCGATATTTTCATCGGCGACAGCGTCATGATCGGCCCGAATGTGACCATCGCCACTGCCGGTCACCCGGTGGAGCCGGAACTCCGGCGGAAAGTCGCCCAATTCAATATCCCGGTCCATATCGGCAGCAACGTCTGGATCGGTGCCGGCGCGGTCATCCTGCCCGGCGTTCATATCGGCGACAATGCCGTCATCGGCGCCGGCAGCATCGTCACCCGGGACATTCCGGCCAATGTCGTCGCCGTCGGCAATCCGTGCCGGATCCTGCGGGCAATCAATGAGCGCGACCGGGAATATTATTTCAAAGACCGGAAAATCGACCTGCAATAGTCCGAAGCGGACCGGAAAGCGACCAAACCTCCATGTTTCGAACCGCCCAGGGCCGGAAACGGTTATTTTTTGCGCTGGAACTGCCGGACACCTTGAAGCAGGCGCTGCTCGCCCGGCCGCTTCCGTTGCAGCGCGGCCAAGCGGCTCCGGCCGGGCAACTGCACCTGACAATCCGTTTTCTGGGCGATGTCGATCCGGCCAATGAGCAAAAACTGCTGGAATTCTGCCGGCAGTTCCGGTTGGCTTCCTCCATTCCGTTGCTCCCTGACAAGTTCGACTGCTTTCCGACGCGAAGCAGGGCGCGAAGCTTCCACCTCCGTCTGAAGCCGGTACCGGAATTGCTGGAACTCCGCGACTGCTTGAACGGCGATTGGGACCGGTTGTCCAGCAACGGAGAAGGCCGGCCTTTCCGGCCGCATATCACGCTCTGTCGGATGCGCCGGGTTCCGACCGCGGAAGAATTCCGGCAATTGGACGACTGGGCGGCAAAGCAACGGCTGCCGGCGGCGCCGGCGACCGTTTTGACACTTTTTCACAGCTTTTTCCGGGATAACCGGCTGGTGCATGCGCCGCTGGCCACGGTCAAAACCCGAGGGACGGACTGAACATGACGGAATTCAAAAAGAACGGGAATTTGTTCAAATGAAAGTAATCGGCCTCAACGGCAGCGCCCGGAAAGACGGCAACACCGCCATCATCCTGCGGACCGTGCTGGCGGAAATCGAACGGCACGGCATCGCCACCGAACTGATTCAACTGGCGGACCGGGAGATCGCTCCGTGCCGGGGCTGTTTCGCCTGCCGCGGCAAACGAAACTGTCTTTTTGGCAATGATGCATTTCAGACGGTTTTTCAGGCCATCTGCGCCGCGGACGGCATTCTGCTGGGTTCACCGGTCTATTCCGCCGATGTTTCCGCCAGGCTGAAAGCGTTTCTGGAGCGCGCCGGCGTCGTCGCGGCCGTCAATCCCGGCTTGCTGAAGCGTAAAGTCGGCGCGGCGGTTTCGGCGGTGAGACGCGGCGGCGGCCTGGCGGCAGTGGACACGATGAATCATTTTTTCCTGAACAAAGAGATGATCGTCGCCGGTTCGACCTATTGGAACATGGTTTACGGCAAAAATACCGGCGATGTCCGCGACGATGCCGAAGGGATTGAAAACATGCGCAACCTCGGCGAAAACATCGCCTGGCTGCTGCGAAACCTGCCGGAGGACCGCCGATGATCGCGCTGGAAACCGGACGCCTGAAAATCATTCCGCTGGAACTGCCGCAATTGAAACTACTGCTGGCCGGCACGCCGGTTTTGGAAAAAGCGCTCGGGCTGGCCGCCTCGGCCCAGGAACTGGACGAACCGGCCCGGGCGGCGATGGCTTCCCTGGCGAAATCGGCGGCTCGAGCTCCGGCTTCTTATCCCTGGATGACCAATTGGCAGATCATTCTAAAAGAACGCAATATCGCTGTCGGCAGCGCCTGTTTCATGGCGGTGCCGGACGATGCCGGAATCGTGGAAATCGGTTACGGCATCCATCCCATTTTTCAGCGCCGCGGCTACATGACCGAAGCGCTGGAAGCGCTCTGCGGCTGGGCGCTCCGGCAGCCCGGTGTCGGCGCCGTCGCGGCGGAAAGCGAGCCGGCCAACACGGCTTCCCGCCGGGTCCTGAAGAAATGCGGTTTCCTGCCTTGCAGCGATACCCGCTCGCTGCGGGTCGCCCCGCAGAAAATCCACGCCGGCACCGTAAAAGCAGTCATGAAAGCCGCCGGCTCACCAGTCCAGGCGGCGGCGCTTCAGCGTTTTTTCAAAACCGGCCAAGGCCAATACGGCGAAGGCGACCGTTTCCTCGGCCTCCGCACCCCGCAAACCCGCCGGATCGCCGGAATTTTCCGGCAGCTTCCGCTGTCGCAAATTACGGTTCTGCTGGCCAACCCTTTTCATGAGATCCGGTTGTGTGCGCTGCTGATCCTCGTCGACCAGTATCATCGGAGCGACGAAACGCGTCGGGAACGGATTCTGGAGCTGTATCTCGACCAGAGCGCCACGGCCATCAACAACTGGGATCTGGTGGATTTGAGCGCGCCGGGAATTGTCGGAATTCATGCGTTGGCGCACGGCAACGGCGTGATCGAATCCCTGGCCGACGATCCGCTTTTATGGCGGCAGCGGATCGCGGTGGTGGCAACCCAGACCCTGATCCGGCACGGAGAATTTGACGAAACGCTCCGGCTGGCCGAACGTTTTCTGACCCATCGGCACGACTTGATGCACAAAGCGTGCGGCTGGATGCTGCGGGAAATCGGGAAGCGAAACCGGGACGTTCTCAGCGGTTTTCTGCAAAGACACCGGACCGCCATGCCGCGCACCATGCTGCGTTACGCCATCGAGCATTACCCGGAAGCGCAACGCCGGGCTTTCCTGCAGCGCTGAAACAAAAAAAACGCCGGGGCAAAGCCACCGGCGTCAAACAACACTGGCAAATTCAGGAACGTTTCCATTTCTTTCGCAAGCCGAAAAATCCCGCTCCGGCGCCGCCGAGCAACACGGTGGCCACCACCCCCGGCAACGGTTGACCGGCCGGTCCGGTATATTCGCCAGGCCTCAACTGGATGCGAAAATTACCGTTCAACGACTTTTCATCGCCCAGGGCATCCAGGCTATACTGCGCATTGCTGTGCTGCGTCAGTGTAAACAACGTCGTATAATCATTATCCTTGCCGATGAAAAAACCGATCTCTTCTCCGGCCGCAAAGTTGCCGAAGTCGAATTTCTTGCCTTGGGCGGCATCGACCTCGAAAACGCCATAGCGGGTATACCCCCCGTTGCCGTCCTTGACATAATAACCGAAACTGTCGAGACTTTTAAAGAAATCGTTGTTGGTCACATGAATCATCAACGACATATTTTCATTGAAGACGATTCCGTCCGAATTGACATCGTACTGATGAACGGCGAATCCGGACAAAGCCAGACAACTCAGCAGCAATGTGATTATAATTTTCTTCATTTTTTTTCTCCACATTTTTTTGAAAGCAAAACCAAAACGATTCATCTTTTTCAAGATGTTCCTCTGCACTTACAATATCTCTCTTTTTGAAAAAGACAAATTATTTATTGGTTTGTAAGCAGTTATTATGATTTTTTTGCAAAAAAATTCTTTTTCGCCTCAAACGGGCCTCGCAACCATTCGGTTTCCAACCATCACCCAAACCATCAGGCTCCGGCAAATTATCCCCGGCAGGTCTGGCGCCAGATCAGGGAAGATTTGATTTCGATCTGGGTATAATGGTCGGAATGATTGTCCGCAGCGATCAATTCGGCCAGCCGGTCAATGGCGGCCCGCACCACGGCATCCAAATGCAGTTCGACGCTGGTCAGCGGCGGGGTAAGCACTTCACCGATTTCCAGATTGTCGAAGCCGGCCACGCTGATCTGCTGCGGAATCGCCACACCCGATTTCAACAGTTCAAGCACGCCGCCGGAAGCGATCAAGTCGTTGGCAAAAACGATCGCATCCGGCCGCTCCGGCAGAGCCAGCAGTTGTTTGACCGCCTCCGCTCCGGCAACCATCGTATTCTTGACATTTTCCAGCCAATAGGATTCCGGCACGCGCAAGCCCGCAAAAGCCAGGACCTCCTCCATGACCTGGAACCGCCGGTTGAGCATCGGGAAGGTCCGGTTGGTCACCACAAAAGCAAATCTCCGGTGGCCCGCGGCAATCAGCCGCCGGATCAATTCGACGCCGCCCGGCTGGGGATTGGAAATGACGCAATCGCAACAAAGCCGCTGGGTAAAATCCTCGATCGCCACCACTGGCAAACCGTGCCGATGGATTTGCTCGACGAACTGCGGCGGCGGATAGGAAGCCAGCAGAACGCCGTCGACCCGGCGTTCCCGCAGCAGCTCCGGCAGGGCCTGGTGCGCCGGATCGACGAAATTGACAAAAAGAAACCGGCCGGTTTTCGAAGCATACCGTTCGGCGGCATAGATCAAACCGCGCTGGAACTGATCGTCGACCGAAAGCTCCTGATCCGGGAAAATCATCGCCAGGCAATTGGAGCGTTTGTTATAATAAGGAGTCGGGCGATAACCGATGCTTTCGGCATAGGCGATAATCTCCTGTGCCTTTTTACGGCCGACGCCCGGTTGACCGCTGAGCGCCCGCGACACGGTGCTGGCGGTCGTATGCAGTTGTCGGGCGATGGTGGTGATACTGACACCCGAATGATCCCGGTTCATAATCCTCCTGTCGACTTTCCATCATATAATTATGATAAAAAAACGCAATATTTGCGTTATTTTCGTATAGTATAGCGAATTTTTCCGGCAAAGTCAATAGCGATTGCCCGCTCATCGTCGTTTTTCCCGCCATTTTTTTTCATCACAACGATATCCTTCGTTATTTCAAACAGTTTCAATCAAACAAAACGGTTTTTAAAAAAAAATTTCCACTTTTTTGATCCGGCCTATTGACATGTTACGCAAATTTTGCTATAATTACTGTTGAAGAAGTTAAAGAGAAAATTTTTAAAGAGATAACGCAATATTTGCGTAGTCATAAAAGCAATTTTAACGATGAAAAAGAAAGGGTTGACATGTGAAAAAAAGTTTTACATTGATTGAATTGCTCGTAGTAATAGCAATCATAGCCATTCTAGCCAGCATGCTGCTGCCGGCGCTCGGCAAAGCCAAGCAAGCCGCCCAAGTCATCAAATGCGCCGGCAACATGAAACAGCAGTCGCTCGGCGTCCTCATGTACTCGAATGATTCCGACGACTACGCACCGATGTACAAAGCCAACTGGACCGAAACGACTGCCAATTTCTTCCAAAGCCGTTTCTGGTATGCCAAGCTGGTCGACGATTACGGCGTCACTCCGGAATTGTTCCAATGCCCGAGCAACCCCTGGAAAGATTACGGCGACTCCGGCAACGCCGATTATCTGCCGCAATTCGGCTGGAAGATCAATGTAGAGGATTGGGGCGGCAATCAGTGGGAATGCAACTATACGCTGAACGGCGTCGGCATTTACACGATGCCGTTTCCTTACGCCTCCCGGGGACTTGGCGGCAAACTGTCCCGCTGCGATATGGCGTCACAGACGGTGATGATCCTGGAAGGCCCTTACCCGAGCTGCGTCGACGGGGTTTCCGTCTGGAACGACGGCTGTTCCCGCTTCGCCAAAGGCAACCCCTACACCCGCGACCACGGCGGAGCGGCGGCGGTCTTTGCGGCGATGGACGGACATGTCGTCAAAACGAAATACTCGGCCGGGCCGATCGATCTCTATCTCGTGCCGATGTCATCGCTGCTCGGCGAAGGCGGCTGGCTGTTCGGTTCGTTTTTCTATCCGGAATGAGCGTTTTCCAAGATACTCCTTCAACGTTCCGGAACTCAGACCGGAGCGAATCATTCATGCGTCAATGCGTTGTTTCGTTTCCGGCAAAACGCAGCACCAGCGGCAATCGGAAATCGACCGGACCGGCAAAATCGATTCGCCAGCCGCCCGGCAGCGGCGAGACAGTCAGGCGGTCGTCGCCGGTCCAAATCCCGGCTTCGGTCAGCCGTTCGGGGCGGGGCATTCCGGCTTCCGGCGGCGCGGCAAGCGTGAAACGGCACCGGGTCCAGCCGTCCAGGTTGAAGTTGAAACAACCCAGCACGGTGAAGTTTCCGGCAGTTTTGCGCCACGCCAATGCGTAAGCGCCATCGCCTTGAAACAAAATATCCGGACACCGGTCCCCGTAAAGAAATTTCACCACATGGTGCAATTGATCGCGCCGAAACGGATGGCAATAGGAGACGCCGAAGGCACTCTGATAATCCAGCGCGTGAGTGACGACCCGGCCGCCACGGCTGTTGACGAAAGCGACCATCGCCGGCATCACCCGGACGGTGTCCGGATCGACGAAATCGGCTACGCTCCGGGCGCCGGGCCGCGGTTTCAACCGGCAGAATCTGCCGTCGCTCCACAGGGTCGGCAGCGTCACCGTCAAATATTTGCGCGCGCCGCCGCCGAACTCCGGATCATGAATTTCTTCCGCCGCCACCGGGCCGGACAAATCCCGCCGGTGACACGGCGCGGCGACTTCGGCCAGGCCGATTTCAGGACCGAATCCGCGCTCAACCAGAATCCGCGCCGCCGGACCGTCCAGGAACAGTCCTTTCGCCAGCAGGCCGGTCAGCGCATCATCGTCCAGCGCCCGGGCCGTCTCGCCGGACAATGCCGAGACTTCCGAGGCCGTAAAGGTCGTCGCGATGCCGTGCGACTCCAGCGCCTGCATCAAATTGTAACCGTCTTCACACAAGTCGCCGTAACCGGCGCCAGCCGCAAGCCGCTTGAACTTCGACGCCGCCGGTTCGTGAAACAGCCGGACGCCGTGAAACGCTCCGGCCGGCAGGGTCGCCCGGCTCAAAGCGGTCAAAAACGGTTTTCGTTCGGCCAACATCCAGCCGAATTCTGCTTCATCGGCCATCGGAGTGCCGACGTGGTCAAAGAGATTCAGCGTAACGCCGTCCGCGCCATATGCAAACGACAGCGCAATTTCCAGAAAAGAGAAAGCGACGCTCTTGGAAAATCGGGTGAACGGCACATTTTCCACTTCGGTCAATTCGACCGTTTCCGGCGGCAGCACATGCCGGGTCAGTTTGATCGAATCCTGCGAATAATAGAGACCGCGTAAAGATTCTTCATTATAATTGGACATCGGCGGACGGCTGTAAAGAGGACGTCCGTCAGCCAGCGCCGCCGCAAATCGCCGCCAGTCGCGCCCTTCCAGACAATGCAGCCGCGGCCCCGACGACATCAAACCGAGACTGGTTGCCGGGCTGACCTCATGGACGGTCCGGGCTAGAAAACCGGCTGTTTCGATCATGATATCGCATTGCATATCCAGATATTCGGCCCGCCAGGGATGCGGTTCGCCGGGCTGCAGAATTGCCGCGACCAATTCCCCGCGCGTCACCGGCCGGCCGATTCGTTTGCCGAATTCGGCCAGATGGCGGTCGCAGAAACAGCCGTAACGGACCGGTTCATGGTTAAAGGTCCGGATGTCATCCTCGACCCAGAGCACCTGCGGCTCGGTCGCCGCATACAGACGCCAGAGTGCGGCAATGTGCCGCCGCCACGCTTCCGACAGAAAACAGGCGCAATGTCTGGCCCGGATGCCGTCGTGACCGACCACCGGTTCCAGACCGGGCAAACGTTCCAGGTCATTGCGGCCGCGGTCGCATTGTCCGGCGGTGACCCAGGGGTTCAGTGAATAAACAATATTCCGCCTGGTCAACTCCTCCCGGACTTTCAGCAATCTGGGCTGATAAGCACGAGCCCATTCCAGTGACGGATGACCATGAAAAAATTCCTCGACGTCAAGTTTGACGATCACTTCATCGATCCCGAAACGGACTGCCGATTCGACCAGATCTTCGAGCAGTTCGTCGAAACGCCACGGCACCAGCGTCCGCCGCAAAGCATACCAGGCATGGGAATAACAACCGGTACTCATAACCTCAAAACCTTCCTTTCAATCACCAACTGATTTCGACCTGACGACGTTCTCCCGGCGCCAGTTGCAGAGACCGCCATGAATCCGGACCAATTTTCACTTCTGCCGGCAAAACGGTGTCTCCGGAAAGCTGCAGTGTTACTCGCGCAGCATCTGCCGATTCTTCAATCGCAATCTGCAAATTCCGGTTTTTCCCGACCGGAACCACTCCGGAACATGAACCCGCGCCGCAAGCCGGCATGATCCGGACAGTTTGCCATCCCGGTTTTCCCGGCGTAACGCCCAGCATACCGCGCACCATCGCAATCAACGGAGTAGCACTGGCGGCATGGCAGAGGCTGCGCGGCGCACAGTCAGCCGGCACTTCCGGGAACGTAGAACAATTACACTCCATCAGCTTTTCCCAGCGGGCAAATGCTTTTCTCATCAAATCGCCGCGCCCCAATCGCCGCCATACTTCAAATGTATATTGTGCTGTGAAAAATGAAGTTTTTGTGATCGGCACCACAGTAATTCGCTCCGCCAGCGCCATAGCCTCCGGACCCGTAACCGCTCCGGCCAGAATTGCCAACGCGTTGGTATACTGACTATACCATTCCCGTTCCGGAGTATCACGGTACAAAAGCCTGTCCGGCGACCAGGCTGCCCGGTTCACCGCATCACACACCCTGTGGGCCTGCGAGGCATATGTTTCTGCCGTCGCCCCCCCTCCCAGTGCAGCATTCATTTCCGCTGTTTGTTCCAGCGCCAATGCATAATGCAATGCCAACAGTACTTCCGGAACATTTTCCCCCCGTGCACTGCTGCCGTCGATCCATTCCGGACGCCAATCGGAGAACATCCAGTATCCTGCCGGATTCAGCAAGCCGTCTGCCCGTTGCAAATCAGCGAAATAATCCAGCACCCGGTCAATATTACGCCGCCATTGGCACACCAGTTCCAAATCTCCGGTATACTGCCAATCATCATAAATCATCGCAATCCATTGCAGCCCGTAGCTCGGAATAATTTGAAAATATTTGGTGGGGTAGCGTGACTGCACCATGCCGTTCGCCTGCTGCGAATTACCGAAAGACTCAATACCGCGCCTGGTCAACCTGGCATCACCGCACAACAGATGGCTGATTTCCATCTGAATCCGGCTATCCATAACATACTGGTTCTGCTCATAAAAAGGGCAATCCTCATAATGTTCATGCGCACAGCAGCGATGAGTTCGCCAACCGGCTTCCCAGATTTTTTCCAACACTTCTTCGCCGTGGAACTCTGCCCGCAGCTCAAATGGATACGCACTGAAGCTGTAAGAAAAAGAATATTCCACTTCCGCCGTCAATTCGCTGAATTCCAGTTCAATATACTGCCCCGCCCGATACCAGTGCGGTTCAAATTCCCACTCTCCGGCCGGGAAAATCACCTTATCGCCATAACCGCGAGTTCCGACAGTACCGTCCACCAGAGCTTCCGCATACGCAATCCGAAGTTTTCCTGCGCCGCCGCGCCACATCAAATGCGGATAACCAGTCTGGTAAACTGCAAAACGAAACCGCACTACGCCTCCCGGAGGAGAAATCTTACCGTTGACTTCGCCTGATTCCGGTACCACCGGACTCCGTTCCGCCGGCGGCAAGCCGGACGGCTCCAGCAGCCAGGGAGTATCCGGATCTATTATTTTATTCAATTCGCCATAATGGTAAACCCGTCCCAGGACAGCCGGGCTTTGCCATTGCCCGCAAGTTTGCGTAAAGTCCCATTTTTCCATCAGGGCTGCCGGCGTTACCCAGGAGCAGTCCCAGGCATCTTTCCACTGCAGGCCACTTTTTATGTTATTGACACGGCAAAGCCATTCTCCGGCAGTGGACAGATCCACCGTTCCAGCTTGTCCGGAAGCCAGAAAACCACCGCCGGCATGCATTTCTCCCCAGCCACCGTCGGCGTCACGCGGAGCGGTCGGCTCCACATATACTTCCACTTCCAGACGATGTTTTCCGGCTGTCAGCCGGCAACGATACTCCTCGTAACTGTAATGGAGAACATCTCCGCGCGTCGGCCCGACACCGAGAAAATGACCATCCAGCGTCGCCCGGTAACGATTGTCGGCAGACAGTGCCAGAACCAGTTCCCCATCGGAAGCCATATCCCACTCCCGCTTGAAATCCACCACTCCCGGAGTTCCCGGCTGACGGTCCGGCAGCCAGATCCAGCGGTCACCCGGACGAAATTGAAAACATTTCATTGCCATGTTATCCTTTCTGATCCGATATCATACTGCTATCCAGAACCGCCAATTGATGCGCTTTGAATGTTTGGTTTCGCCATTGAACCGGGGAACCGGCCACCTCCGACAGCACCAGCCGGCGGCCGCCATCCCAATCGAGTATCACCAGGTTGTCCGGCAGGTCGTCGAACAGGGCGGTTTCAATTCCCCGGTATTCGCCCGACGACTGGGCCAACTGGTACTCCCGGGCCAGCCGGAAACATTCCCCTTCCGACGGAAGTGAAGGCCAGAAGAGTTGCTGAAATTCCTGAAAGCCGTTTTCATGCATTTTCACCGTCGGCGTCACCGGGAACCACGGAGCCCAGCGCTTGACCGGGCTGCGCAGCACGATATTTTCCAGTCCGCCGTCGCGCAGCGCCCAGCCCGGCGTCGCCAGATGGAAGACCGCAAACGCCGGACCTCCCACCCATTCGAAAGCCGGAAAGGAGTTGCCCTGCAGCAAGGTCGCTTCATAACTGCCGCGCCATCGCCAGCCCAGCGGCTGGCCGGCCCTGACCTCCCCGACCGGAGCACCCAAGTCATAACGCAGAGCAATTTCGGTGGAATTGCCGAGCAGGTTCGGCCGGAAACACACCCGCATGCCCGGCCAATCCGACTGAAAAGACAGTTCCAGATAATATTCCAAGGCGCTGAACCCCGGCCATTTGTCGAGGAAGCGTTGCCGGCTGCTCCAGTGCAACTCGACCCGGCAACTGTTCCCGTCGCCGGTAAACGCCGTTACAACCGCTTCCGACTGCGGCACGACAAACCGGCGGCCGGAGTATTCCTCGGTCCATAAGGTGCCGTGTTCTTCGCGCAGCACCACCTGCGGGATGGCCACCGGCCGGCCTTGATAGCTCAATTGCGGCAAATTTGATTCTTCGGGCCAGGCGATCTGCCAATCGCCGCATTGTACGACGCCGCATTTCGCCAATACGGCGGTCGGCACGCCACCTAGCGGCGGCAGTAGCCGCCGCCACCGCACCGCCAGCGGCAAACCGGCCAAAGCGCCGCTTACTTTATATTCATTCTGA
>OJMH01003225.1_pt1 | contig 12367 bp, 12 predicted proteins | sample 1597111 | NCBI WGS metagenome assembly OJMH01 (sample SAMEA2452115, study PRJEB22498) | human gut metagenome | reverse complement strand
ACCGATGATGGAGAGCGAAGTTTTCGCTGCGAATGAATATATTGCGGCTTGTGGTAGTGGTACTACATATCTCTTTACATGTGATGCCGGTGGAGGTAGATCAGGAAATGTTTATCTAGAAACAAATGGAAGACCAGGATTACAAACCGGATGGGGTGGAGATCAGTACCTCAGTGGATATCATGCCTGTGGAACTCAACACGAAGCAGATTCAGACGACGACTTTTTACAAGGATACTATGTTACAGAACAGTGGGTTCCTGGAAGTGGATGGGGTGATTGGGGCCATATGGAAACAACTACAACAGATGTAATTGTTTGGCGAGGTCCCAATAACAATAACACACATTGTACTACTGAGCTTGACATGAGCAAATGGGAAACAGCAAAATCTTAATTACTTCATTTGTATATAATAATTGGCCAGAGGGTTCTCTGGTCATTTTTACTAGGAGGTGTATTCATGGATCCTATTCAAGGAGCCACAACATTGGAGCGTCGACTTGTACATAAAGCAAAACAATCTAAGGTCCCAATCAATGGCAGTATAGAGCTTTTACCCTTGTGTAATATGAATTGTGATATGTGTTATGTGCGGTTATCTCCTTCTGAAATGGAAGCTCAGGGCAGGTTGCGTTCTTTAAATGAGTGGTTACAGGTCGCAGAAGAAATGAAAAATGCTGGTACATTATTCTTATTGCTTACAGGTGGTGAACCATTGCTATATCCTGAGTTTAAGCAACTGTATCTTAAGCTGAAAGATATGGGCTTTGTGATTACCATTAATACCAATGGTACTTTGATTGATGAAGTGTGGGCTGATTTCTTCAGTGATCATAAACCTCGACGCATCAATATCACGCTGTATGGCTCTGATGATAATGCTTATCAAGAACTATGCCATTATCCCGGCGGGTTTGATAAAGTGATGCATGCTGTTAAGCTGTTAAAAGAGCGCAATGTTGATGTAAAATTAAGCAGTTCATTGACCAGAGCTAACCAGAATGATATGGATCGCATTATTGATTTAGGAGAAAAGCTCGGAATTCCAGTACGTGTAGATACATATATGATGCCTGCAGTACGTGAACGCAACCGTCCATATGACAAACAGTCTCGTCTTGATCCAGTATCTGCGGCTAGAGTTCGCATCCAAGCATTAAAACAAGAGATGGGCAAAGAACTGTTTGAGGAGTATGTACGAAAGATTGTCTTTGAGGTGGAACATATCCTTCCGGAAGATGGTCCTGGAAAAGTACACTGTCTTGCCGGAAACTGTTCATTTACGATCAACTGGCAAGGGTATCTGAGGCCATGTGTAGTGATAAGCCAACCATCTGTTTCTGTATTTGAAGAAGGTTTTGAAAAAGCGTGGCAAAAAGTATCTGATGCTGTTTCAGCGATTCGAACCAGTTCAGTATGCAACGCATGTAAGTACCGTCCAATTTGTCGTACTTGCTGCGCCAGTGCATTATTGGAAGAAGGCAGTTATGATGCAGTTCCTGAATACATGTGTGCATATGCAAAAGAATCTTACCGGCTAATTAAAATAGAATATCAAGGTCTGTGATATTTCGAATTTTCTTAATTGCAAGACAAAAAACATCTTGTTACAAAAGTTTTTGACTTCGATATCTGAAAAATTTGTATTTCACTGAGAATAGACCGTGTTCTTCCGCTCTCCTTTAAAGAGTTCCTTACATTTTATGAATTTAACCCTGAAATTTCGATAGAAGAAAAGTTTCAAAAATATTTGCAATTTAGAGGAATGCCTGTCCTTAAGGAGTTTCAATTCAATGTCTCAGGTATTCATCAGGCACTGGAGGGAATTTACTCCACCATTGTATTGCGTGATGTTCTCCAGCGCAATCGTCAGATTAATCAAAATACATTGCATAAAGTTATGTTATTTTTCTTAATAACATTGGCAGCATTACTTCTCCAAACAAAATTGGAAATGTTTTATCTGCGGAAGGCGACATAAAGAAAACCAAAGAAAAAAATATTGCTGGAAAAACAGTCGAAAGATACATTTCGATGCTTCAAAATGCTTTTATCATTTATTCAATAAACCGATATGATATCAAAGGGAAACAGCTTTTAAAAACATTGGGAAAAAACTATCTTGTTGATATGGGGTTTCGCAATCTACTTTTAGGTTATCTTGATGCTGATCTTGGACATATCATTGAAAATCTCGTTTTCCTTAAGTTGCTCAGACGTCATTATCGTGTGTATATTGGAAATGTCGGAGAAAATGAAATTGATTTTATTGCAGAAAAGCCTGAAGAAAAGATCTACATCCAGCTTACAGAAAGCATGCAGTCTCCCGAAACACGACAACGTGAATTAAGACCATTACAAATGATTCCAGACAATTATGAAAAAATTATTTTGTCGATGGACAGAAGCTTTATCACATCTTATGATGGTATAAAATCAATAAATCTAATTGATTGGCTGCTTTCTTGAGAAAGCAGCCAATTTAATCAGACACGCAAGCTCATCTTTTCTCCCAACATCATCTTAGACCTCCAGTCCCATCATTTGTATACTCATAAGTAGTATACTTTAAAGTATACAAATCTTCAGGTTTCAATGAATATAGATGCTTTCTATTATCAAATTACTGCATAAATAAGCTTAGTATAATCTTATTTGTAAAAGTTGAGGAACAGAAAGGGGTTAATCGACGATGAAAAACTATGTAAGACCGATGATGGAGAGCGAAGTTTTCGCTGCGAATGAATATATTGCGGCTTGTGGTGATACAAATGAAGAGTATATTTTTCAATGTGATGCAATGGGTGGTATTTTTGGGACAGTATATTATGATAACGGCAATGGAAGATTTGATCCATATATTCCACTAGTTAATACAGATGGTGACCACCCGATGGGAAGTGGTTATCATGCATGTGGCGAAGAACATGTTACTCATACAGGAGATGATTTTATTGATGGCTGGTATATTACAGGTGGAGATGGAATAACTGGAGGAGAATGGGTTAAACAGGTTGTAATATGGAGAGGTGTAGATGGGAATAATATCCACTGTACTACAAATCTTGACAAAAACACTTGGGAAACTGCCAAATCTTAATTATTCCCAGAAAAATTAGGCTGCATCGCTGAGTTTATCCTGACCATTGAACTCAATATACAGTATTATAAATTTAGTATTTCCTTAATATTGTAGTTTTGTTTCGCTGCTTAAGAATCGTTAAGTTATCAAATCGTTGGTAAAGCAAATTATTAATGTCATTAAGCGAATGGCCAGAGGGTTCTCTGGTCATTTCTTTTAGGAGGTGAACTTATGGATCCGATGCAGGGGGCAACAACTCTGGAACGACGGCTTGTTCATAAAGCAAAGTCTTCCAGAATTCCAATCAATGGCAGCATCGAGCTTTTGCCTTTATGTAATATGAACTGTGATATGTGTTATGTTCGGTTATCTCGAACGGAGATGGAAGCTCAAGGCAGATTACGTACTTTAGATGAATGGCTGGATAATGCAGAAGAAATGAGAAAAGCAGGAGCACTGTTTCTATTATTGACTGGCGGTGAACCGTTATTGTATCCGGGCTTTAAACAATTATATCTGAAATTGAAAGAGATGGGCTTTATCATCACGATCAATACCAATGGTACCTTAATTGATGAAGGATGGGCCAGTTTCTTTGGTGAGCATAAGCCGCGTCGGATCAATATCACATTATATGGCGCTGATGATTGTGCTTATCGTGACCTTTGTCATTATCCTGGTGGATTCGAAAAAGTCATGGAGGCAGTAAATCTTTTGAAAGAACAAGGCGTAGATGTCAAACTAAGCAGCTCGCTGACTAGAGCGAACCAGCATGATATCGAGCAGATCATTGCGCTTGGCGAGAATCTGGATATACCAGTGCGTGTTGATACGTATATGATGCCTGCAGTACGCGAGCGGAATCGCCCCTATGATGAACAGTCTCGGCTTGATCCGGTCTCTGCGGCCAGGATACGTGTTCAGGCATTAAAACAAGAGATGGGAAAAGAATTATTTGAAGAGTATGTGCGAAAGATCATCTTTGAGGTTGAACATATTCTTCCAGAGGAAGGGCCAGGAAGAGTGCATTGTCTGGCTGGCAATTGCTCATTTACGATCAACTGGCAGGGATTCATGAGACCATGTGTGGTCATGAGCGAACCTTCTGTTTCTGTGTTTGAAGAAGGGTTTTCCTCTGCATGGGAAAAGATATCTGCGGCCGTATCAGAAATCCGTACCAGCGCAAAGTGCAATGCATGTCAATATCGTCCGATTTGTCGTACATGCTGTGCCAGTGCTTTATTAGAAGAAGGAAGTTACGACGCAGTTCCTGAATATATGTGTGAATATGCTAAAGAATCTTATCGATTGATCAAAAATGAATATTCAATGCTAGAGTAAATTTGGATTTCATATGAATCTTACTCCTTGATTTTATCTGATTATCAAGGAAAATAATTAAAAAGCATCTTAGGACATGATTAATATGTTTCGACTGCTATAGATATAGCAGCTAAACACAAGCATGTTAAAGATGCTTTTTTGATTTTCTATAATAATGGTGATTTGATCTGTTATGGGATCATTTTTCACTGTTTATGATCGATTGATATGGTCGCTGCTGGCACTTTGCACGTAGCCCCAGTGGTTCCATCTTCTTGTTCCATTACTGGTATACCAGTAGATGACATCACTGCCTATTCTGCCGTTACCGTCTACTATGCCATTGCCGTTAACATCGATCCAATCATCGAATCCTCCTGTTAATTCACCTTGGTCACTGCTTGTTTCCTTATGAAATTCGAGGTTTGAACCGTCGCTGTTTCCACGGAAATAGTTGTTGCTGGCATTGCGGCAATCACCATTGTGGCTGAATACATCGTCATATGGACCTTCAACACCGCTCCAATTATTGCCATATGGTGTATTTGAGCTATGATTATAACCAGTTGTGTTATTACTGCAAGCCACTTGCCAGCACACGGCAATATACTCATTCGGCGCAAACACTTCGCTTGTCATCATCGGTGTTACATATGCTTTCATCGTCGTCTCCCCTTCCATATCTTGATCAGCATTCATTCTAATGCGCAGATGTGAGCTGTCAGTAAATGGAAAACGAAAATGGGATGAAAATCGGGTGAACAACCGTATAATAATCAGGAAGGTGAGCTGGTGGATGAAGCAGAAGTATGTGAAGCCGGATATCCGGTTTGTGCCTTTGCATGATCAGCCTGATCTGATGGAAGAATGGCTGAGGCATCATGTGGAGGAAGGCGAGGAGCTGGCGCAGGAAAGAGACGGTGTGGAGCAGCGGAAAGCGCATGTTGAATCGCTGGAAAAGAAGTGACCGCAGTGATATGCAGATTCTTGCATTCTGCGGTTTTTATATGTCGTGGTAAACGCTTCCGGGCAAGGAAAAGGCGGTGTCTTGGTTGTATAAAATTTGAAGTATGATAAAATAGATAAGTCTGAAAAATTGACGGAAATGGAGGATGCGATGGAAGAGTTTCTGAGTCTGCTGAGAGAAGCGCGGTTAGGGCTGCGTTCTGAAGTGAGAGAAGTTGATTTCGCTAAGCTGTTTGTGCTTGGGCTGCAGCATGATGTGGTCGCGCTCCTATATGATCAGCTCTATCGTTTTCCGAACTTTCCGGAAGATCTGCAGCCGCAGTGGAAGAAGATGGCGATCCGCACCAACGCGATCCAAGCGATGAAGAGCGACCGCTTCGTCCGGCTGTACCGGCGTTTTCTGGAAGCGGACCTGAAGGTGCTCGTGCTCAAGGGCATCATCTGCCGCGCCCTGTATCCGAAACCAGATAACCGTCCGTCCAATGATGAGGATCTGTATGTGCGCAAAGAGGATGCGCCGCTGGCGGAAAAGATCATGCTGGAGGAAGGCTTCCAGGTGGGAAACCGCAGCGAAGAGGTGACGACGCTGCTGGATACGGCCAGCGGGCTGTCCATCGAGATGCATACGACACTGTTTTCTGAGAAGTCACAGGCGTATGGGTCTTATCAGCGTTTCTTTGCGGATGCATTTGCGCATCTTGCTGTGCATCAGATCATGGGATGCGATATCTATTCGCTTTCTCATGCGCAGCACATGCTGTTTCTGATCATGCATTTCGTCAAGCATTTCCTGCATGGGGGCGTAGGCATCCGTCAGGTGCTTGACATCATCATGTATGCAGAGCGGTTCGGCACGGAGATCGATTGGCCGCATCTCTATGCCGTGCTGGAAGAGGAACATGTGCTGACGCTGAGCGAGAATGTGTTTGCGATCGCGGTGGATCATCTGGGCTTTGATGTCAGCCGCATCACACTGCCTGAGGGCATCGATCTTTCTGCGCTGGATTATGAAGACTTGCTGGACGATATCGTAGCGGCAGGTCTGTTTGGCAAGAGCTCCAAGGAGCGAGAGCATTCCAGCACGATCACCCTGAATGCGGCGGCGGATGGGAAGCGGACGCTTCGCAAGACCTTGTTTCCGAGCGTGTCTGATCTGGGCGGGAAATATCCTTATCTGAAGGATCATCCCTGGATGCTTCCGCGGGCGTGGGGCAGCCGGATCTTCCATTATCTGTCTGACCGGGATCAGGGCAGTGCCAAAGGTGCTGTGGAGCTGGGAAACCGGCGGGTGGAACTGCTGCGCAAATATAAGGTCATTGCGGAAGAGCGTAAAGGATAGGAAGTAGAGACATGGAATCAATCAAGATGCTGATCAGAAAGATCAAGGACGGCAGCATCCATGAGATGTGGGAAGAATTCAAATGGATGTGCTCCTATGGAAAGAATTATAAGAAAGAGATCTTCTTCTACATATGTCTGGGTATCTTCTCGACGATCATGTCGCTGGTGAGTTCGATCGCCAGCAAGAACCTGATCAATATCGTTACCGGCATCCAGACCGACAAGGCAGCGAGCATGGCGATCATCATGGTCTCCATGGCGCTGTTTTCGCTGTTCTTCAGTCAGATCATGTCCCGGATCACGCTGAAGATCAACATCAAGATCCAGAATGAGATCCAGGCAGATATCTTCGATCAGGTCATCCAGGTGAACTGGCTTGACCTTTCCCGTTATCACAGCGGCGATCTACTCAATCGATTCACGAGCGATGTCGGCACGGTGGCGGGCAGCGCGATCGGCTGGCTGCCGAATCTGGTGGTCAATCTGTTCAACTTTATCGCAACGCTCTGTCTCATCTTGTATTATGATCCGACGATGATGATGCTGGCGCTGGTCAATGCGCCGGTGATGCTGTTGAGCTCGAAGCTGCTCATGTCCAAGATGCGTGACTATAATAAGAAGGTCAAAGAGATGAACAGCGAGATGATGTCGTTTGAGACAGAGACGTTCAACAATGTGGATTCGATCAAGTCATTTAGCCTGATGGACCTGTTCAGCCGCAGGCTGAAGGGCTTCCAGGCCAGATACAAAGAGGTCAACCTGGATTACAACATGTTCAGCATCAAATCCAATCTGGTGCTTTCGCTGATCGGCATGGTCATTCAGTTTTCGTTCTTTGGCTGGGCGGTGTACCGGCTGTGGAGCGGTGCGATCAACTATGGTGAGATGACGCTGTTCCTGCAGCAGTCCAGCCGGCTGTCTTCGGCGTTCAGCGCTGTCGTGTCCATCATCCCCAGCACGATCAGCTCGACCATTTCCGCAGCGCGTCTGATGGAGATCATCGAGCTGCCGCGTGAGGAAAAGCATCCGGAGACGACGAAGCATCTGGAGGAGATCAGCGGGGGCGGCTTTACCATCACGCTGAAGGATGTGTTCTTCTCTTATGTGGAAAAACGTCAGGTGCTCGTTTCATCGAGCATGCATGCCGCGCCTGGTGAGATCGTGGCGCTCGTAGGACCAAGCGGAGAAGGAAAGACGACCCTCATCCGGATGTTTTTGGGCCTGATCATGCCCAGCGAGGGAGAGGCCGTGCTTTCAGACAGCGAGGGAAATGCGTATCCGCTGGATGCGACGACCCGTCCACTGTTTGCCTATGTGCCGCAGGGCAATACGATCTTCTCTGGGACGATCGCGGATAATCTGCGCATGGTGAAAGAAGACGCCACAGATGAGCAGATCATCGAGGCGCTGAAATCTGCCTGCGCTTATGAATTTGTCGAGCGCATGGAGGATGGTATCCATGCGGAGATCGGCACCAGAGGCAAGGGGCTTTCTGAGGGACAGGCCCAGCGTATCGCGATCGCCCGCGCCATCCTGCGCGATGCGCCGATCTTGCTGCTTGATGAAGCGACCAGCGCGCTCGATGTAGAGACAGAGCGCCGCGTATTGCGCAATATCGTACAGAATCATCCCAATAAGACCTGTGTGGTCACGACGCATCGCCCGAGCGTGCTCAATCTTTGTCAGCGGGTATACCGTGTGGTGGACACTAAGCTGACTCAGCTGAGCGAAGAGGAATCTGCCCGTATGGCGATGGACTTTTAAGGAAGGAGGAACAGGCATGATCGATATTCACTGCCATATCCTGCCGATGGTGGATGATGGATCAGACAGTGTGGAGACATCGCTGGAGATGCTCGACGCGGCCTGGCAGGACGGCACGGATGCGCTGATCCTGACTCCCCATTATGCCGTGGAATACGGCTTTGACAATCCCAAGGAAAAGATCCGCATGCTCTTTGCGGAATTCAAGGATATCGTGCGGCAGGAGGGCATCCCGGTGCGGCTGTATCTGGGATGTGAGTTTTTGTTCAGCGGCAGAGAGAGCTTTGTGGAGCATATTGACGATATCGCCCTGCTCAATCAGACGAACCATCAGCTCATGGAGTTTTACTTTGATGTGGAGGAGGAAGATGTGCTGGATGCCATCGACGCCGTCAAGGCGGCCGGGCGCATTCCGGTCATCGCGCATCCGGAACGTTATGATTGTGTGCAGAGCTCAACGACGCTGGCAGAGCGCATGGTGGAAAAGGGCGCGCTGCTGCAGATGAATAAGGGAAGCCTGTTCCGCCGTTATGGAGAATACGCGCAAGAGACCGTGATGGAGCTGCTTGCGCGCCGTTATATCACTTTTGTGGGCAGCGATGCCCATCATATCCGATACCGCACACCGATGATGGGCGACGCTTATGATCTGGTGAGCGAACAGTTTGGACGAAGCTACGCCGACGCCGTGTTCCGCACCAATGCGGAGAAGTTGCTCGGCATCCGCATCTGAAGGAGGAAACCGCATGAGAAAAAGAGTGCAGTATGTGATCGTGCTGCTCATCATCTGCTGCGCCTATGCAGCTGTGTTGATCTTTACACAGGAACGCCAAAGCAGCGGCAATGCGCCGCAGATCAGCGCGCCGCAGGAAGTGCTGGAGGTGAGCGTGCAGGACGATGAGGAAGCGCTGCTGGCCGGCGTGAGCGCGAGCGATGAAGAGGACGGCGAACTGAGCGAGGATGTCTTCATCGAAAGCATGTCTGAATTTGATGAAGAGAACTGCCGGACCGTGACCTATGCTGTTTTTGACAGCGATGACAACCTCAGCCGCGCCACACGCCGTATCCGCTACAGCGATTATGAAGCGCCGCGGATCACCCTGAATCAGGCGCTGTGCATCAGCTATAACGATTATAATGTGCAGCTGCAGGATTATGTTGGCGCTGTCAGCTCCGTGGATGGGGATCTCAGCGCCAAGGTGAGCGTAGGCAGTGAGAGCCAGGGAGACGATGGCTATTATGCGACATTCTCGGTGATGGACAGCTGTGGAACGACATCGTCGCTTCGTCTGCGCATCGATACGCTGTGGGACGATCCGAGCATGACCATCGAATTGAGCGATTATCTGATCTATGTGGAGCGGGGGACCGACATCGATCCGCAGGATTACATCGAGCGTGTCAGTGACCGCGGCATCGAAGATGACGATCTCATCGATGAGGTCACCATTCAGGACGATTATGACGCCGATAAAGAAGGCACGTATGAATTCATCTATCGCGTTGAGCGCGCCAGCGGGGAATATGGCATCACCAAGCTGGTCGTCGTGGTGCAGTAAAGGGGTGAGGACATGGACGAGAACAGAACTAACCGGGATCTGATCATGAAGCTTGCCTGCATGATCTCTTATGTGCTCCGGCGGTGGAAAGTGGTCCTGCTCATCGTGCTGATCGGCGCCATGGGCACTGACACCGTGCGCACCCTGATGTATCATCCGCGTTATCAGGCTAGCGTGAGCGCGACGCTGGGTGCGGAGGAGAACACATATTCACAGCTGGAGACGACCCGTGCCTATATCCGTTCGCTCGATTATATCTTCAATGGACAGAATGTGCAGTCTTACTTGCAGGAGCGTCTGGGCAGAGAGGACGCAGACCTGACCTGCAGCGTGAACAGCGTAAACGATACGAACCTTGTCAACATCAGCGTGCAGGCAGATACGCGCAGAGACGCCTTGTTCGGCTTGCAGTATATGCTGGAATGGTACCGCACCAATGGCGATAAGTATCATTTCACCTATGACCTCAATGTCACGCAGACAAACCCGATCAGCGAGGCGCCGATCAGCGCTAACTCGCATTCGCGCAATCTGATGATGGGCGGCATCGGCGGCGGTGTGCTCATCGTGGCATTGTTGTTCTTGATGGCGTATTTCAGCGATACGATCAAGACGCCGGGAGAGATCGCCACGCGCATCGACTGCCGTATGCTGGCCAGACTGCCTAAGGAACATAAGCGCCGCGGCATCCGCTTCTGGAAAAAGAACCGCGACGCGCTGCTCATCACTTCGCTGAAGACCAGCTTCCGCTATAAGGAAGCGATGAAGAAGCTGCGCAGCCGCATCGAGGAATCGTCACGCAAGCATGGTTATCAAAGCATCATGGTGACCAGCGTCATGGAGAATGAAGGAAAGAGCTCCATCGCGGCCAACCTCGCCATCTCCTTGGCCAAAGGCGGACATCATGTGCTCATGATCGACGCCGATATCCGCAAGCCGAGCCTGCACCGCATCCTGAACATGGAGACGGCACACAGCCTAAATGCCGCGCTGCAGGGCAAGGACTGGAAAGGGGAAGTCGTGCACAGCGAACGCTTCCATATGGATGTGCTTTGCAGCAGCCAGGACCTGGAAAATGCGGAGAAGCTGCTGGGCAGCGAGCAGATGAAGACCTTGCTCACGGAAGCGAAGGACGCTTATGAGTTTGTCATCGTCGATACTTCTCCGGCTGCCGGACTGAGCGATCCGCTTATCGTCTGTGAGCACTGTGACGCCTCACTGCTCGTGATCCGTCAGAATCTGGCCGGTGCAAGGCGCATCAATGACACCATCGAGCGATTGGTCACGGTGCGCAACAACCTGATCGGCTGCATCTACAACGGTGCTGTCTTCGATCCGCTCAGCGAGCAGAAGGCATATGGCTACCGTTACCGATACAATCGTTACAGCGGAGAAGGAAGGAGGAGACAGAATGGATGATAACAATGTGCAGAAGATCGATCTGATGCAGTATGTGGACCGCTTCTGGCGAACGCTGACGCGCTTCAAGCTGATCTTGTTCCTGCTTTTCCTGCTCATCGTGGCTTTCTTTGTCGGCCAGGAAGTGCTCTTCTTTGATATGACCTATTCTTCCACGGCTGTCTTCGTCGCGACCAATCAGGAGGAAGGGGCGCTGTTCAATTCCGGTGAGGATGATGACGAGCTCGTCTCCACATTTTCTTCGCTGATCACGGGAAATATGATGTCTCAGGTCATCATGGACGATCTGCAAAGAGACTATGTTCCGGCTAGCATCGCCATCAGCCGGGTGGAAAATACCAATCTGCTGGAGATGCGGGTGACTGCATCCAATGCGCAGGACGCCTATGATGTCGCACAGTGTGTATTGAACAACTACGGGCAGGTGACCAACCGTGTCATGAGCGATGTGTCGATCGTCGTGCTGGATCAGCCGCTGCTGGCTGAAGGGCCGGATGCGCATCCGGACTATCTGCGCAGTGCCATCAAGGGTGCGGTCTATGGCGTGGCGGCCAGCTTCATCGTGGCGCTTGCCCTTACGCTCATGCGCCGCAAGGTGCTCAGCGGGGATGATGTAAAGCACGTGCTGCATCTGAATGTCACGGCGCGCATCCCCTTTGTGGGCGGCCGGAAGAAACACAAGCGCGATGATGTGCTGTTGTTGAACAATCCGCGGATCCAGTACGGCTTCCGTCACGCTTTCCATGAAGCGCGCATGAAGCTGGAGCAGGAGAAGCGCAAGAATGGATACAATACGTTCATGGTGACGAGCACGATGCCGGATGAGGGGAAATCGACCATTTCGACCAACCTGGCGCTCAGCCTTGCGGATAAGGGCTATAAGGTCATCCTGGTCGACCTTGACATGCGC
>OJMH01003218.1_pt1 | contig 12385 bp, 10 predicted proteins | sample 1597111 | NCBI WGS metagenome assembly OJMH01 (sample SAMEA2452115, study PRJEB22498) | human gut metagenome | reverse complement strand
ACGATGCTGGCTTCGGTTTGCGCGTTGCTTACACTTATTCTTTACGGTAATGGCGTGTTCGGCTCGTACGGCGGCACGTACGGCTATAGCAATCGTCTTCGCCCCGTAGTTTCTCTATCATCTAGTATCTTGAGCGATGCAAAAGATGCAAGTGGAGCATGGAATTTGAAATAGAAGGAAACAGAATGAAAAAACAACGAGCTAGGGAGGCCTCTGGTCTCCCAGCTCTGCATAAGGAGTGTTTATCATAAGCATAATAACAATAATAAAAGAAGTAAAGAATGTACATCCAGAAGATATAACAATGATAAAAGTGGGCAACTTTTACAGGGTATATGGAAAAGATGCATACATTATAGCGTATTTATTCAAATACAAAATCTCGGAGGAAAATGATATCATGGTATCAGGTTTCCCAACGAGTTCAATAAAAAAAGTAGAAGCCAGACTTGAAAACAAAAAAATAAATTACATAGTTTTAGACAGAAAAGACAATTATGCCGTAAATGAAAAAACAGATTTTAAAAATTTAAATACATATCAAAAACACTTCAATCTGTCTAAAACGTATGTAAGCAATGTAAGAAGAATAGAAAACATAAACGAGTATTTGCTAAGCTTGGCGAGCAAAGAAGAACTAAAAATTTTATTAAAGGATATAGAAGAGTGCATAGATGCAACAAGAAAAGTTTAAAGTAATTGGATTTATTAGGGATCTAATAAATAATGTAGATAAAAATTTAGAAAATTTTCCTAAAAAGGATATCGAAATAAAAAATAGAATAAGAAATGCAAGCTATGACTTATTAGAGCTTGCCTATGAAGCAAATACAACAGAAGAAATTACAGCTAAAATTTCAATTATAAATAAATGTATCGCAAAAGCAAAAATTATAGACTTTCTAGTAAACTTAAGCTACGAAAAGCAAATTATAAATAACAAACGTTATATTAAATTTGGAGAGTCGATAGACGAAATAGTAAAATATTTAGTTGGCTGGAAGAAATCTATTAAAAGCAATAAAGAACAATAAAAAATTTGGGCATGGTTGTCGGTTTGCGGACTATTCTCTTTAGCGTTGTGTTTGGGTGGCTGCGCGCTATGTCAATACTAACTCAGACAATGCTAACTTCGGTTTGCGCAATGCTAACACTAATACTAACGGTAATAACATGTTCAACTCGAACGGCAACACGAACAACAATAACAATCGTCTTCGCCCCGTAGATTCTATACACTGTGGTTATGCAATTATAAATTGCATAAGAGATAATATAGAAACAAACCGTTGTCCAGTAGCTTGTAAAAGCTATAAATGTAAAAATAGATAAATATTTTGTTAGTAGGGAAAAATCATCGAAAAGAAATTTATTTTAGCACTATTTTTAGAGCAGTAATTTATAAAGTTACTGCTCTTTTATATTTTTAACTTATTATTACATAAATTCTTGTAGCATATTCTTGAAGCTACTACGCTATTTAATGTAAGCTTACCAATACTATACAAGTACATTCGTTTTTTTAGCCTTCGCTTTACTGTTCTATATTTTGCATAATTTCCATATTTGTTTCTACCAATAAAAATAAAATTATCTGTACTTTTAAAAATTCTAGTTTTTTTATTTAACATTAAGTCCTCTTTTTTCAAAAAAATTGTAAGCTGTTCTAGACAATATTTTAAGTATTCTTTAGACTCATGAAACAATAAAAAATCATCTTGATAACGAATTACTCCTTTTATATGTAGTTCATTTTTTATGAAATGATCCATGTCGTTTAAATAAAACACGGCAAGAACCTGGCTTGTCATGTTTCCGAATACTTAAACCTTCGGAATCACTATCTATAACTTTAAAAACTACATCAAGAGCCTTTTTATCTTTAATTTTTCGTTCCAATTTTCTTTTTAAAATGTCATGATTAATACTTGCAAAAAATTTGCTTATATCGCATTTTAAAATGTAATAAGTACCATATTTCTGTTTAAAGTAGTTTCGATAATGAATATAAAGTTCTAAGCCTCTTTTCATTCCCATGCCTTTTCTACTTGCAACATTAAAGTTTAGTAAACAAGGCATTAAGGCAGGGTAGAGTATATGCCTAGAAATCAAATGGTTTATAACTTTGTCTTGCATATTTTGGCTTACAATTCTTCTTTCTTTTGGCTCATAAATTGTAAAAATATTATATGGTCCAACTTCGTATTTCTCATTTTTTAAAATGTTATAAATACGAGAGATATACACACATTTATATTCTCTAAAAAATTCTACTTTTCTTTTATTTTTAGTATTTCTGCAAACTTCATTATAAGCATCAACAATATTGTTAAAATCATAGGTTGCTTCATACAAGTGGCCTTTTCTTTTCATCAGAGACCTCCTGCATAACTTGTTTAAAATCATGTTGCAAATTAAAAAGAGTATCAAAAGCCTGACTTATTGATAGCATGTCTATGTTTAAATCTAAAAAATTATTTAAGGTTTTTTCAAATAATTGATTATTTACAAAGAAATTTAAATCAACAGAATTTGAAATTGTTTTGAAATCTTCATCACAAACAATATGAACTGAGTAACCTGCAATTTTAAATTTTTCTATATATTTATCTAATGAATTTGTTGGAAAACCACACTTTACGACAGAATTGTTTAAATTGCTTAATTTAAAACCAAACTGTTGAGACATAGCTCGTGCGTCATCATCTAAAAAAATATAGAAAATTCCGCTTTTAAATAAATAAAACTTATTCGAATCTTGAGATTTTAGCGAGATATAGTTATTAAATAATTTACTCATAAACATTTTTTCCTTTCTTGCTTTTATTAATATTTTATATAATAAAAAAAATTAACATTTTTTAGAAAAATTACTGGAGATATTTTACAAATTCATCAAATAATTGTATATTAGATGTAGGTAAAAAATAACCACTAAAAATGGTTATTTTAAGAACCTAATTTAGGACTTACAATATATGGTAAGAAAATATATAATTTTAACAAAGGAGAAAGAAAAATGTCATGTTTTAGCAGATTTTGTAAAAAAGGAACTACAGTAAACAAAAAATTAAGTATTGATGAGAATCTTTATCAAGATTTAACAGAGCTCTCTAACAGTATGTATGATGCGTCAATCAGTAAGCTGGTAAATGCGGCAATAGAGGACTTAATTACTACCAAAAATGTTACTCTTTATAAAAAAGAAAACACAAATCAAGTATCTAGGTCTTTTTTAATAAGGGAAGACTTCTTAAATGGACTTTATGAATTAAAAGAAAATTATTCTGTTTCTATAAATTCGCTTGTAAATATTGCGATAAGAAATGCTGTAACAGAAGAAAAAATGGAAACAGAAGGATTGGAAAAATTGAAATAGTAAAAAAATACCATGGGATAATTATTTATAAAATTATCTCATGGCTTGATTTTATTATTAAAAAATTATTAGTTTAGTGTAAGTCACTTGCAACTTCTTGTAATGTTACTTTTACTACTGTACCTTCTTCAACAGTTGCACCAACTGCTGGGTCTTGGGAAACTACTATTCCAGAACCTGTAGATTGAATATTTAAGTTTTTACTCTTTAAAGTTGCTGTTACGTTACTCAAATTCTTTCCTTTTAAGTCTGGTACTGTTACAGAAACTGATGTGCTATTTTCTTCTGTATATAGTTTACATACACCATTTTTTGAAACAGATACGCCTGCTTTTGGCGTTTGGACTGTTACTATTTCGTCATCACTTGCAGAAGTTACAGGAGTAATTCCTAAATTTTTCAATATTTGTTTTGCTTCTGATATTGTTTTATTTCTTAAATCTGGTATTGTTATTAAAGATGTATTATTTGTTGTTACTTCTGTTGCATCATTTGAAGGAATTCCTAAATATGGCAATACTTCGCTTAATACTTGAGATACAACAGGGGCTGCAATTGCACCACCATAGTAATTTTTAACTTGTGGACCATATAATACTAGTAATGCTACTACTTTTGTATTTTCAACTGGTGCTATTGCTAAGAAAGATACAACATATCCATCTTCTGGGTGGTTAGGGTTTGGCTCAGATGTTCCTGTTTTTCCACCTATTGCATATCCTTTTACTGCACCGTATTTTCCACCACCGTCTGTAACAACAGATTGCATCATGCTACGTACTTTTGTAGCTGTTTCAGATGATATTACTTGACGTACTTCTTTTACATCAATGTTTGTAACTGCACCTGTGTCTGGGTTTTCTATGCTTTTTACAATTCTTGGTTGTACTAAAACACCATTGTTAGCAATTGCACTTGCGGCTGTTATCATTTGTAAGGGTGTAATTGTAAATCTTTGACCAAATGACATTGTAGCAAGCTCTGTTGTACCTACATTTTCTAGCTTATGGAATTGGCTTGAAGCTTCTCCAGATGTTGCAATCCCTGTTTTATCAAATAGTCCGAATGCTTTGAAATATTTATACAGTGTAGTTGCTCCTATACGTTGACCTAATTGAATTAATGCTGGGTTACAAGAGTTTTCTAAAGCGTTTCTTAAAGATTCACTTCCATGCCCAGATTTGTTTGCACAATTTATTTTTATTCCAGAAACCATTTGGCTTCCACTACAATAAAAGTCACCAGCTGTGTCGGTTTCTACAACATCTTCCTCTAAGCCGACAGAAGCCATTACAGTTTTAAATACAGAACCGGGTTCATAGGTTTCGGTAACTACTTTGTTACGATACATTTTGTATAAGCTGTTTGTTTTTTCCTCACTAGAAAGTGTGTTCCAAGTTTCTTGAAGAGTTTCGTTTGGCTCGAATGGTGTATTTAGGTTATAGTCTGGATATGTAGCCATTGCTAGAATATCTCCAGTAGATGGGTCCATAATTGTCATTGCACCACCATTTTTACAATTGTTTTCTTCAACAGCCTGTTTTAAATATTTTTCTACAATAGTCTGAATATTTGCATCTATTGTAAGAGTAATGTTACTACCATTTTCAGGAGCTATGTATTTTTCATCAGTGTCTGGAATAGATTCTTGAGTTGCATCTATTGAAGTAGTTACACGCCCTGGAGTACCAGTTAATGTTTCATCCCAATAATACTCAATTCCGGCTAGACCGTTGTTATCACTCCCGCAAAATCCAATTAAATTTGAAGCTAAATTATTATAAGGGTAAGATCTTTTATTGTCTTTATCTATGTTAATTCCTGAGCTCCACTTATTATCTTCCATCCATTGTTTTAATTTAGAAACTTTATCTATATCCACTTTTTTAGCAATTGTTTCTACTGAATTTGTGCTTGTTACTTTTACTAATACTTCATTATAATCTAATTCAAAAATATCTGATAACGCTTTTGCAACTTTTTCTTTTAAAGCATTTGTAGCCTCAGCATCGTTTTTTACAGCTATAAGTGAAGGGTTTACACTAATAGTATCAACCTCAGAACTTACAGCTAAAGCCTTTCCAGTAGAATCGCAAATTGTTCCTCTTTTAGGGCTTAGAACTCTGTTAGCAGTAATTTGCTTATATGCTCGTTCTTTTAGAAAACTTCCATCAATGAATTGTAACCAGAAAATTCTAAAAACTAATAATAAAATTAATATTAAAAAAATAACCGCAAACCATTTTAAATGGGTGCTTTTGTTATCTATTTTTACTTCTTTTTGTTTCTTATAATTCATAAAACCACCATCTTTTCTTTAGATAGAATTATTGTATATTAATATAGGGCAAAAATCAATAAAAAGCACAAAAATGGTTGAAAAATAATTACAATTTTTGCTGTGTCAAATATCATTTCAAACGCAGTTACATAGACCACGTATGCACTTTTGCCTTTGAAATTCATTTTCCTTGCAAAAATTTAATTCTTTTTCAACCGTAATTTGAAATAAAAGGAAAAATACGGCTAAATATAGTGAAAAATCTTGCTACAATTTATTGCTTTTAAATTTAAAATGTAATATAATTAAATATGTATAGGAATTTAAAATAATAAAAAATAAATAAAAGGATGGAGAGTATGAAAAAGTTTAAAAAATTAGTATCAAGCATTTTAATTACTATGTTAACAGTGGCTACACTTGGAAGCATTAGTGCTGTTAAGGCTGCAAGTGCAGGACCACTATATTTAGGTATTGTTTCACTTCGTAGAGCCGGCTATGGCTATCAACAAGAAGGTAGCAAAGTATGGAAAATAGCAGAATATGATAGTGAAAATGGAAAAACAGCAGATTTAAGTAAAACTATTTACTGTATTAAAGGTGGACCTGGATTTGGCTCTAGTGATATGGCAACAGGTGGTGTACCAACAATAAGTAAATATACACAAAAGTTTAACTTAAAAGATTTAGCTTCAATACCAAGTACATATTCAAAAATTTTACCAACAGGAAGCAATTATAATTCTTTAATGTGGTTATTAGATAATATTTATATAATGCCTGCAATTGGAACAGACAATACAACTGCAAGAGAAGAATTTTTAAAGAGTAAAATTCCAAATGAATTATATGAACTTATAACAGATGATGATATAGATGCTGTACAGCAATTAGCAATTTGGTATTTCACAAACCCATCTGGAGATAAATATCATTATGAAACATCAAACTTTAAAATAAACTCAATTGCAAATGTAGATTCAAATTATGCTTCAATGGGAGATATTTTTGGAGATGATGGTTGGGATAGAGAAGATGCAATAGAAGCATTATTCCAATATTACATTACAAATGCAAAAGCAAATAGCAATTACAAGAGTACAAACAATACAACATCTCCAATCGAAATTGTAAAGAGTAATGCTACAATGACAAAGGTTGGAAGCAATTATGTTGCAGGACCTTATAAAATAAACCAATTGTTAAATGTTGATTATACATTAAATGCAACATTTACAGATATAAATGGAACAACAATTACTCCAAGCATTGGCATAAAAGATGTAAGCGGAAATGTAACAGCCACAACAAAAACATTAAAAGAATTAGTAGGACAAGAATTCTATTTAATTATGCCGACAAGCTCAAATATATCTGGAATAAAAATGACTGTAAATACATCATACACATCAAAAACAGTTGATTATTGGTCAGTTGCAGATGCTCCAACAACAGAGCAACCAGTTGTAATTGTAAATGAAACTCCATTAAACTTTTCAGATACAACTTCAATAGTAGTACCAAAACCATTCGATTTAAGCTTAAGAAAATTTATTACAAACATAAATGGAACAGAAATTACAAATAGAATACCACAAGTAGATGTTAGCAAATTAGCTTCAGGAGAAGCAACAACAGCAACATATAATCACACAAAAACACCACTTAAAGTTGCAATTGGAGATGTTGTTACATATACAATAAGAGTATACAACGAAGGTGATATAGATGGATATGTTGAAGAAATAACAGACCATTTACCAGACCAACTTGAATTTGTTGCAGGAAACGAAACAAATACAAAATATGGTTGGGTAGTTGATAGTACAAACTCAAAAATAATTAGAACAAATTATTTATCAAAAGCTAAAGAAGCTTCTGAAGGTGCTAATAAAATTAAGGCTTTTGATGGAACAAAGTTAGATTACAAAGATGTAAAAGTAGTATGTAAAGTAGTTTCAACAGACCCAATGCCAACTAAGATTACCAATATAGCCGATATTACAAAATTCACAGACGGCAACGGAAATACAGTAACAGATAGAGATTCACAAGAAAACAATGTAAATATTCCATCTGATTTACCAGGATATAAAGATGATGAAATAGGAAAAGATTATGTGCCAGGACAACAAGATGATGATGATTTCGAAAAACTAAAAATAAAAGAATTTGATTTAGCTTTAAGAAAATTCATCACAAAAGTAAATAATACAGAAATAAAGAGCAGAATTCCACAAGTTGATACAACACCTTTGAAAAATGGAACAGGAACAACTGCAATTTACAATCACTCAAAAGAGCCTGTAAAAGTTTCATTAGGAGCAGTAGTTGAATATACAATTAGAGTATACAATGAAGGTCAAGTAGATGGATATGTAGAAGAAATTAAAGATCACTTACCAGACCAATTAGAATTTATTAAAGATAATGAAATAAATAAAAAATATGGTTGGACAGTTGATAGCACAGATTCAAAAGTAATAAAAACATCATACTTATGTAAGGCAAATGAAAAAGTAGCCGGAGAAAACAAAATACCAGCATTTGATGGAACAACATTATCTTATAAAGAAGTAAAAGTAGCTTGTAAAGTAGTTTCAACAGATCCAATGCCAAGCAAAATAACAAACTTAGCAGATATATCAGATTTTACTGATGGAGAAGGAAACAAAGTTACAGATAGAGATTCTAAAGAAGACAATGTAAAAATTCCAGAAGATAGACCAGGATATAAAGATGATGAAAGTAAAAAAGATTATGTACCAGGACAAGAAGATGATGATGACTTTGAAAAAGTAACACTTGTAAAATTCGACTTATCATTAAGAAAATTCATCACAGCAGTAAATAATACAGAAATAACAAGTAGAATACCACAAGTTGATGTTACTCCAATAAAAGATGGAAGCAGTACAACAGCAAAATACGATCATCCAAAAGATCCAGTACTTGTATCAAACGGAAACATAGTAACCTATACAATTAGAGTATTTAACGAAGGTGAAATGGACGGATATGCAAGTGAAATAAAAGATGATATGCCACAAGGTTTAAAATTCTTAACAGATAATAAGACTAACATAGAGTACAGATGGAAAATGTTAGATAAAGATGGGAAAGAAACAGAAAACTTAGATGAGGCAGTTTCAATAGTAACAGATTATCTATCAAAAGAACAAGAAAAAACAGCAGGAGCTAACTTATTAAAAGCATTCGATGGAGAAAAATTAGATTACAGAGATGTAAAAGTTGCATTTGAAGTAACAGAACCAAATACATCAGATAGAATTTTAATAAACCAAGCTCAAATATCAAAAGACTCAGACAAAGATGGAAATGATGTTACAGACCAAGACTCAGTTCCAGATAAATGGAATGAAGGAGAAGATGACCAAGACATAGAAAAAGTTAAGGTACAATATTTCGACTTAAGCTTAAGAAAATGGGTAACACAAGCAATCGTAACAGAAAATGGGGAAGATAAAATAATAGAATCTGGCCACAAGGCAGAAGATGACCCAGAAGATGTTGTAAAGGTTGACTTGAAAAAGAGCAAGATAAATAAAGTAACAATAAAATTCAGATACAAAATAAGAGTTAAAAACGAAGGAAATATAGCAGGATATGCAAAAGAATTAAAAGACTATATTCCAAACGGACTAAAATTTGTACCAGAAGATAACCCATTATGGAAGCAAATAGACGAAAAGACAATAACAACAGACCAGACAAAGGACATATTATTACAACCAGGAGATACAACAGAAGTAGAAGTAGTGTTAACATGGATTAACGATTCAGAAAACTTCGGGGTAATGGACAACTGGGCAGAAATAAGCAAAGATCATAACGATTTCAACAGCCCAGATATAGACTCAACACCAGACAATAACAAAAAAGGTGAAGACGATATAGATGATGCTCCAGTATCTGTAGGCGTACAAACAGGACAAATAAAAACATTTACAACAATAAGCTTAGCAGTACTTGTAATATTATCTTCAGGAGTAGTATTAATAAAGAAATTTGTTTTATAATAAATTTCGCCCAATAGGGATACCCCTTTTTGGGCGAAATTTTTATGCCAAATTTATTTACTTTAAAAATTCTCTATGTTATAATTCTATTTGAAAAGCGTTTTATACTAAGGAAGGTAATTGGAATGAATCAAATTTTAGTGACGAAAAATGATAAATCAAAAAAGGTAAAAGAAAAGAAGGTGCGAGAACCAAAGGCACCAGGGGATATTACTGGTGTTGCAAAAGCTTTTGCTGGAATAATTCTTTTGTTTGGATTAGCTTTATCTGCTGATGGAGCTTATGCTTATACAAAAAACGTGGAACTTGCTAAAAATACTAAAGCACCAATTGTTTCTGTTTTAAAAACCGGAAATACAGCAAAATTATCTATTGAATGTACTAGCGGAATAAGAACAGTATCATTTACATGGAATAATTCTAATCCAACAATTGTGCAAGGACGTGGCAATAAAATATTGGAGCAAATAATATCAATTCCATCTGGAGAAAATAATAAATTAAATATAACAGTTATAGATTCTAACGGACAGACAAAGAGATATGTAAAGACTTTAAACCAGGATGCAAAAGATACTACAGAACCAGTAATAACTATTGAAGGCGTAAATTCTAATATAAAAATTACTGTAACAGATGATACGGCAATAGATTATGTAACATATAAATATGGTGATTCACAAGAAGTTACAATCAACGCAGAAGAAGAGGGGCAAACAACAATAGAAGAAACAATTCCTGCACAGCAAGGGGAAGCAACACTTACGATAGAAGCTGTTGATAAGGCTCAAAATGTTGCTACAAAAGAGCAAAAAATAAAAGGAACAAAACGTCCTACGGTAGAAGTAAAACGAGATCCTAATGATGCATCATACATATTAATAAAAGCAACAGATGATGATGGCTTAAGATTACTTTGCTACGACTTAAATGGACAAGGATATACAACAGACCCTAATATTTCAATAAATGATACAAAATTTGAATATAGACAAAAGCTTGATTCTGGAACAAATAAAATATCTTTACGTGTTTATAATATAAATGAACAAGTAACTGAATTTAATGCAGAATATGAAAACTAAAAAAACAAGATGAGGTTGAATTAAATTCAGCCTAATTTTGCTGTAAAAGGCTATTCATATAAAACAATATTATAATTAATAAATGAAAAATAATATCTAGTAACATGGTTTATAGGTAGAACCATAAAACCTAAATAATAATAAGGAACGTACTTAAATATGCATACCGTATATATAATTGATGATGATGAAAATTTGAAAAATAAACTGAATGAAGAATTTAAAAAAGATGATAATTATAAGTTTAAGCAAATAAGAACAGAAGAAATTGATGTAGCGTTGAAAGATATACCAGCACTAATAATTGTAAATGAAGATACAATTTCGGAAAAGGCAACAGAGGTATGCCATAAGATAAGAAACAATGATGATAATTCTATAACTCCTGTAATAGTTGTAACTTCAGAATATGAGAGAGAACATAAGGTAGAAATACTGAAGGCTGCGGCAACGTATTATATAAAAAATCCTTTAGATTATGAATATTTATATTATACAATTACAAACATAATAAACCTTTTATACATAAATAGGAAAGTTAGCCCTTTAACAAATTTGCCGGGAAATGTACAAATACAGGCGGAAATGAAAAAACGTTTATTAAAAAAACAATTTTTTGTTATGCTATATATAGATTTAGACAATTTTAAGGCATATAATGATGTTTATGGATTTTCAAATGGAGATGAAATAATAAAATTTACTGCTAGAACGATTTCTAGAAATGTTCACTCAAAGTGTGAAGATAATAATTTTGTTGGACATATTGGTGGAGATGATTTTATAGCAATAGTTGAAGATGAAGACTATGAGAGAATCTGTCAAAACATTGTATTAGAGTTTGACAAAAATGTAAAAAAGTATTTTTCGAAAGAAGATGTTGAAAAGGGTTATCTAGAAGTACCGAATAGAAAAGGAATAATAGAGGAATTCCCTTTGACAACAATATCGGTTGGAGCTGTTGAAGTTGAACCGGGAAGATTCCATAATACATTGGAAATTGGAGAAGCAGGAGCACAAGTAAAACATTTGTCTAAAACAATTCCAGGAAGTACATATGTAATAGATAGAAGAAAACACTAAATATTTGGAAGTAAAAAACTTTGATTAAAGTCTAACAGTAGGAATGAGCGAAAACTTTATTTTAATATATTATAAAATATGACAAAAAATGATGAGAAAATGTAAAATTCTCATTATTTTTTTACCATAAAATAAAAATTTGTAGAAATAGGTAATAATTTGACTTACGATTTAAATTGACTTTAAAATTGGACTACCTTATAATTAAAGTAATTTAATTGAAGGGAAAGTGATTATATGAGAAAAATAAACACAGTGAAAGAACTGGTAGATTTTGCATACAATAGGTACAAAACTAAAAAGGCAATAACAATAGAAAGTGATTATATAAAAAACATAAACTATTTCAATTTTAGGTTTGATATATATTCAATGGCAAGAGTAATAAAATCAAAAGAAAACCAAATACGAAATAATAAAATAGCGATAATATCAGAATTCAGATATGAATTTTTAGTAACATTTATAGGCGCTTATTTTGGCTCTATTAGTCACAAATAGTCACAAATACGGCACT
>OJMH01003206.1_pt1 | contig 12435 bp, 8 predicted proteins | sample 1597111 | NCBI WGS metagenome assembly OJMH01 (sample SAMEA2452115, study PRJEB22498) | human gut metagenome | reverse complement strand
TCGACTGCCGCCGCCTGCGGCGTTAAAGCGGAGGTGGAGTTTGAGTCCATTTATGCGGTTTTGGATAATGTCCCTCAGCTCGCTGAAGCCATGAAGAAGGCTGCTGCTGCAGTTGTTGGTGAAGCCAAAACTCAGTGGGCTGCGAATCCGCAGATGGGGAGTGAGGATTTCTCCTTTATGCTCGAAAAGGTGCCGGGCGCCTACTGCTTCTTGGGCGGTCAGGCTCCGCACGGCGCAACCAATCTGCACAATCCCTCCTTTGACTTCGACGACCGTGTTCTGCCGACCGGCGCAGCCATTTGGGTAGAACTCGCGATGGAGCGTTTGGCTGTCTGAAGGGTTTTAAGCAATACCGATCTGGACGGCGGATGTGCTCAGTAGACGACAAAGAGATAAGTGGAAGACCGTATGTCGACTGTAAGCTGTCGGTATGCCAACTATCTTTTTGAAATGGCAGGTTCCTCAGGTATCTATTAAACAGTCTTAGTCACTAACCATAAAGATTAGATCAATAATCCTTCTATATTGCAGCAATAGTTGTTGATTCATGTTTCTCGGATGTGTCATATGAAAGCAGCCTCGATCCCATGTAAGGACCGAGGCCGCAGCTGCAGATTAATTTAGATTAGTAAAGTTATTCACCCTTTGCGACCGCAATACCCGTCAAGCGCCCAAAAGTGAAAATATCGCAGATGGCATTGCCGCCGAGACGGTTGGTACCGTGGATACCGCCCGTTAATTCGCCGACCGCATGGAGATGCGGAATGATATGGCCTCGGCGATCAATGACCTGGGTCTTGGAGTTGATCACAATGCCGCCCATGGTGTGATGTACGCTCATGCCTGCATAGCCCGCGTAAAAAGGTGCACGTTCAATTTTTCGCAGCATCTTCGGAGCCTTGCCGAGTGCATCCCTTTGAGCGTCGACGCCGGCGTTAAAGTCATCGATCGTCTTCTTAAGAACTGCGGGATCTACCTTCATTTTCGCTGCGAGCTCTTCGATCGTGTCGGCTTTCCAGGCGTCTCCGGTTTCAAATCCTTTAAGGATGCCCGCTTGATGACCGGGATTCGTCTCATCAAAACCGTTTTGGTCAATGATAGAAAAGGCGGTCTGCTTTGGCAGTGAGAGGACTGCATCACGGATGACGTCGCGGCGGGAATCTTCAGCGACGAAGCGCTTGCCGGAAAGATCGACCATGATGAAGTTGCGCACGATGAGGTGCATGATGATGCGGTGCGAACGGCCCGGAGGGCAGCCAGGATTGCATTGGATGAAGTCCATGCCTGTTACTTCGGCCCCAATGTCCTGCAGAAGCGGGATGAGATCACCCGTCGCCCCGGGTTGATTCGTCGTCGTCAGGTTCAGCATACGCGGGTCGTGCAGAGCGCGCATTTGCGGATTGGCACCAAAGCCACCAGCTGCAGCTACGACGGAAAGGGTTGCTTCAATGACGTGCTTTTTACCGGATTTATCTACATATTCAACTCCCGTTACCTTACCTTCCAACGGCGATTCGCGCAGGACTCGAACGACTCGGGAGTTAGTGCGGATTTCAATACCTAGCTTGTCACACTGTGCTTTCAGTACCTTGATGTAGTCCGAACCGAGCGAACCGTAGGGGGCATGGCAACGCGGATAGAGACCGCCATAGATTTGGTAAACATTCGGTTTGAACTTCATGCCGATGGACTCAAGCCATTGAATGGCTGCGTAAGAGTTTTCCGTCATAGCGTGAACGAGTTCCGGATTGGCACGTCGGTCCCCACCGTCATAGGTGTTTTCGAAATGTAGTTCAGGAGAGTCCTTGATGCCCTGAGCTTGCTGTCGGGGCGGATCGTAACTGTTGAAGCCGCCGCCGGAGATGGCAGTGTTTCCGCCGAGGAATGCCATCTTTTCCAAAACGAGGATGCGCTTGACACCTTGTTGCTTCGCCATAACGGCCGATGAGAGACCTGCACCACCCGATCCAATCACAACGAGATCAAAGCTTTCATCGAATTTTGGCGCGGCACAGATGTTGAGATCTGAAGTGGTTGCTGCATGTGCAGTGGCGGCACCATACACAGCGGCGGCGCCAGCTGCTCCGGCGAGCAAATGGCGGCGGGAAACTTGAGTCATGGTCATCTCCTTTTCAGAGGTTTTCTTTCAAAACTGGAAAGAACCTGAATGAACACAAGAGTCATTCTCAGCAGTCTTGCCTGTAAAGTCCTCACTACATGGTTGCATTGACAAACTCAAAAAAAGCGAGAAGCAATTAGCCGCAAAGAGCGGCTTCTCTTCCCGCAATCGTGCCGAATACAAGTGCATCATTGATGCCATTTGCTCCCATTCGATTAATGCCGTGAATTCCGCTCGCAGCCTCTCCGGCCGCATACAGTCCAGGAATGATCTGGTCTGCATCATCGAGCACCTGGGCCTGAGGAGAGATTTTCAGGCCGCCCATCGTATAGTGGATCGTCATCGCGGCATAGCAACCCCAAAAGGGCGGTTCGACAATGAGATGCCTGAGTTCCCGAGGAGATTTTCCAAAACGGTCACACTTTCTACGAACTCCATCGTTATAGTCTGCAACCGCAGAGACAACTGCTTTTGGCGGAAGCTTCATCATTTTGGCAAGTCCTTCCAAAGTGCTGCTGGACCAGGCGTCTCCCGTTTCAACACCAAGAACAGCTTCTTTTTGGATGAGAATGTCATAACTTCTTAGACCGGCAGCATCTGTAATGGAGTAAGCAATGCCTCCAGGGAGGGAAAGTACAGTGTCGCGCAGGACATCGCGGCGTTCATCTTCTCGGCAGAATCGCCGACCGGACGGGTCAACGAAAATGAAGCGGCTCACATCGTTGTGAAGTCTTACGCGATGTTTGCGGTCTGCTGGGCAGCCTGGCAGGCATTGAATTTCTGCCATGTCAATGAGCTTTGCACGGCAGTCTCGTACGGCGATTTCTAGCATTTCGCCGGTAGATCCTGGAGTGTTGTCGGTAGTCAGCATGGCGAGTTTGGGTTGGTACCGAGCAACCATCTTTGTATTGGCCCCAAACCCGCCCGAGGCGATGATGACGGCGTTAGCGCGCATCTTAAAAATCTTCTTGTGAGATGTGTATCGGACAGCAGAAACGTTTCCGGCGGGGTTGAGGATTAAGCCTGTCACCTGACAGTTTGTACGGATTTGAGCACCGCGTCTTAAGGCTGCGGAATGAAGTGCTTGAATGTACCCAACACCGTTCGGCATCATGGGCTTGTGACAACGTGGCCAGTGTGCACCGTAGATTTCAATGACATCGGGTTGAAAGCGCATTCCTAGAGATTCAAGCTGTTCGAGCATTGCGCCCGCACCACGAGCCAGGATTTGTGCCAGTCGAGGATCGGATTTATCGCCGCCGCTTTCGAGAATATCGGCTGTGAAGCGCTCAATTGAATCCGAAATGCCTTGTGGAATCTGCCGCTTAGGATCTACTGCTGCATAGAACCCACCCGAGATCAGCGTATCGCCACCGACTGCGTTTTGCTTTTCTAAAACTGTGACTAAAGCGCCGCACCTTGCTGCTTCAGCCGCTGCGGCGAGACCTGCGCCTCCCGCCCCAATGACGACAACATGCGGTTGTTTGGGTTGACGAGCCGCTTGAACACAAGGAAGTGCACAGGAACTGAGACCCGCTGCCAGCAATAATTTTCGGCGGTTTGGCATGTTCAGTCTCTGTGCGCAGTGATCGGGAAGATCACATTGGGGATGTTATCGAGCATTTTCAGAAATTCTGCGATTTCGATTGCTGAGCGTAGACCGAGTTTTTTCGAAAGATTTGCGCGATGCGTTTTTACGGTTTGTTCGGAAATATTGAGATCTATTGCTGTCTGTTTATTGAGTGCTCCAGCGGCAATTCTTCGGCAGATTTCCTGCTCTTTCGGTGTGAGTGTGTTGAAGCGTTCGCGAGCTTTGCGACGCATATCCAGTTCTCTACAAAGCGAACAGTGCCAATGAACGAGATTTCTCACGCTTGATTGCAGAACTTCGGGTTCAATCGGTTTGGCGACAAAATCCGCTGCACCACGTTTAAGTGCCATTACTGCTGCAGCCATGTCGCCGTGTCCTGTGAGAAAAAGAATTGGAATCGTTGATCCCCGGTTTTTGAGTTCCAGTTGTAATTCGAGTCCGCTCATACCCGGCATACGAATGTCAAGTACGATGCAGCCGGGGCGCTCAAAGTCGGAAAATTTCAGAAAATCCTCCGCACTTTCATATTCTTCGGTTTGGTGTCCATCGATTTGAAGCACAAAAGCAACGGACTCTCGAACCCGGTCATCATCGTCGACAATGCGGATAACAGGCGAAAGTTGTGATGCAGCAGTCATTTCTGAGTTACTCCTGACGAGTTGACAGAATCGTTTGATCTTCTAATCCTGTGGCTGCTGTAGGCAATATGACTTCAGCACATAGACCGTCGGCGAGCCGCGTAAAGGAGATGCGACCTCCGTGTCGTTCGACGATCGCCTTTGCCAGAGATAATCCAAGACCAAGGCCGTCTTTTTTCATGCTGGTGAGTGGTTCGGTTAAATGCGCAAAGACAGCTTCAGAGAGTTGCGGACCGAAATCACGAATGGAGAATATGACCTTATTGTTTTGCTGATCGATAGAAAGATCAAGCTGTTTGGAGGGCGCATCTGCCATTGCTGCCGCACTGTTCTTCATTAAGTTAAAGAGCACAAGTTCGATTTCAAGTTTGTTCACTTCAATAAGCGGGTTGTGCTTGATGACAACTCTCGTGCGTACTTCTTCAGACGTTGATGAGTGTTGAAAGGTTTTGAGAGCGGCTTCAAGCGCTGTGGATGCTTTGAGACAGATGCGCGGAGAGTCTTCGTCTTTTGCATAGGAGCGGACGCGTTCCACGATGGCTGCGATCCGATGAGCTTCTTCGGAGATGGCTTCAGATGCTCGACATATGGCAGGGTCCTCTTGAAACCGTTGATTGACGCACATTCTTAAACCACCAGCGAAGTTGAGTATTGACGTTACAGGCTGGAGCATTTCATGGGCAAGCATGCCAGACAGTTGGGAGACAATGCCCGCACGCTCCATCTGAGAGAGTCTTGTTCGACTGATCCGCGCTTCCTTCTCTAAATCCAACTGACGGGCAAGCGTCTCACGTAACTGCCGTGTTCTTACGTTGACTAAAATTTTTGTATACACAGAATGAATGAGAAGGGCGGCGATGAGGCCAGCAAAACCAAGAAGATGAGGGAGATATTCTTCACGGACAGCCTGCCAATTGAGCTCTCTCAAATAGGCATAAGGTCCAAGCTTCAAGCTTCGGTAGAGTTGGTCAACGCCAACAAAATCTCCGGCGGCACCCCATGAGAATCCTTTATGAGATGGAGGTTGGTTAAGGAGCGCCATCGTAAGTTTTTTCAGAAACGAAGGATCTCCTCCCGAAGTCGAAGCAAATACGACGTTCGGATAGAGCGGGGCAGATCGGAGGCAAGCTAATCCATCAGTTTTTTGTGCTTCTATGACGCGTAAAGCTGAAGAACGGAAATTTCGAGAGGTCAGAAGCTGCTCAAAGTCACAGGCTTTAAGGATGCCGACATCTGCTTCGCCGGCTAGGACGAGCTCTGCAGCGTTTGGTGACCGGTATTCGGTGAAGAGACGCTTTCCCCAGAAATTTGTTGGGTTGAAGCCTTTGTCGGCAAGAACTGCCTGAATGATGAGCCAACCTTCAAAGCTCTTCGGTGATTCTGCAACAACAGTTGTACCTTTCAAATCCTCAAAGACCTTCAAATCGTGCCGATCCGCTCGAACAATCACAACGGAGCTGGATGCTTTTGAAGGATCTTTTGCTAATGGGCGTGTACGCACGGCTATGTCTTTGGCACCGTGCGTACGCGCTTCATAGGCGTAGAGGCCGCTGTCGGACATGAAGAAGTCAATGCGCTTTTCTCGGATGACTTCAGAGAGTGCTTCCATCGACAGGGTTTCTGTTTTGAATGCAACATTGGGAAAGACAGCTCGCAGGTGAGCCATCGTCGGCCCCATCGTTTCAACAAAAAACTCCGGATCCAATGTTTCTTCAATACCGATGCGAACAGTTTTTTGAATTGACTCTTCGCATGTACTGATTGCCGCATAGGTGGGCACAGAGATAGAGAGTAGCACTCCCAAAAGTGTGGATATTGCTGTTAGAAGGCGAGACAGGATGAGGGTGAATCCAATCATAGATGAGCGACAGTCAGTGCTGCGGTAGGTTCATTGGTGCCTCATGGCTCCGAAGTGAATTCCACATTCATCAGTTTGAAAAGTATTTTGGATTTGAATTCGTCTCAGCTAGAAGGAGGATTTCTCTAAGTACTCTACTGTAACAGCGATAGTGCTGCTTAAAGGATAAACTTTATTGGGTTGCTCAGCATCTCCATTACAGGACACTGCATCAACGGAAAATTTACTCTTGAAGCATTGTTAGCATCAAAAGACAATTACCTTGCTGTACCGTTATCTCTGTCAATTTAGCGGTTAATGTCCGCTCTAAAGCCTTGATGAGCTCCTGTCTAGGAACTACGCTTGAAGATATTTGATGATTACCATCTCGGATGCGTCAAGTATTATCGATTCAAAGCTGAGTGTCTCCGAGCTATTTTCAACCATTACTTGGTTGGCTCGTATCTTCTCGCTAGGACACATATCACAGGTCCATTGGGGCTGGAGTGAGAAAGGTTAGGCAAACTGTGGGTGCTGCATTTAGGGAAACTACGGACACTTTAAGTCACTCAAGATACATCGAAAACGGTGATTGCGTTATTTCCCTGACTATGCCGGGCGAAAGAGCTGAGATAGAATGACGTCATTATGTATAACAGCTTGTTTTTGAAGCAATAAAGAGAGACAGGCATCTGCAATAACAGGGATTTTCAGCTGGGAAACGCGCCGATTTTCGTCGGTGATTATGAGTAAACTAGATAGTTTCACTTAGCTGATGGGACCTGCAGAGGGAGCAGCCATGTTGGGCGAAATTTGGAAAATTGGAGATTGGTCGGTATTTCCGGCTGAGAATACCCTTCGTCGCGACGGGTCGGAGGTGAAAGTTCCGCCGCGTCTGATGGACGCTTTAATTTTCTTCGCTCGGCATCCCGACCATGTGATTTCGCGAACGGAATTGGTTGCGCATCTGTGGAATCGTTCTGTAGTGACGGATCAAACCGTCACGCAGAACATTTTTGAACTGCGCAAAGCGCTGCGCGATGGACGCGGCCGTCAAGAGGCGCCGGAATATATCGCGACAGTGCCTAAACGCGGTTATCAGCTTGTAGTTGGAGCTGAGCTTCTCCGCTGTGCACAGGAAGAGGAGTTGGCGCAGGATGAGGATACTTCGGCAGATACCTCTGATATTGCGGTTGAGGCATCTGAAACAGCAGTAGTAGGGCAGCGTAAGTCAGGAAAGAAGCGTTCAAAATTTATGGATTTTGCGCGCTCTTTCCTTTTGGATGAAGTTGAACTAGGCTTCAATAAATACCCTTATTGATTGGAAAGCGGTAGACCTTTGAGCATGCCGTAATAGACCCAGCCTAAGCACAGCAGTACGGTACCAATTTTCATGGTGCCAAAGTTCAGGCAATAGAGCGAACCAAGCAGCATCGCTATCGCCACGATAGCAACACTATTGATGGTTTCTCGCCGTTCGAGCGATGTGCATTCGGCTTTAGCAAGCGCGAAGCTCCCGCTCATGCAGAGTACGAAGGCAAAAAGGGTGATGAAGACGGCAAGATCGGTAAATTGTTCATAGATCGTAAAGGTCGATGGGCTCAAAATCGGCAGACAGAGAAGACTCTGCACGCCAGTGAGGATGACTAGTCCTTTCACGGCAGCGTCATGCTTGTTCATTTGGCCAAAGATTGGAGGAAAGAACCCGGCATGTGCGGATGACGCGAAAACGCGAGCCATGGTGAACTGCCAGGAAACAAGGGAGCCGGCACATCCTAGCCACAGCAGAAATGAGACGACTGCACCTGATGTTCCGCCGAAAAGCGAGGCGTAAACCACAGCAAATGGCGCATCGGACTGAAGGAGGGCTACGTTGGGAACTAGCCCTGCGGTTAGGTTAGTCGTTGCGATATAGATGAAGGCCGTTAGAAGTGTTGCGCAGATAACGGCCTTAGGCACATTTTTTTCTGGATTTTCCACCGACTCGGCATTGGCACAGGCCGATTCCAAGCCCAGAAATGCCCAAAAGGTCATTGAAATTCCAGACGATACCGCATCAAGCGTCGGAATTTGGTGTGGATTCCAATTGGCCGCATAGAGCGCAGGATCAAACCAAAAGCCGCCGACAATAACAAGCGTAATCAAGGGCAGTAGGAGAGCCCAGACGAAGATGCCGGTAATTCGGCCCGTGATGTAAGGCGAGCGGAAGGTGAGAAGCGATGCGATCCATAAAAGGAGTACGCAGCCGATACAGGCAAATACTGAAGAAAATGGAACCAACTCAGACCGTAGCTCACTGCAGCCAGAGAGATGGCAATGTTGCCGAAGACGAGCGAGATTGCATAAGAATAGTTGACGAGAAAAGCGCCGGGTTCGCCAAACGCATACTCTGCAAAGCCGCCCAATCCTCCCATTCTTTTTGACAGCATGCCGCATTGAGCGAAAACGTACGCCACTGCTCCCGAGGCGAGGGCAGTGACAATCCATGAAAGCATTGAAATGGCGCCGATCTCGGCAAATTTTGCCGGGAGCATGATGATGCCTGCCCCCATCATGCTTAGGGAAGTTAGAAGCGTGAGCTGTGTCACGCTCATTTTTCTTCTTGGCATATACGCCTCTTAATGTCTAGAAATCGGCAGTACTTAAAACATGCCGAAGCCATCATCCGTAAAACCATATCAACGATGGGCGCTTCTATCTGTATATATTGTTAACGCATAATAAATATAAGATTACGTTTATTGAGCAAACGGGATTGGCGCGCCCCTGGCAGGCGAATGAAAATCATTGGGGGGCAGTTAATTGGAGACTGCCACCCACGAAATATCGGGGGCGGCAGCCTATGCGAGAGAAGCATTGAATTCAGATGCTTCGGCTGAGGTTTAGGAGTTAATCGTCACCGGTGACGCCCAGAGCGACATTCGACTGAGGATTACGCTTGAAGAGCTTTTCGGCAGCTAGGCCATAGAAGAACCAGCCGGCAAAGGTTGCGAGTGCACCGTACATCATGGCTTCGTAGCCGGCAGCATAGAGTGCATAGAGGCTGTACACCGTGCCGATGAAGGCCATGAGCTTGACCACTTTCGCCTGATGGCCACTGACGCCTTCGGCTTTGAGCATCACGAACACGGCAGCCATCGAGAGGAGATACGGCATAACGTTAGTGACCACAGCAAGGTCAACGAGCGTATTGAACTGACGATAGAGAGACGGGCTGATCGTCATGAAGGACATGAGTGTCTGGATCGAGACGATGATCGTCATGCCCAGAACCGGAGCATCATCCTTCGTGACCTTGGAGAACCACTTCGGGAAGTAGCCTTCGTCGGCCGAGGACTTGAAGACGCGGGCGATCGTAAACTGCCAGGACAGGAGCGAGCCGGAGCAGGACATGATCATCAGACCCATAACGATCTGGCCAACGGTGCCGTTGAACATGGTCGCGAAAACAAGGCCGAAGGGAGCGGTCGACTTCACAAGTTCAGCGTTGTCAACGATGCCGGCAGCGACATTGGTCGAAAGGATGTAGATCACGGCGACACCGATCGTGGCGCCAAGCACAGCCTTCGGAACATTCTTTTCAGGATTGTCGACGGATTCGGAGTTTGCGCAAGCAGATTCCAGACCGAGGAAGGACCACAAAGTCATTGAAATGGAGGCGCTGATAGCGTCAAAGGTCGGCAGATCGTGGGGATTCCAAGCGGAAATATACGTTTCAGGATTAAACCAGAACCAGCCAATTACAGAAATACCGGCGACAGGGATGATGACGCCCCAAGCCGTGAAATTGGAGATGAGACCAGTGATCTTGGCGCCCTTGAAGTTGAGGACCGTGCAGATCCAAAGAACGACGATCGTCAGCAGGCAGGTTTCAAACGGAGTCGTTTTGAGACCGAAGAGTGCAACGGCATAACCGACCGCCGAAATGGCAATGGCGATGTTCGCAATCAGGAGTGATACGCAATAGGCGTAGTTGGCAAGGAATGATCCCGATTTGCCAAAAGCATATTCAGCATATCCGCCCATGCCGCCGCGATTACGCGAAAGCATGCCGCATTTTGCAAAAGCGTAGGCCAGAGCAGTGGAACCGCCGGCCGTGACCAACCAGGAAACAATTGAGAAAGTACCGACTTCAGCAAGTTTAGTCGGGAGCATGATGATGCCGGAGCCCATCATGTTGAGGGCAGTTAGGAGCGTAAGCTGCGTTACGCTCATTTTGCTCGAGGAACCGGACATAAGTTGTCACCTCTGTATTTGTTGGGATCAGCTTCGGGCAGCCATTACGACGACTGCCCGAAGGTGGATGGGTTAGTGATTAGCCTTTAATGCCGAGTTCAGCAGTACGTTCCTTGGTCAGCACGTAGCCGTAGGCGCGCTTGCGGCCGTCAGCATCCTTTTGGATGTAGACACCCTGCAGTTCGGGTGCGAAGCCCGGACAGCGGTTGATGCCTTCTTCAAGTGCAAGGAAGTACTTAAGGACGGAATCACCCCAGACTTCACCCGGCACGCAGCAAAGCACTCCCGGCGGGTAGGGCAGAGCACCTTCCACAGCGATGCGGCCAGCGGCCTTTTCGAGCGGAACGAGTTCGGCATTGCCGCGGATGAACTCGAAGTGAGCCTGCTGCGGATCGAGTGCACGATGCGGGAAGTGCGCGCGACGGAACATCTCTTTCTGCAGCTGTTTGACGTTGCGGGACTTGTAGAAGTCGTGCATTTCCTGGCAGAGACGACGAATCGTGTAGCCCTTGTAGCGTTCTTCGTTGGCGTAGTAGATGGAAGGCAGTACGTCAGCGAGAGGAGCGTCTGCATCAAGGAACTCTTCAAAACGCTTGATCTGCGTAATAAGGTGTTCCATCTTGGCCGTATCCTCTGCCGGCGTCATCAGGAAGAGGATCGAATTCAAGTCGCACTTTTCCGGAACGATGGCGTTTTCGCGCAGGAAGTTGGCGAGAATCGTGGCGGGTACGCCGAAGTCGGCATAGTTCCCCGTTTCGGCATCAATACCAGGCGTCGTGAGAAGGAACTTGCAGGGATCCACGAAATACTGATGTTCCCCGTAGCCTTCGAAGTTGTGCCATTTCGCGGTAGGTTCGAATTCGAAGAAGCGCAGGTTTTGTGCAATTTCATCGGTGGGATAATCACCCCACGACTTGCCGTCAATCTGAGCCGGCACGAACGGTTTGATGTACTTGCAGGTTTTCATCAGCAGCTTGCGGGCTTCAATGCCCACACGGACGCAGTCTGCCCAAAGACGCTGACCGCTCTGGCCTTCGTGCATCTTCGCGTTGACGTCAAGCGCCGCAAAGAGCGGGTAGAAGGGAGAGGTGGATGCATGCATCATGAAAGCGTTGTTGAGGCGCTTATGCGGGCAGTAGCGGCTCTGTCCCTTGATGTGGCTGTCCTTCTTATGGATCTGCGAGGTCTGCGAGAAACCGGCCTGCTGCTTATGCACGGACTGCGTGACGAAGATGCCCGGATCTTCAGGTCCGAGATCGAGAAGCAGCGGTGAGCAGTCCTTCATCATTGGGATGAACTGTTCGTAGCCCACCCAGGCAGAGTCAAAGAGGATGTAGTCGCAGAGGTGACCAATGCGGTCCACGACCTGACGGGCGTTGTAGATTGTGCCGTCATAAGTGCCGAGCTGAATAATGGCCAGACGGAAGGGACGCTTTGCGTCAGCCTTTTCCGGACGAACTTCACGAATCATGTCGCGCAAGTAAGGTTCGTCAAAGCAGTGCTCATCAATGCCGCCGATGAAGCCGTATGCATTGCGGGCCGTTTCAAGATAAATGGGGGTGGCGCCGGCCTGCAGCAGGGCACCGTGGTGATTGGATTTGTGATTGTTGCGGTCGAAAAGAACCAGATCGCCCGGTGCGAGGAGAGCATTAAGGACAACCTTGTTGGAGGCTGACGTGCCGTTGAGCACAAAGTACGTTTTGTCCGCGTTGTAGATGCGGGCGGCTTCCTGTTGGGCAACGCACGGCGCACCTTCATGAATCAGCAGATCGCCCATCGAAACGTCGGCGTTGCACAAGTCTGAGCGGAAAATGTTTTCCCCAAAGAACTCTGCAAATTCGCGGCCGGCAGGATGACGGCGGAAGAAAGCGCCGCCCTGATGACCCGGGCAGTCAAACTGGGCATAACCATTACCGACATACTCTTCGAGACTGCCGAAGAACGGCGGGAGGACCTTTTTCTCATACTTCAGCGCAAGCGTATCGATTTGACGACCGTAAAGCTTGGCGTCATC
>OJMH01003203.1_pt1 | contig 12441 bp, 13 predicted proteins | sample 1597111 | NCBI WGS metagenome assembly OJMH01 (sample SAMEA2452115, study PRJEB22498) | human gut metagenome | reverse complement strand
AGCGGGAACTGGACCTGGTGAAGAGGTATGCGACCCACGACTTCGATGCGGTGCTGAACCAGTACTATGCCAAGGCACGGTTCTATGACGCGGAGAATCGTCACTTTACCGCTATGGACCCCATCCTTGATCCCAGCCAGTACAGTATCAAGGAGTATGTGGACAATCCTGTGCAATTGGTGCAGTATATCTATACCAACAACAATCCTATTGTATATGTTGACCCAACAGGTGAAAACGCCAAATCTTATGCGGCTTATTGGACAGGAACTTCTTGGGGACTCTGTGCTTTGGATGGGCCTTTCCCTGTTGGTGACTTAATTTATGTTGGTGGTATTGGGGTTGCCGTTGTTATATCTAATTGGGAACAGATTTCAAGGCTTACAGTAGACACCATTCGCACTTTGAAAAACGGCGTGTCTTCCGGTTTGAAATGGGTCGGTGGCAAAGTTGTTGATGGTCTTGATTGGATTGGTGGTAAAGTACAGTCGGCAATAGATAGTGTTAGTGGATACTTCCAATCAGTTGTATGCAATGCCAAAGCATCGGTTCAGGCTCAAATTGAAAAGAAAGAGTCAAAAGTCATTGCCAAAGTAAAGGCTGCACGCAATAATTTCTATAACTTTTTCGAAATATGGTTCGACATTATTGGTGCACCTATTATTGGACGAGGTCTGAGCAGGACAAAGGCAATATCAAGAATGCGCCACGGACTGAATGTTATTACCTATTTTAGATCTGTAGCACAATCTGCAGCAAATGAAGCAGGAGGTGGGCGCGCCATGCATCATCAAAGGCATGGAGGTGCAGGCTATTTTAACCATTTCCATATTAAGAATCATGCAAATAGTGCACACATCTTTTATATTGTTTGATTAAGGCTATGAAAAAATACCGTGTTTTAAATATAGAGGACAACAACATATATAAAGCAGCAATTCAATATGCATTAAAGCGTAGTGAGTTTCTTAGCCTGTGCTCATTTAAACATCATCATGCTAAAGATCTAAATGAAAACTATTTTAGCTTTGTTCGTTGTCTTTCTGAATATGAAGAAGGTGAAAACGTACACCTAAAAACGCCTAGAATTTACACAAAAGGGCAACAATACCATATCTATCGGATTACAAAGGGATTAGAGAAAACTATATTATCGGTTCCTGCGTTAACCGCATGGTGTACCCCAGATTATCCAGAAGACCCCACCTTTTATATCAATGACAATCCTTGGATAGAAACTATTTCCCATGAACAAATAATGTATATCTCAACTAATGATAACGACCTTTTCTCGGGGCTGTTACAATGTGGGGTTAAATGTATTGAGGTAGATATTTACTGAACATCTATACATAGAAAATTGCATGATGTGGACAGACAATCCGTTAAATTGCCTGTCACATATAGCAAAAAGAACAACTCCCTAAACAAGAATAAGAATGATATGTTCTAAGTGTATTTAGACTAGATTTTCGACCAGAGGGGCTAGAAATCCCTTTAGAAATCTACTAAAACCTCAATACCAAATCTACCATGCATAGAAACCGCAGCTACCCCTGGTCGGGGTGGCTGCGGTTTTTCAAAGATAGTTGCACCCGATGAGTATTGCGGTACTGGAAAATTTCTACCACCTATACCTACGATCTGCGCGGCAATCTGATTCAGAAGCTCTACATCAAGAACAATAAGCAGAATGTCACCGGCGCTTATACCTATGATGAAACCAATAAGATGGTGAAGGGTGTCAACGACATCGGAGAGAGCAGTGAGTATCTCTACAATGGCCTTGGGGCTTTGGTGGAGAATACCTGGGTCATCAAGAAAAATGCTTATGGCTATCACGATGTCTCTGCCTTGGTCGAAGATGGCATGGTAGATGGCGAGATCGTGGTGGACAAGCAGACTGGAAAGAAGGACAAGAAGGAGAAGAAGTCCCAGGAGGAAGTGGCGGCTTCTCCCGAGTTGAATAAGACTTCTACTGTGGTCAAGCAGTTCGTAGTGGATTACACCACAGAGACCTATGAGCCGCTGATGGAGTATGAGGTCAATGGCCTGGATTACCGCTACGTTTACGGCAATGACCGGCTGAGCGTCAATATCACGGGTGTGGAGAACGGTTCTGCCAAACTGATCGAGAACGGCAACCAGATCCGACTGTACTACCACATGGACTATCTGGGAACGGCGGACTATCTGACCAGTCCTGTAAGCCTGAAGGTGGAAAGCTGGACCCACTACAATGAGTGGGGTGAGATCACGCACAATGCGGTTCTCAAGTGTGGTCAGCGTGAGCTTGATTTGGTGAAGCGGTATGCAACTCATGACTTCGATGCAGTGCTAGGGTTGTATTACGCTAAGGCGCGATTCTATGCAGCAGATAACCGGTGTTTTACTGCTATGGATCTCATCCTTAATCCTAGCCAGTACAACTTGACGGAATATATTACAGATCCTATGCAGATGGTACAATATCTGTATGTCAAAGATAATGCCATCACTTGGATCGATCCTGACGGCAAAATGCCAGTTTGGATGTTGAGAGCAATAAGTAAACTCTACAACTCCGGTTTGGCGAGTGCACAGCAGGTTACTCTATTCACTCTGTTAGCTAATGGCTTTAATCTTAATACTGGCTTGCATGAAATTGCACAGCTTAACCTTGCCAAGTATCTTTACCAAAAAGGGTATTCTTCTGTGGAGCTAGAATATGCAACTGGAGGGAAAGAGGCCGATATTGCAACAAACAAATACATTTGGGAAGTCAAACCTATTACCCAGATATCGTCTTCTGCACCTGACAAACAGTTGGCCGGGTATCTTTCCTCTTCCGGAAAATCTGCAGGGTTTGTTATTTTACGTAATGGAATTCCCGTTATTGATGATATCTATATGGGCATAACAACATCCGTTTCGCATCCTGGTATTGAGTACTACTACTTCTATAGATTGAATTGCCAAAACCAGCAGGTACGTGTTTCTTCTTCTGTTGTTCTGAAAGAAGTTAAAAAAGACATGTTGATTGTTGCAGGTGTGGTTGCGGTTGCAGCTGGCGCTACATTGGTCGAAGATGTTTTCACTTTAGGCGCCGGTACTTCGGATGATTTGCTCAGCATTTTGGCTGCCCTTGGAGGTGCTGCAAAACTAGTCTTTGCCTAATTCTTTGATTTCTTGGAACGCTAGAGGTACAAAATGGATAAATTCAAAGCCGCAATGGATCAAATAAAAAAGCTTGCTTCAGACAAGAATAGTCATCAATTCATGCAAGCGTTTATAAGCAACAAACAAAATTTTGATATTTTACAAAGTAAATGGTTTCATTCACCTCCTGTATCCCGGGAACTTGAGCCGCTTTCTAAAGAAGAGACTTTACAACAGATTTTCTCGTATGTTGATTTGGCGATTTCAATGTATCTAGATGCTGTTGTTCACACCTCATTGACGAAAATTGTTCTTTTGTTTTCGAAAATATGGGAAGATGGAGTTGAACCAAGGATTTACATTGAATCCAATTCTTCTGCTTGGACCATTGTTATTGATGACTTGTGGGAATCTAATCTTAAGCTTAACAGATCTATGAAGCAAGAGTGTGTAAGTCTATCAGAAGTCGCATGGTATGAGTACCGTTCGACCGTGGATATTGATCAACTTCAACAGGACGCAGAATGGGTTTGCGCTCTACTGCAACAGAAGTATCCGTCAACTGAGGTATCTTTTCTGATTAGTGATGCATCATAATCCTAGCAACATGTGGATTTTAAGTGTTTGATTCATTAAGTAATATTCAACGGCCTATAGCGTTTCGTAAAAGTAAAACCTATCTGCACACAAACATCTCGGCTCCGAGATGATTCTTGGGGCCGGGATGTTTGCAAGCGTAAACAATCACCGGCTTACCAGAGTAAAATTTCTCTTCCAAACTATTGTTTCATCGGTAGGGGATATATTCGCATATGCCATGGCGCTTAATGACATGTAAACAGTAAACAAGACCGCCAAGCAGAAAGAGCATTCACCGTCGGAATAGATGGTAACAGGAAGATTTCGCTATTACCGAAGCCACTAAAAATATCTCTAACTCACACATAGCAAAAAGCGCAACTACTCAAAAGAGAATGGGGATGGTATGCTCTAAGTGTATTTAGGTCAGATTTTGTAGGTCAGATTTTCACCCGGAGGGGCCAGTGCGCCCTACGGAGACTTGCCCAAACCTAAATACCGAATCTACCACGCACAAAAACCGCAGTTACCCCGGCCCGGGGTGGCTGCGGCTTTTTTTGTGCAAAAAAAGAAAGGAGCTAACGACAATGAATGAAACCCTGTTTACCTTCCCCACAGAATCCGGCAACAACACAGGCGGTGACAAGCTCTTTGATCTGAGCGGACTCACCCAAGCAGACGGAGATGCCAGCGAAAATCCCTTTGCCGCCATGCTTGCTGAGGGTGAGACGGCTGGCCAGAAAGAGGACGCCAACCCCAGCCCGGCCCTTGAGCTCATGAGCGGCAGCAGCCAGGCCCAGCAGGCCGAAACCGAGACCGAAAACAACACCGCGCATGACAAGGATGCGCAGCAGGTCAAAACACCTCCCACCTCCCAGGAGGACGAGGAGGAAACGGCAGTCACCGCCCAGGAAGTCCCCGAGGAGAATCCTCTGATGGCTGCCATCAATCGTCAGGAAGAACGGAACGCACAAAAGGCAGCAGAACCCATTTTTGCCCAGCTTCCCGTTTTCTCCTACAACGGCACTCAAGAGCCCATCGAAGATCTGGAGCAGACCTTTGAGGAATTGCGCCTTGCGAAAGCGGATGATTTCCCGGAATTTGACGAGGCTCAGAGCCTGAGCTGGTCCGTCTCTTACGGGAAAATCACAAAGTCCGTGACCCAGCCCAGAAAAACCAAAATCGGCCAGTTCAAGCGTGAGATTGAAGCTTCCAAGGACTTTGTAAACGCTTTGAAGAAAGCCGCAGACAAACACCCGAAGTGCGTGGTCAAACCCGTCATCCATATGCAGAAGAAAGGGGAGGCCAGCAGCTACAAGGGTGCTTTTTTATCTCTGTCGGATGCCAGAGCCTCTCAGAAGACGATCTCCTTCATCCCCGGCCGGGATGGGAAGGTCTACGAGCGGCGCACCACCAATGCAGGCGAATTTATCACGCCCGCTGCCCCTACCGGCGCCATCACGGTGCTGGATGAGATCCGCCCGGGTTTCCAGTCGTCGCTGCCCAAAATTCCCTATACGCTGATGGAGCAGGCGCTCAGCTTGTTTCGGACCATGATGCACAGGGGAAAAGACCGGCGGCCAGCAGAAGCCCTGGTCCATATCTACTGGGATAAGCTCCAGCAGCAATACTTCATCCATGTTCCCAAGCAGCTGGTCAGCCGTGCGTCTGTTGACGCATTGTTGGATAACGAGGCATTGCAGGACAGCGACCGCTATATCCACTATGCCGACCTGCACTCCCACAATCAGATGCCGGCGGTGTTCTCCAAAACGGACGACCATGACGAACGGCCCACCAGGGTCTACATGGTGGTCGGGCGGCTGGATCGCTATTTCCCGGAGATCACGGTGCGGATCAGCAACGGCGGACACTTTTGGGAGATCCCTCCTCAGGAAGTTCTGGAGCCATTCCCGGTGGGGAACTTCCCTCCGGAGTGGCTGAATCAGATCCATACGGACCCGAAAGAAATGTTTGAGGTGGCCGCATGAACTTTTCCAGGCAACGGCCAGTTAAGGTCATCATGCTGGGGGCCGGTGGAACCGGCGCCCACATTGCGCCCCACCTCTACCGGTTGCTGTATGCACTGGACCGTCCGGTGAAATTTATCATCTGTGATGGGGACAAAGTAGAGCCCAAGAATCTGGTACGACAGAATTTCACCCAAGCAGATCTGGGCGAAAACAAGGCAAAAGTGATTGCCGAGCGTTACTCTGATGCCTTTGGGCTGGAGACATGCTACATTCCCACCTTTATCGAAGATGCCAAGCGGTTAGAGGAGCTGATCAGGCCTGAGGTCTATCGCTGCTCTGTGGAGCATCCCAAAACAGGTCGGTCAGAATGGAAGGTCATGTCGGAACTGGTGATCCTGATCGGCGCTGTGGATAACAACCGGTCTCGAAAGCTTTGTCATGATGTATTCCAGAAAGCCCGTGAGCTGGTCTATATCGACTCAGGAAATGGGGAGTATACAGGCCAGATCGTCTGCGGAATCCGCAGGGCAGGTAAAACCATGTACCAGCCGGTAGGAATGCTCTATCCGGAAGTCAATTCGCCGGAAGATCTCTTCCCCACGGAGGTCTCCTGTGCTGAAGCGTCGGTGTCCGCTCCGCAGACCATTGTAGCCAATCTCATGGCGGCCACCGCTGTGGTCACCATGATCTACAACATTCTGGTTATGGGCCGCAGTACGGTACAGCAGACCACATTCTCCACAAAATCGGTCAACATCCGCTCAATCCAAAAACAAGCAAGGAGGAATGCCGCATGAGCATCTTTCGCGCACGTGTGGATGCCGCACAGTTCTGTAAGGCGCTGAACCATGTGCTGCGCTTTGCCGCCAAGCGGCCGGTGCTCCCCATACTGGGGGAAGCTAAGGTCAGCTTTGAGGAGGGGCGCTGTACGCTGACCTGCACCAACTTGAAGCAGTGGTGCATGGCCATGGTCCCGGCTGTTGGGGACTCCTTCTCATTTGTGTTCTCAGGAACACAGAGCATCATGTCCGCCTGCAAGTATTTTGCGGGAGAGCTGGAGTTCACGTACACCTGCATTCCGACTGACACCGAGCCCGAGCCTGCGGGGACGCTTGTCCTGAGTGCGGGCGGGAGAAGTATGGAACGCAGCACCCAGAGGATTTCGGACTTTCCTGAATTTACGGAAAAGCCGATGGACCGGCATTATCCCGTCGATGCTGAAAAGCTCTTGGAGCGATTCAAGCGGATCGGGTATGCCGTGAGCCCGGATGATAAACGTCCCGCCCGGTGCTGTATCGAATTTGTCGGTGACAAGATCCTGGCCGTGGACGGCTACCGTATGGCAATGAGTTCCGACCCGTCCATCTGTGTGGAAAAGCCATTTTTCATCCCACCTGAGGTAATGGCGGAGCTTCAGATGTTCAAAGGCCAGGATTGTACCATTTCGGTTGGCGAGGAGTGGGCTACTTTTGGAAATGAGTCACTTCGGCTCATTACCAGGATTCCCGGCGATGACGGCCTGGATCTTGAAAAGGCGATCCCAACACACTTCGATGTGGAGTGTTCTGCTTCGGTGGACGAACTCTGGAATGAGGTCAAGTATCTCTATGGCTTTGTTTCCAAGTATACCCGGAGTCCGCTCCGCTTTGATGGAGCCTCCCTTGTTCTCAAGACCGATGAGGGCACCTACTCCTCCAGTATTGGCCTCCCTCCTGTGCCGGTTCGCGGATTCAATCCCCGGTACCTGCTGGAAGGCCTCAGCCAATTCAAGGGAAAGAAAGTACACACCATCACCCTGAAAATGAACAGCCCACATGCGCCGCTCGTGCTGACCGACGGGGAAAGTGACCTTGCCATGGTCCTGCCGGTCCGCTTGAAGGACGCAGCATAACGAAAGGAACATGTATCATGAAAAATCTGTATATCCCCAAGGGGAAGACCGTACATTATGAGACCCTTGCCTGCCAGAATATTGTCAATGACGGCGTTCTGCAGGTGGACGGCACCCTCCACGCGCGGAACATCACTGGCAAAGGCGTCATTGACGCCGGCACCATTTCCACCCGCAATGTGGCGGCGATGGATGTGGAGTGCGCTGCGCTGATCGGCGAGACCTTGACCGCTGAGCGTGTGTGCGCCGCCGAAGTTAAGCTCTCTATCTCCGCAACCGTCTCCTGCTATCTGGAAGCGGAATATGTGGAGGTTCCCAAGCTGACGGTGGCAAAGCATAGCATCAATACGCTCAAGGCGGAAGATGTGGTGACTTTGCCGGAGAAAAAGCGCGGGATCGCCGGAACACTTCTCGCGGGCTTTTTTCGCCGCCTGTGGCTGTCCTTGAGACACCGGATTCCGATGGACGCGGAATACGTCCAGATCAAGGAACCGGGGACCAAAGATGCACAAGCTCCCCAGGCGCCCCAGGAGAAAGCCGGAGCGCAGGCTCAGGCAGATACCAATACGGCAGATGCTGATTTGGAAGACGACTTCGAGTTCAAGCGGCTTAAAGCCATGTACCGGCTTTTGAGGGAGTCCGGCTATACCCTGCGCATCACGCAACGGGAGACCCCTGCCGCAGTACCCCAGGCCGAGCACGAACCGAAAACCTTCCTGCCGAAAGCTGCGTGACCTATGAAGGAAATTGTGATACGGCAGTGCCGGGAAGTGACCGCCATGGGTGTCACACGAGTGCAGGAACTCTACGCACAGGGTCATATTGACCAAAACGGCGTCTTCCGGTTGGAACGCTGTGTCGGCCGGTATGGATGCAAGCAGACTGCAAAGGACATCCAGAACGCCCAGACCAATCGTGCCGCTTAGGCACAATACGAGGGGACTATGCTGTGAGCATAGTCCCCTCTCTTAAAAATGGAGGTGAACCATATGGAACTGCCCAAAGAAGATGGTGTGCAGGCTCAACCTAGTTCCAAGCGATTCTACGCATTGGAACAGCTGGGAGACCACTCCTACACCATCTCTCTGGTGGCCGAGTCATTCAAGGTCTACCGCACTCAGATCGCTCAGCTTCTGAATGAGCAGAAGAAGGAGGCGGCGTTTGAGATCTACCGCCTGCTGGAGCAGCAGCGGAATTATCTGGTGGGAGAGATCCGGGCGACAAGGCCATACCTGCTGGAGCTGGAGCACCCGATGGCTGATGCAGCCCAAAATCTGTCAGAACAGCTGTCGCAGATCTCATTGATGAATACCGACGCTTCCAAGCTGGCACAAGTGCTCAAGAATTTTGCCGAGGCGCTCCCTACCTATAAAACGACGGATGCGTCGATCATCGGCCGCCTCATGAACAACGTTCGCTTGGGACACTATCCAACGGATCTTGACCATGTAGGCTATATCGCCCGCAGCATCAATTTTCCTGCAGGAACAACTGTGAATCTTCTGGACCCATGCTGCGGGACGGGAGACGCCCTGCTTCGCATTGCCCTGGGGACAGACAGCCGGTGCTACGGCGTCGAACTGGACGACCAGCGAGCGGAAAAGGCCCAACAACAGCTGTATCGTGTCGGATTTGGAAGCTTTTTCGGCGCCAACATCAGCCTGGGCGCTTTTCACGCTGTCTTTCTCAATCCGCCCTATCTGTCTGTCCTGTCTGAAAATGGCGGACGGAGCCGGGACGAAAAGCGGTTTTTGATCGATGCTATTCCGCTGCTGATGATGGGAGGCCTTCTGGCCTATATTGTCCCCTATTATCGGCTGACGGAAGATCTGTGCCGCATTATCTGCGACAACTTTGAACAGATTCGCATTCACCGCTTTTTGGACGGTGAATTCAAACAGTTTAAGCAGGTAGTCGTCACAGGCGTCCGCCGCCAGCGAATAGACGCGGAACAAGAAGCGGAAGCATTGTATTCCTCCGCCGAGCATCCAGAGGCCCTGCCCACCGCAGACCAGTTGCCCGCAGCTTGCTATGAGCTGCCGGCTGTCTCCAAGCGGGTCGAACTTTTCCGTGGCTCTGTGTTCAACGAGGCGGAACTGGCTCGGCAGCTTGCTGCATCCACCAGCTTTGACCGCCTGTTCGCAAAAAGCCGGCTGGACAGTGAGGTAAAACGCCCACCGCTGCCCTTATCAATCGGGCAGGTTGGCTTAATCGGCGGTTCCGGCTTGATCAACGGCCTGATGGAGTGTGATTATCCGCACATCATCAAGGGACGGATCATCAAGGAAAAGCATACTGCAACCGATGAGACCAGGGGACCGAATGGACGATTGATCTCCACAGAGATACGGGAGACTATTTCCAATCGAATGGTTTTCAATCTCCTGACCCCCAACGGTTTCCGGTCACTGACATAAGGAGGTATCACCATGAATGACAACAAATACTTTGCACTGGTTGTGCCGCTGAGCCCGACCGCACAAAAAATGGCCCAGGACAGACGGACAGCACTTTCGGTTCGACAGGCAGTCTGGAGTCAGGCAGCGGAGCATCTCAAGCCGCTTCTGGGCAAGAACTGTGACAGCTTCTACCCTGCTGCAGCCCCCTATGGCGGTCCGTTCAGACTGCCCTTTGGCGTGGCCTTGGGATGTGCCGAATCTGAGCACTTCCTGATGTGCTATATGCACGCCCGCAAGCTCCAGGAAAAGGAGATCGAGACCCGAAACCAGGCGATCCGCTCCATGGGAACGCGGATTGGGCAGTTTCACCCGGACGATGAAACGACACTGACCATAACGGCGTTCCGTTCTTCCGATCCCAAGCTGCAGGAACACATTGAGGTGGCCAGGCGGTTTTTTTCCAATGACATTACCGCTGCGGCCGGGCTTTACTACCTGGGCTACGACACCAACTATATCAGCGAACAGCAGGAGCAGCGGCTCCTCTCCGGCTTGGGCGCATACGCCCTTTGCGTGGCTGAACTTCAGTTGAAGGGAGTCCCGGCATGAACATGCGGCTGGATCTTGATGTCCTGCATCATGAACTCAGGCAGCTCAAAGAGCAGGAGCCCCAATATGATCAGGAGCTGAACCCTTACCTGATGCATACCATTCTCCCCAGGCTGGAGCGCGAGGAGAGCGTGAAATTGGGCGAAATCGACTTTGAACAGTTCGATGAAGAGGACCTTCTTATCCTGATCGATTATTTCGATTGGTGGGAGCGGCTTCAGTATCCCATTTGCTCTCTCAACAGACGCCTCAGAGAGATTCCTCCATCCAGTATCAAAACACGAGCGTTCCTATAAGGAGAAGATGCTATGAACATCAATGAAGACGTTCTGAGGGCCAGCGTGTCGATCCTCAGCATTGCCAAGCTGCTCTACGACCATGGGAAGCTGGACCTCCTTTTCGATTATATTGGTTCTGACACAGATCTGAGCTGGGACAGCCAGTGCCTTGTGGAACAGTGTGCCTGTGAATGTGTTTTTCAGGATACCCGAATCTACCACCATGAAGGTAAAAAGGTGTCCCACACGGAGTATGAAGAGGACCGAGATACGCTTGTGCTGCGCGATCCTCTGCTGCACCGGTTCGACCAGCTGTGTCGGGTGTATGAAACCAAGTACGGGATCTCGCGGATCGAAAACAACTTTGTCCGGCAGATGGAAAACGCCATCCATGTCGCCATGCAGTTTCCAAACTATTGCTACGACTATCTCTGGATCGACGGGACGAAAGACCGGAAAGGCCCAAAACTTGTGCTTTTTCTTTTTGAGGAATTCGACTCTTATGAGAGAATCCCTGAGGCTCTTTGCGCGATCCTCGATGCCTGCGCATATGAAATCAGCCAATTAGAGGAAAAGCTGGCTCAGCCGGCGGATAAGGTGATTCCGCTTACTCTTCCTAACGAACAAAAGGAGGCCGCATAATGATGGACGATAGTGAGTTTATCATCCGAATCTCGCCCAAACAGGGCAAAATCACCGTGGAGGAGAATGAGAACGGTATTTTCTCCCGGAAAAACATTACGGTGGAGGCACTGCTCCAGTCCTTCAAACAGAGTGTCATGGTCTCGGAGCCGGGATATGCCAGCGGTTTTTTGCCGCTGAACACCCTGTCGGTCTATCAGAGTGCGGAAGAAAAGCGCATCGTTCTCTGGCATCCGAAGCTGTACGCCGACGTATCTGTCTACGACACGCCCTACCCCTGTTTTCCCATTCCGCGTCTGGTATTTGGCTTTGCCATAAGCAATGAGGGGAAGATCTCCCAGTGCCGGATTGGAGTAGTCGCAGACGAAACACCCACCCCGGAGACCATCATGTATTACTATCCGTTCTCCAATGTGACCCGCAGCAATGGATCGCTGTGTGTGGGGGCCAACGCGTTGCCCATCTATAAAAAGCAGCATAAGGCCTATAATCTTCCCGCCTTTCTGCTCAGCATCCCCAACAATATGCACTCATACAGCGAGTCCAACAACAAGCTGGGCCTGGGCTATCGGGAGCTCATGGAACACCTGAAGGATAAGGACCCGGCCTATTACTACTCGAACATCTTGATTCCCAACGGGAAGACGCTGCGTGACTTTATTAACGCCGCGTGAGGTAAGATGCACACTTCGTACATCCATCAACTACTGACAAAAAGGAGCGTTTTTTTATGTGGCAAAAATCAGCACGTGAACTGCAAGAGGCACTTTCTGCCCCCTTCCAAAACGCAGACATCGAATGGCGGGTTTCCGCGACCAATCATGAGAAAACCAATGGCTTGGCGGTCCCCTATGTGACCAACCGGGCCATTCAGACCCGTCTGGATGACACCGTTGGCATCGATGGCTGGCACAACGACTTCGTCCCCTGGA
>OJMH01003201.1_pt1 | contig 12446 bp, 19 predicted proteins | sample 1597111 | NCBI WGS metagenome assembly OJMH01 (sample SAMEA2452115, study PRJEB22498) | human gut metagenome | reverse complement strand
AACATGCTCATTTGAAAGGAATTGAATAATAAAGAAATAATGAGAGAGAAGGAGGGAGAGGGAAGAGGAGTTCTGGAAGGATCTGGAAGGGGGTGTGGAAAAGAGAGGGAAAGTTGAATAGAAAGATGGCGTGAGGGAGAAGAGTGAAATGGGAGAGTGGTGGGGAAACAAAACTGGTTCACTTGAGGATTGGAGAGAATAAGTGTTCTTGAATCATATTGCCATAGCGGTACAGTTACTACCGAATCAAATTTCAATGGATGATAACTGAAGGATTACTCCGATTCCTTGACACTCCGATCCACCCACTCCACACCACCTCCCAATGCAACTCCAATTCCACAACACTTTCCACCTCCCCTTTCATTCTCTCACTTTAACTGACTCTCCAACTCACACTCTCTCCTATTCCCCACCCCATGGACCCTCTTCACGACTTGACTCATTCTATCAACATTGCGCCAGTCGATAATACCCAACTTACTCACTCCGAAATCAACATCGAGGTTGTTTCCTCCTCAATCGCTCCTGCTTCTACTCCTATTCCATCTCCCTGTGAATCTACCAGCGAAACGGAGGAATTCGATGATCCCTACGATTTCAACATTATCATTGTAGAATCCGATGAGGAAACGGATACCGTATCATCGGATGTGGAACCAGTTAAGCAATTCGAGGGTCCACCACTGTGGAGACGAAACTCTCCATTCGACCATGATTTCTCCTATGACTATCTTTCTATTCTCTCTCGCTACCCTCAGATTGGAGTCACTCCCCATCTCCAACGAACCATTCAAACTCCATATTCCACTACTTGGAATGTGATGGAAAGGCAGTGGAGACAAGGAATCGAAGAAGTGATTGTAACCGAGAATCAATCCGCTCGTATGTGTTTACACTTCTTCCATGGCAAACTCCATGGTCACTGCGCGTTCTTGTCGGAAGGTGGAACCGTGGAGGGAGAATGGAGGAATGGAGAGTGTGAGTGTAAAACGATCTCCTACGAGAATGACCGTTTTGAAGTGACATATGAGAACGAGTTGCCTATATGTGTGAAAGACATGAGTTCCCATTCTCCCATCCTCTACCAGTATCGAGATGGTGTTTTCACAGGTCGATGGATTTGTGGTAAGTGGTTGCATGTGCTAGAAACGAACGAATCGTTGAATCAAATCGAAACCAGATCGCTCGCAACCCATTCCTTCCATCGTGAAGGGAATACGTTTGTGTACGAATCGAACCAGTTGAGGAGACTGGACATGTACAGTCACAACACATTTGTGGAAACGCTACGATGGTATGACGGAAACCAAGTAAAAGTGATGAAAGGAGACATGTGTGTGTACAATGGAAGTTTCAATCGGGAATGTCTTGACAGTCCCATAACGGGATTCGGTGAGATCTACGAGAAGAATGGGAATCGATATCGAGGAGATGTGGTGAGTGGAGTTCCGCATGGACGAGGAGAGTATTGGATTCACGGAAGAGTCTTCTACAAGGGAGAATTCCGCTACGCCGTTCCCTTTGGGAGAGGAGTGATGGATTCTGGAAGATACGAGGATTCGTTTCTGTTTGGTTATCGTGTGTCGGATGGAGCGTCGTTTGGTGAGTATTTCAGCGGCTTGGTCATCAAGGAACTGTGTGGTCATTTGATAGTTGGGAATCGTCTGGATGGAGACAAGATGGAGAAGGTGTTTCCCGAGTACACAGAGGATTACAGGAGATGGGATCAGTACATGCGGAATCGAAGATGGATTGAAGAGGTCCAAGTGAGGCAGCGTCCATGGAATGGAGTAAGAATGGCGTCATCAATGGGACAGGTTGGAGAGGAAGAAGGAATGGTGGAAGTGAATCCCTTTTCCGTTGGAAGGAACAGTGTGAGGAGTCAGCGCAGGTCGCTTGGAAATGGTTCGATGAACTCGTTCTTATTCAACTCGATGAGTTCAGCTCAAACCAACTCCAATCTTCCCTTCCTCTCCCAGTCAAGGAATCCTTCCCAATCCCAATCCACAAGCGCCATTCTCTCCAATTCCCTCTTCGATTCGGTAAACTCGGTAAACTCCGTAACCTCCGTAAACTCCGTAACCTCTGTTCAAACCAACCTTCCCTATCGCAACTCCTCCGCCTCTCCCATTATGGGCTTCCAATCGGAAGGGTCACCTAAACCAAACACGTTTCATTGAAACGCCCATATCTCCGTAATCACTTCATCTATGATTGTATCTCTTTGTTGTTCGTACAAAGAAGGACGTCTGCTTTTATAAAAGAGTGCAAACAAGAATACGCGTCCTGTCGTTACAGAGATATTCTCATTTGAAGACAAACCTACGATTTCCCGTTATTCAAATCGTCAAAAGGAACTCATTTTTGCAGCCGTTTATTTCCCAGGCGGCTGTTCCAATCCTTCTGTAACGATTCGCGATGATAGATCGTCTGTTTTCCTTTCTAAATCCAATCATTCCAGTGCGGAATCATTCAATGTACTTGAGTAATTGTTGAGAAAAGAAGGGTCTTGTTTTCAGTAATAACTCATTTGAAGCCCATATCTCCCATGACTCCAACCACTCTCGACCTCTCTGACTTCTCCTTCGACGAAAACGCCCTCAAAGCCAAACACTTCAACTCCAAAGGCAAAGGATCTCTCTACTACTCTGTTTCCTAACAAACACCACACTGACTAGGTGCATCATCAAATCCGTACGGATGCTTCGTCTGCCAATTCATCGCGTCACGACACATGTCCTTCAATGTCTTCACCGCCTCCCAACCCAACACACGCTTCGCCTTGCTCGGATCCGCAAAACACGTCGCAATGTCTCCAGGACGACGAGCCACAATCTTGTACGGAATCGCATGTCCACACGCCTCCTCCATCGCGTGAACCATGTCCAGCACCGAATATCCGTGACCCGTTCCCAAATTGAACACCTCCACTCCTTTTCCCATCTTGTCAAACATGAACTGCAACGCCTTCACGTGACCCGTCGCCAAGTCGTAAATGTGGATGTAGTCACGCACACCCGTTCCGTCCGGAGTGTCGTAGTCGTTTCCAAACACACTCAAGAACGGACGACGACCAATCGCCACCTGCTGAATGTACGGCATCAGATTGTTCGGAATGCCGTTCGGACTCTCGCCGATCTCACCACTTTCCTCAACACACCCATCCAAACCTACCTCTCGTGAGCACCCACCGGATTGAAGTAACGCAGCAGAATCACCGACCACTCCTTGTCCGCCTTCGCCAAGTCCGTCAACACCTGCTCCATCATGTACTTCGTGCGACCGTAAGGGTTGGAAATGCCCTGACCCACCGGAGACTCCTCCGTGATCGGAACCGGATCCGCTCCATACACCGTCGCCGATGAAGAGAAAACTACGTCACACACTCTCACCACACTCACTGATCCGCTTGCAGTTGTATTTGTTCATCACCTCCAACAGATTGAAGGTTCCCGTCAAGTTGTTCTGGTAGTACAGCAACGGCTTCTGACATGACTCACCCACCGACTTCAGTGCTCCGAAGTGAATCACTGCGTCAAAGGGTCCACGCTCTTCAAACACACGCTCCACCGACGACTTATCGTTCAGATCCGCCTACACTCTGATTACACCCACCCAAACCCACCTCCATCAAATACAGACGATCCTCATCCACTCCAGCCAACTTCTTCGTCGCCTCATGTGCCTTGCGACTACTTTCCTTAACACACTCCTATTCTACCTCGAGTTGCAGAAGTTATCCAACAATGTCAACTTGTAACCACATTTCAATAACTCAATACTCATGTGAGAAGCAATGTAACCGTTTCCTCCTATTCATCAGTTTCTATCCAATTCTCTCACCCGTCAATAAGATGCGTTTTTCCATTTCTTTTAATGAAGAAAGCAACGGATGAGGGATTTGCAGACGATTTTCTACCTCATCCGGACTTTTTCCCACCTATCAACCATTTCCTTTCCTTCAACAAACAACACACTAAAGAAGATATGCCACTGCTCCACACATGCGACTTCCCACAAACGCACCCGAACCCGGATACAAATACGTTCCCAGACTTGCTCCGATTCCTTCCGACAGAATTGCCAACACGCAGACGATCAGATTCCGCAAACTCTTCTTCCCAAACGAAGTCGACGCATTCTTCTTACTCGGTTTCATTCCCAACAGCTTCACCTCCTTCTTCTCCTTTCGTTGACGCAGCCACGAAAACAACAAGTATGTTTCCTCCACCAAAAACACCGACAGGTGGTATACGAAACTCACACGGATCCCTGTGAAAAACATCGACACTGCCGCCTCCGAGTGACCCAGTCGCTCTTCTTTCCGCAACGACGATTCCTTCACATCTACTCCGTCACTCTCCACAAGCACAACACACTCTTGAACATCTTGTGAGTGAACGCAGGATCACCCCGAGCCACGATCGCATGCTCCACTACGCGCTCCATCGTACTCACACACATGTCCCGAATGATCAATCGCTTGCAATTCTCCACAATCTCCTCTTGGGTCTCTCTTCCACTCAACCAACACCGCCAATCTCACTTCTTCGATATGTCAAAGTCTTCCATATCGTCCATCACCTTGTACGCGAAACCCAGCGGAATCGACTTCAACACAGACAACGTCACTCGATCAGGCAGAAACGCATAGTACAGCGGCTTCAGGGCGGGATTCTCCTTTATCATGCCTTCCTTCAACAAACACCAACACACATATGATACAACTTAGTACGCCTGCGAAGGCTCCGCCTCCTCCTTCTCTTCCTTCTCCTCATCCTCCTTCTCCTCTTCCTCTTCCTCACCTTCCTTCTTCTCAGGAAGCAGCTCCGAATGCACAAACGGCATCACACCTCCCGAAGCAATCGTTACGTTGCCCAGAAGCGCGTTCAGCTCCTCATCGTTACGAACAGCCAACTGAATGTGACGGGGAATCACACGGTTCTTCTTGCCCTCCTGAGCCACGTTTCCAGCCAACTCCAGAATCTCAGCCGTCAGATACTCCAACACTGCAGCCAAATACACGGGAGCACCTGCTCCAATACGGTCCGCAACACGCATATCACGCATGTAACGAGCAATACGACCCACGGGGAAGGTGATTCCAGCACGCGAACTACGGCTCTGCGACTTTCCATCGGTCTTGCCACGTCCACCCTTTCCTTTTCCAGCCATGATTTCAATCGGTTAAAGAATATGTGAAAGGAGTCGAAGCGGGAAAAGCGACGCGGGAGAATCAACCGGGAATAGTGCTTAGCCAATCAATGGATGATGAGTGATTTGATTGGATAATTCGTCTTCTCAGGAATTTTGATTGTCCAATCCGATCCCTCCTATTGAAATCGCCTCGTTTCATTGGGTTTCTCGAAATCGATGCTTTCCTCCCGCCTTTTCCGTCTTGTTTGAATCACATATTCTTTCAAATTCATAACCATGTCTGCTACTGAGAACGAGAAGACTCCCGTGGAGAATCCCGCTGACGACAAGAAGAAGAGAAAGTCCACCAAGGTCGACTCCTACGCCACCTACATCTACAAGGTTCTGAAGCAGGTGCATCCCGATCGCGGTATTTCCAAGAGAGGAATGGCTGTGATGAACTCGTTCGTGTCGGATATCTTCGAGCGTATTGTGACGGAGGCTGGTCATCTGGCGCGTGTGAACCACAAGAGCACTGTCGGCACTCGGGAGATCCAGACTGCTGTTCGTCTGATTCTGCCTGGAGAGCTGTCGAAGCACGCCATCTCCGAGGGAACCAAGGCTGTGACCAAGTTCCGCGGCGAATAAGGATTCGGGTGTTTTTCAATACCACAGTCCCGTGTGTTTGTTAACAATCACTCCATAAAGCGACTAAAACACTTCCAACTGTCCCTCGCTCCAGCATGCACGTGGCGTGAGAGTGAAATACGTCATGGGCTTCGCGTACAGCTTCTATTCCTCACCTCCTTCTCCCACAAATACCAGAATGCGACACTGCTCGGGAGTCAACACCTTGCCGCTCTTGCAAACGGTGTAGTCCTCGCGCATGTTAATCTTACCGTTCTTGATTTCCACAGGCAGACGCAGCTTCTTGAACTCCTCCATCATGCTGTGCGCGAATGGCATCTCTCCCTTCGGAATCACAAAGTTCTCCGTCGCCTTGAATCCCGCACGCGCGTAGTCCAGCGACTTGTACTCACGGAAGAAATTCATCACCTCCTCCTTTGACCGGTTGGTAAAGAAGAGGGCGCAGTTTCCGCCGAGATTCTCTCCCAGCTTGCACAGATTGTCGCGGTACTCCTCCTCCGGCGTGCGTCCAAGAGCAACCTGCATGACACGATTCTTGCCCAGGAAGAATCTGCGTCATGAAGATTGTGCAGCGTGTCCTACCTGCAGTCGCTCAGCTGGCCGCGCAGATCCTTAAACGCGTTCGTCCGCATGTTATCGAATTCCAGCACATAGATGTACTTGAACGCATCCACCGCCTCTCGGATCTTATTGACGACGTCGTCCTTATGCTCCTTTCCACGAGACTTGGTTTGGGTAAGACTCACTAGAACGTCACCAGACGCGTCACGTCGTCATACCAATGTGGTTTCTCTTGGACTTGGGCATCTGAATGAATCAACAACTAGACAAAAATGGTCGCTGGATGGATGGTGTGGAGTTTGTATTGGGTATATTCATAGAAGGGTGAATCAATGGAATAGGAAGGAAAGGGATGTGTGATTGTGATACCAGAAACACCACGCATTTCAACGCATTCCTACAACAACAAACAGTACAATGTCTACGAAACAACATAAAACCAAGACTTGAAAACAAGGTTGCCAAACAGGGAGGAGACATTACTTTCGTTTTGAGTAAAAACCCTTATTCACATAGAGGAACTACACGTCACTCATCAACATCATCACCCACCTGAAGTGCTGCCAGAACAATCGACAAGATAGAGAGGATGATGTAAGAGATACGAGCTTTTCCAGCGCCCTCCACACCTTTCACCGCAATACTCTCTGCAAACAACAGAACAGCCCCAGCAACGAGGTTGAAGGCCTCCATAAGGGTCACTCCGCAGTACATTCCATGGAACAAATCCGAATCAGCGAACTACACGTTACGCAGCATCCAGGGAGATACGTAGTTGTAATTAATGATGAACCAGATGAACAGACACAGGAGGATGAGGACGTTCCATAAGAGAATGAAGAAGAGAGCCATGCCAAAGGTAGATCGCTTGGATGTTGCAATCATGCTGATAACAGAGACGATAATGTAAAGCAGGGATGCAACCTAGGTGAGAGGAAGACATCGAGCTCTACCTGGCAGATCCGCCAGATGCCAATGCCGGGACTCGTGTTGCTAGAGGACTTCATTTGAGTAGAGAAGAAACTATGACTGGATCGAAAAAGATCATCGGTATAACCGCGGTATTTCAACAAACAAATGAAATGGGATGAATCGATACTCGGTTCGCACGCCATTGTGTGATACTCGAAGACAATTGAAAGAGATTGCACTCCTGATGCATCTACTTATGAGAAGGGAAAGAGAGATTAACGGTTCGGGCATACAATACTGCGTCTCGATACGACCCTCGCTATAGGTAACGCAAGGAATAAATTCATACGCGAATAGAAAAGGAAGAGAGAGGAAGTGCGAATACCAGTTGTGAAGGATTCCAGCTGAAATGAATGTGAGCGCACGAGTATATGAAGGAAGCAATATAGATGACTCCAATGATATATCAACAAAGAAGAAGGGATGGTCGCCAGCTCGATTCCATCCGGAATAGCTGATGAAGGCAGTACTGGAACCACTCGCAAGAAAAGGATAGCCACAAACCTCAATGCATCCCCAAGGACATCCAGAGGAGGGAGCAAAACACACTCTTCGATAATACACACGTCGAATCGTAACTGTGTTGTGATAGAGAGCACTGCATAGAGAATTGGACAAAAAGGAAAAAAGCGAAGAGCATACTGGGAGAGTAGGTCCACCCTATGTGAGAAGGGAAGGGAAGAGAAACACGAAACACCAAGGACATCTCAACAGAGTCATGGTTGGGATGATAAAGAAAAAAGAGAGAATCCAGTTCATGAAAGCCACCATCAACGACTGGTTCAACCACATAGGGAGTGCATCGATGAATCCAATGAGCAATCGATGAATCCAGTGACATAATATGAATGACCAAACACGAAAAGACAACAACACGTCAGTGACATAGCAAAGGGAGCAAATATCACATACGATCCAAATACACTATCCACAAAGCAGTTGTGAAACCGCACAATCAATTTGTGTAGTTCATGGAGAGCCCGAAGAGACCCGCAACGTATACAGAGTACCCACGGAAGCCCGCTACGGAGACAGAAGATGCGACGAATTGGATGTCGCTTGCCTCGCTGATATGTGGATTGATTTCTGTGCTGTCAAGTGTACGCACTGATAGAAGAAGTGTAATTGTGTAGTCGAAGTTGCTTGGTTGGATCAGTCTGTTTTGCGGAATTGCGTCACTTACGTGGCTCCGATTCGATCAGGTGGACAAGTTCAATGTGTTCGTCACTCTGGGGTGATCATGGTGATGTGTTGTTATCCTAGTTTCTCTGTGATGTCCATCATCTCGACCTATTTCAAGAGTCGCGTTGAGATGCTAGCTAAGAAGTAAGGGTTTTCGGTGTTTGATGAGAATCAATGAGTGATGAAGAGGTAGAAAATAGAGTACAATGGTGAATCCATTTTGGACATTAACAGATGAAGGATTGATAATACACGAATAATGATCCCTATCGAGTAAGAACAATAATCCAGTGAACTGGTGAATCCATTGAATCCTACAGACGTCGTCCTATAGAGAATCCAATGAAAACGGGGATATAACAATACTGGCGACCCTGTGATAATCGCTGTGAAATCGATATTGAACCAAGGTAAGGGCATACAGTGTTCAATTCTCGACGTTTCCAATTGCGAGACTGTCCTTATTGTTGAAATTGAGATTACTGTATGTAGAGTGGGTGTAGTTGTGAATCGTGTAGAGTTGCTGTGCAGTTAGATGAGTGACGCGGATTCTCAATTACAGGCACCACGTTCCCCACTAGAGGGAGACGATACGGTGTCTCTTACAGAAGAACAGATTCAACACGTATGGATAGTATTTGCATCCCATAGATAGAGAGTAACACAGGTGCAATATGGAAAGAACACGGAGGGATACAAGCGATGGCAGATGTTGTCTTCATTGTTAGTAGTGAACGCGTGATAATGAATGTAGTGACCCTGTCCTTGCAGAGACAGTTGTAGCTCCAGACCCGTTCGATCCGGTGAGCAAGCGCCGATTTGATGGACGTGTGAAGAAATGGAGGCGAGATTTGCACAAATTCGATCCACAAACGGACGAGCAGAAACAGGAAGTGGAAGACTGGACTCTCCAGCAGAATGTGTTTCTCACAAATGTGTATTCCTTACACGACTTTTTCCAGAATGAATCCTATATAACGAAGGAGTGTTTTTAAACACTTCGCTATTACTTTCCCTTGTTTCCTGTTACAAAAGATAATAGTCGCGGTTATTTGAGTAAACTCACTCTCAACTCACATAATGCTTTCTAGAGCTTCATCGAGTGTATCCGTTCTATACAAGTCTTCAGAAGCGTATGGTGTTGTTTATGTTTCTTCACCTCTAGTCTGTTCCGCAGATCCTTCTATAGCAAGCTAGTTTGTCATTTGCATGTGATGCTTATCCATCTAGAAGCAACCTATTCTCAGTTTGGAGAAAATCAAATCAATAACGGTGTCATTTGGAGGATTGACAGAGGGAAGTGTTGGAACAAGGTTTGGAGTGATCGGAAACGTTCATTTTAATAGAGAGTTTGCTTCACAAATCAATGGAAAGAAGGTGAAGAGTAGCAATCCCAAGGCAGTCGTCGCTGTGACGATTGATAATGAATTGCTGCATCCTCGCGTGGATATTGAGTACAGTATGTGCAGAGTACGATTCTAACGCACAGATAGTGGAATGAAGTCGTCCATCGATACTGTAAACATGTCCTTCAAGAAGATTCTGCACACGATTCAGGATCAGATTCGGGAGGTGGAGATTGATATGGATAAGGCGAACTATGAAGCCTTCAGAAAGCAGCAGGAGAAGTACATCCTTGATGGAATCAAGAGCTGGGAGAATAAGCATAAGCAGATGATTAAGGAAATGGGGAAATCAATGTAGTTTAGAGGACTGTTTGTTGGTCATAAAATGGAGCCCCTTTATCCCGAACGTCCCATTCATCCATTCACGGAACTTACGTCAAGGGAACAGTTGCAATGGTGGAAAGGAAATGACGAATAGGAGTATTGTGGACAATCAGCGAATGGTCGTGAGTGCCATACAGAAGTCTCCATACTACATTGAACTGGAAGATGCGAATATGCATTTTGAGCGCTATACGGACAAATACACAAAGGAGAAGGATAACACCAAATTGGCTTCGTTCTATTCCTATGATATTCTCTCCAAGTATATTCCAACAGGTATGCATCGAGGAGTATGGTTGATCTGCAGAATTGTTGGGTGACAAGTCTCGGAAGGAGGTTCACTCCATGCGTCTGAATATCCGTCACGCCAACCACACCGAAGTTGGAAATGATAAGGAAGACAAAGAAGATGGTGGTGACAATGCCAAGTAGGTGTAAAGCACTTGCTCTCATCTTGTAGTCCTCAGGAGGGTGATGATTTGAACCAGGATGTTGTGTATGAGGATGAGGAGAATGAGTATGAAATGAACTTCGAAGTATCGGAAGATTCGTTCGGAATGAATGACGACGACGGCGATGATGGTCCTGTATACTAATCCCTTTTCATGTCTTTGTTTATCTTATCAAACCGTTGTATTGTGTCTGAAATAACAGTATCCTGTGTTTTCTAAAACAGACGACAATCCCTCCATTTTCACACGGATCAAGCGCTTCAACTTATCCATCTTCAACACCTTCATATCATTCATCTCCTCCTTCTCCTCTTCTGTTATCACACCTTCTTCCTCTTTTAGTCGAAGACTCTTCTTACGATAGTATCGTTTTCCCAACACACTTCCCTATCCCATTACCATTCTCATTCATCACTCACTAAATAACCAATCATACCCACTCCTGTGAAACATAACGTTGTCAAAGGAAGGTAACGAGGATTCGTCAACAATCCTCCTGTTATACCTGTCATCGCTCCTGCAATTGCCCATGACCAAATACTGTTACCCATCCCTTTACACACATAATGATAGCTACCATAAAACACCATACTTCCCAAACCAAATGTCATTGTCATCGACGTCATATACAGTTGAACACGCGCTCCTTTCAGTACAGATACCACATAACCACTTATCGCTCCCACACATCCTAATCATTCATTTCCTATTCTACACATTACCTCCTCCCCATAACGATAAGATCAAGTTACGTCGAAACGGATCTACACTCATCACTCCTTTATCACTCTTTTCATACCCATATGAACCAATCGATTCGTTGCATACTCTTCCTCATTTGATATACTTCCTTTTACAACACTTCCTTCTCCACTACGATTTCGATCCTTCTCTTCCATCCAATATCACCAATTCTTCAAATTGATTCCTTCAAATACAAATAATCACTCGACCAAACAATCCTATGACTCTTTCTTGAGAATTCATTTCTTGTTATTACTATTCATTTGAATTGTTTTGGAAAAGGAAAAGAGTGTGAAAACGAGTAAGGAGTGAATTAGAGCGAATCCACTTCATTCAATTGATTCATTCCATTTAGATATTAACAGGAAACAAATACAAAGAAGAAACAACACATCACATACCTACCATCCATTCAACAAACCAATCATCATCACACAATTCTCTCATCCTACTCAAACTAATCCTATTTCAAAACAACAAGTGGCGGTTCAATTGAATTCACACCGGTTTCAATCCAATTGAATTCCTCTTTAATTCTTCCCGCCCTCAACCACCCATTTTATACCTACTCATTTCTCTATCAATCCTCCTCTCATTTCCCGCCTTTTCGTTTCCCGCCTTTTCTTTGTTATTCTATCCATATTTCTCTTATCTATTGCCGAAGGCGTTGGTAGGTATTGAATCGTGTTGATACACACACTAACGATGATGTAGTTGAATAGAAATGAGTTGTGAGCTTTGTTTCAAACTGGATGAGTCGTTCTTGGACAAGTACAAGACACTTCAACCTCCCTTCGGTTATGCCCCTCTGGGTGAGTTGGTATATCGTCGTACGTATTCGCGAACGCTGGAGGATGGAAGCAAGGAGGATTGGTGGCAAACGGTTCGTCGTGTGGTTGAAGGAACATATTCTCTTCAGAAGGAACATATTCAATCGTTCCATTTGGGTTGGGATGATGAACATGGTCAGCGTTCTGCTCAGGAAATGTATGATCTGATCTTCAACATGAAGTTCCTT
>OJMH01003190.1_pt1 | contig 12480 bp, 6 predicted proteins | sample 1597111 | NCBI WGS metagenome assembly OJMH01 (sample SAMEA2452115, study PRJEB22498) | human gut metagenome | reverse complement strand
GACCGGACGGGGCGCGCTATCTGGCGGAAGCCTTTCAGGCGATTCCGCCGGAAATCCGGCGGACGGTCGATGTATTGCTCACGCGTCCGGAGGTCAATCCGGAACGCCTCAATATCATGGGCACCAGTCTGGGCGGCATCATGGGGGCGACGGTGGCCGGCCAGGATGACCGTTTTTACAAGGCCGCCTTTCTGTTGGCCGGCGGCGATTTCCCCCATTTGATTCAGCACGATACGCCGGAAATCAATCCGATGCGGGAGGCGCTGGAACGGGCCGGAACGGAGGCGCGCCAACAGTTGGAGGCGGTGTTCCGCGCGGTCGACCCGGTGACTTACGGGGCGAATTTGCGCGGCAAGGCGGCAAAGGGAATGGTTTGGCTGCTCAATGCCGAAGCCGATGAGGTGATTCCGAAAGAATCCACACTGGCGCTGGCGGCCTCGATGGGCTTGACGGAGGAAGATATCGAATTTCTGCCGGGACTCGGCCATTATACGGCGATCGCCGCGCTGCCGGACATGCTGGATTCGCTGGTGACGTTTTTTCGCGATGAAACGGTGCCCCGCCACCGTCAGGGCGGTCCGGAACGGCAGGAGGGTACCGCCATCGGCCGGGTGTTGGAGGAGCTGGCGGCGATGTGCCGCTGGCAGCCGGACGCCGGGCGCTGCCTGAAATTGACGGCCGACTTCGTCTGCCGTTCCGGCGACGCGCCGCCGGTGACCGGGAGGCTGTCATTGACGCGTGGCAGCGGGGAACAATTTCAACTGGCCTTAAGCGGCGAGGATTTGCCGTTGAAAGTGAATGAATTACGGTGCGGCTACGGCGATTATCCGTGGATATGTTCGGCGTCCGGCAAGGTGTACGCCGGCACGCTGAATTTGGCGGCGGAGCCGATGCTCAGCACGGCGCTTGACCTGCGCTGGCGGCAATATCGGCAGTTGGCGGCCGGGGCGCTCGGTCTGGCCGCCTTGAGCGGTTCCAGCGGTTTGCTGGACAAACAGGTTCAACTGAGTTGGCTGGAAGAAGAGGCCGGTTCGCCGACCCTTCGCATCGCGGTCCGGAACGGGCAGGCGTTGCTGCAATTGGCCGCCGACGGCCGGACGCCGCGGCGGTTGACGGTCGACGGCGGCAAATGGCAGTTGGAGGCGGACATCGTGGAATGGGCGACCGATGCGGCGGCGGTTGCCGCCGATTTCGCACCGCCGGCCGATGCGGCGGTATGGGCGGTGGATGCCCGGCAGTTGGCCGGGGCGATGGCGGCAGTGTTGAATTTTGCCATCCGGCAGGGAAGGTGAAAAAATGAAACGGATAAAATATTGGTTGGCCGGCTGGCTGCTGGCGGCGGTGTTGACGGCGTTCGGCGCGCCGGATTTGAAGATATTGCGGCGGGCGGACCACGGACTGCTCGGGGAATTGCCGGGTGGGAAACGGGTGCTGTTCGTGGCCGGCTCGCCGGCGGAGATGGGCGAGGCGCAGGGCAGCTTGCTGGCGCCGGAAATTCACGGCATGTATCAACGGATTCTGCTGACGGCGGCCGGTTATCTTTATTTCAAAGACGACTGGTTTTTCGACCGGATTGCCGAAGTGGAAAGCCGGACGGCGCCGTTTCTGCCGGAACGTTTCATGACGGAATGTGATGCGATGAGCCGGGCGGCTGGGATACGGCCGGAGGCGGGCCGTCAGATCAATCTTTTTCCGGAGATGTTCCACTGCAGCGGCATCGCGGTGCGCGGCAAAGCGTCGGCCGGCGGCAGAGTGCGGCAGGCGCGGGTGCTGGATTATATGCGGGACATCGGTTTGCAGGATTTTGCGGTGTTGACCGTCTGCCTGCCGGAAGGCAGACGGGCCTGGTGCAATGTCGGTTACGCCGGTTTCATCGGCACGGTGACGGCGATGAACGCGTCGGGTCTGGCGATCGGTGAACTCGGCGGCCGCGGCGAGGGCGACTGGGACGGGCTGCCGATGAATTTCCTGATGCGCCGGATCATGGAGGAGTGCGGCACGGTCGAGGAGGCGTTGAAGTTGATGAAGGAAGTGCCGCATACCTGTGAATATTACTACGTCCTTTCGGACCGTACCGGCGATCTGGCCGGCGTGGCGGCCAAAGCCGGAGAAGAACCGCAGATACTGAGGCCGGGTGAAGCGCACCCGCTGCTGCCGGAAGCGTTCGAAGACGTTGTTTACCTGTCCGGCGGCGAGCGGTTCGGCCATTTGCGTGACCGGATCAAAGTGAATTACGGCAAAATCGATACGCCGGCATTGATCGAAATGATCAAACGGCCGGTGGCGATGAAATCGAATTTGCAGAATGCGATCTTCGAACCGGAAACGCTGGATTTGAATTGGGCGGACGCCGGGCCGTCGTCGCTGGCCTGTGACGAACCTTACAGCCGGATCAACCTGGCTGAACTGGTGGAATGGTATCGGCAGCTTCCTGCCGGGAATCCCGAATAATCGCTTGCGGCGTAAGCCGTTTGGTCGAAAAAACCAGTACAGGGCGTTCATATCGCCCCGTGCTGGTTTTCAGGTTGAGCCGGAGGGTTGCCGACTGTATCGGTCGCCGGGATCGCATGGTATCGTCAACCCGGTCCGGTTGATAACAGGGACCGTTCGTTGCCGGCTCCCGTCCGTTTCCCAAATGTTTTTTCCTGGGGAAAAGCGCCGATAGACAGACAGGGAATTGTTGTTCTTACTGTCCGCTCATCCAGTAATTGGCGTTATCCCAGGCATAGCCTCTGCTGGGAGCGTCCATGCTTTCGACCGTACTCCAGACCTGTTTGCCGGACATCATTTCCACGTGTCCATCGGAGAACGCGATATTGCCGCGGCCGCTGTGACGCCAGTCGAACAGACCCAGCGCGTCGTTGTCGCGGACGGCTTTGGCCAAGTTGTCCTGGGTCATCGTGTGAGCCAACAAGTTCTGAAAGTTCCAGACGTCGGCAAATAACGGGGCGGGAGCATTCATGGCAGTTGTTTTCGTAATCGCCTTCGGCGAGGTCCAATGACCGCCCTCTGAATTCCCGCCGAGTTTTACATTGTAACCGATTGCATGCGGAAAATGCCATTCCTTGTGAGGATCGGTTGCGACCACATGGATATTGTTGTTGGTATAGGTGTTTACATCCAGAGAAGACGATGGGCAGTCATAAACTTCGATACTTTGGATATAAGGCCACACCTGGCTGTACCAGCAATCTTTGTTGTCCACATCCCAGAATGCATGCAACACAGAGTCGTCGTTGTCATTGGCGTACATCGCAAAAGCGAGAGCGAATTGTTTGTGATTGCCGGTACATTTGACACCCTGGGCCGCCGCTTTGGCTTTGCCTAATGCCGGCAACAGCATTGAAGCAAGAATGGCGATGATCGCAATCACGACCAGAAGTTCAATGAGTGTAAAATTCTTTTTTTTCATTTTTTTTACTCCCGATGGGTTAATTGATTTTTTGCTGACAGGATAAATTATTAGCCTGATCATACACACATAAATTCTTCTCCTTCCTTCAGGTGTACCGACCAGATATTTTGAGATGGATCACAATGGGGATGCGAACAAGACAACAGTTCAATATTCCGGCACGGATTGACAATTTGCAGCGAAACCGGCTTGGTCGCCGCAATCCGCACTGCCGTAATCCGATGGTCGGCCAGCGAAGCGCTTATTTTCACTCCGCCCTCGCCGCGCCAGTTGACAAACGACACGGTTCGCCAGCTATTTGGAACCGCCGGAAAGATCCGAATGGTTCCAGCATGGGTCTGCAGCAGCATTTCCTGTATCACCTGCTGTGCTAAAAAATTTGTTTCCAACGTAAATGGACGATATTTCACCCAACTGTAGCCCAGATCCTTGAAATCGCCATTGAGATGGAAACCGTTGCGGCTGAGAAAGCCGTCACAGAAATGCTGCAGAAATTTCAGGGCCCGCTCTCCCCGGCCGCAGTACGCAGCCATTGCCGCGGCCCAGGGATAGCTGAACCCCACCCAATAACCGCTGCCCAAACGGTCCAGATGCCGCAATGATGCCGCGATTACCTCCCCATCATCGGTCATGTTCAACAATCGCAATGGCCAGATCGCCAGCAAGTGCGAGTGATGCCGATGTGATTCCATCAAATTTTCATTGGGACAAGGCATGAGTCCTTTTTCCGGATCAACGGCGAAATCCGGCAGTTTGGCAAGATGGGCTTGCCAGCGATTTTTTTCCGCCTGATCGTCCAGTTGTTCCGCCAGGTAGATCAACTCCAGGAACAATTTGCGGATCAAGGCCAGATCGTAATTCGAGAAACCGCCCAGAAAGGCCTCCAGGCGATTGTCATGAATCTCCGGAGAGGTTGACAACGGCAGGCGATACCTGCCGTTGTCGTCCTCGTACAGCAGGTGCTCGATGAACTCGCCGACCCCATGCGCAAACGGCCACGCCTTGTGACGCAGAAATTCCTCGTCACCCGTATACCGGACATGCTGCACAAACATGATGGCCAGCCATGCGCTGTTGGTCGGCGACATGCTGTACTGGGGCCAGCCGCCCAACGCCTGGCCGCCCAGCGTGCAGGTTCCCGCCAGGCCGATGCCGGGGGAGTCGTAATACCTCCGGGTAAATTCACGGTAAATTTCCAACTGACTGCTCAAATGGTTGAAGAAACTTTCGCCGCAGGAAAAATCTCCGCAGGTCAGATAACCGCAATAAGTCAACTGCGTATTCAAATCATGATGATAATCTCCCCTCCACGGCGGCAGCGTCCCTTCATCGGCGGTCCACAACCCCTGTAATGAAGCGGGCGGCGTATTTTGCCGGGAAACCGAACCGAAGAGATAGCGATTCAAATGATAAAATCGCTCCATTTCCGGATCGTCGTCCAAAGAAATTCCCGAATGATTCCAGAAATTTCGCCACCATTGCGTATGAAGCGACAAGGCGCTCTCCCAGTCGGCGGCCGTAAAGCCATCGTCATTAAAACGGGTGATCAATGCCGCCGGCTCGGAGGCGGAATCAACCCGTTCCACCGAAATAAACCAGACGTCTCCGGCAATTTTCCTGACCAGAATCACATAATGCAAGCCGCCGTCACCACATTGCTGCACATAATACATCAATCGCCCGGTTGTTTTCAACTGTCCGGCCGGATAGCCCAGGCCGGCCGGACTTTTTACAAATTGCTGATCGTCCAGCGTCTTGGTCGAATCATAATCCGGCGGCACGATGTGCAGCGTTGCCGCCTGCGGCGCGGCGAGCTTTAAATAAATGCCGCTCTGATCGGCGGCGGCGAAACATTCGATGCGGCGGGCTCCCGTCGCATCGGCGCCCCAGGCGATGGCATGCTCCATATCCAATTCGAACGTTTGCAGCGCTTCCGGTACCGAAAAATCGATTTCAATACGCCCGACCGGCAATTTGGTGGCCGTAATGCGTTCATACAATTCATCCTGCAAGGCCAGCCGCGCTTCATCCCCGGTGGCAACAATTTCCTGCAACGCCCGGTATGACCAGTCCGGATGCTCATAGATGCCATTGGTGCGCTCATCCCATAAGTCGCAGCGGTCCAATGATAGTTTCAGTTTCCGTCCGTCACCCCACAACAGGCCGCCAATCAGGCCGTTCCCCACCGGGACGGCTTCGTCCCAGCGCGTAATCGGTGCGGTTATTTTCCACTTTTTCGCATTCATGTTCAATCGCTTTTTTCTTTCAGGATACAGTTTTCAAGGGGATAACCATCCGGCGGGCAAAAGTGAATTTTAACTGCCCTCGGGTGCTGGATTCGAATCTGAAAACATTCGGCCGTCCGGGTCCATTCGATCCCGATTTCGCCATGCGGCGTCGGCACGCTGCCGGCGGCGTACGGCAGGCCGCACGGCTTCGGCGCAATCCGGCACGCGGCAAAACCGGGTGCTTCGGGAATCACTCCTAGAATCCGCTTGCCGAATTGAATCGCCGGAGTACCGCTCCAACTATGCGAGTAGTCGCCGCAATCCCAGCATTCTTTCAGGCTTTCCGGGTGTTCCGCGACCAGTTCATCCCACAAATGCAAGACCTCGGAACCGCGCCGGTCATAGGCGTCAACTGCGGCGAGCGCGTCAAACAGATAATGGCAGAAATACGGCTGAACCTGACGCTGGAGCGTCTTGTCGCACAGGTCGTCGATAATCTCCGCCGCAATCTCCTGCGGTGCCAGCCCGGCCAGAATGGCAAGGATTCCGGTCTGCGGAATCGCGTTGTCGGTATCCGGACCGTTCCGGTAACGCCGGCGCCCGGCGTCAAAATAATGCCGATGAAAATTCTCTTGTATCCGGTTGTATGCCCGGCGAAGTTGTTCGGCACGGTCCTGAGTGCCCTGCCATTCGGCCAATCGAACGCCGGCCTGCAGCCCCAGTGCAAAAAATGCCGTCAGACTCGCCGCGCCGTTGCTCCGGTCGGGATGGTGATAATTGCAATCCCCGATGGCGCGCCAGTCCAGAAACATATAATTGTCCGCCCGGGTCAGCATCCCGTCACCGTCCTCCAGCTGGTGCAGCCCGGCAAATACAAGAGCGACCGCCTGCGGAATCTCCGGTTCCTCCAGAATTGTATGATCCCCCGAGTAGAGAATATATTCGCAGATCATCACCGGAAACAAAGCATTGTAGGTGGTATGGAACAGCAGATGCTGTTTCTGGCACAACAATAACGCAATTCGGATCAGGTCAAGCCGCATCAGCCGGGATTCGCCAAAGAGATAATAGCTCTGCAAGGCGTTAATCCGGTAATCGGCCAGACAGCCGAGCCCTTCTTTGTGAACCGGCGAATCCCAGTGCAGACGCTGCATGCACATGCGCAGGGTATTTTCACAACACTTCCGAATGGCGGAGAAGCTCGAATCGGCACTGTGGAACGGAGCGGCTTCTCCAAGCGGAAATCCCTGCGACATCATGCTGAGCTTGTAGAGCCGCACGTCGTCGTACCCCTCGTAACCGAAGCTGGCAAACACCACCGAGACTTCCAGCCAGAGGACGGCTTCCACACTGTGAAAGCGGAATTTGACGCGTCCGCCGTTGGTACAGTATTCATCGTATTCATGCGGAAATCCCTCGACCTCCTGATAGCGGACGGTCAACCGCGCCCCCGGGGCGCTTTCCATTTCAAATTCCGCACATCCGGCCACTTCGGTCGGAAAATGCAACGCGAAAGTGACCGGCGAACCGTGTCGAAGCACCAGAGGTCCGCGCCGGCCGAGGAAATCTTCGGTTCCGCTGATGCGTTCGCCGCCGAACCGGATGTTCAGTTGATCCGGGAACACTTCCTGTACCGCCAGCGGCGGCAACGGATAGTACCGCAGTTTCCAGCGTTGCGAGACGGCTGCCGCCAGGTATTGCGCCCGGGTCCACGTCACCGGTTCACGCTCGGGAAAGTAAATCCGCTCCGGGCGGCGGCCGGTATCAAAGCGGCATTCCCAATTTTCATCGGTTCCCAGGAGAAGGCGGTCGCCCTCAAGCAATGCCAGCCGGAAACCGCCGTGTCCGGTGGAGTAATCACACTGGGAATCGCCCTGCGGCATCACTTCCGCAACCACTTCGTTGACGCCGCTCCGGAAAGGAGCCGCGACCTTGTAACTTTCATAAAAGAACCAGTCGGGCACTTCCTGATTGTTCCAGTCGCCGCCGATTTCCGGCGGGCCGTCGCAGACGATTTCGCCATTGACAAAGAGCCGGTATTTGCTGTCTCCGGTGACCAGCAGCCGACAGTCGTCCAGCCGCTCCGGCAGCGTGACCTTCTGCCGGAATACGGCGCTGCCGAAGGCGAAACCGTGATGATCGGTATAATATGATACCGGCGTTGCCTGAGCGTTGGGAAACTCCTGCTCCGGCAGCCAGATCCAACGGGCTTTGGCTGGGAATACCGGAATTTCACGTTTGAAAGAGTTGCGGGCCATGGTCGTCATGGTCTTTCCGGTTCGGACGGATGGTTGCGGCTCCAGATGATCACTTCGTGAGGCGCCAGCGTGATGGCGGCGTCCGCCGTGACTGCCCGGCTGCCGAAAAGAGGAACGGCGTTTGCCGTTTCGAAATTCAAGTTCAAACTGCGGGATATATCGGAGAGATTGACAACCGCAATCAATTTCCGGTCGTTCAACTGCCAGATACCGCCTTCGATTTCCCGATCGCCGGTTTCCAGGCGGGTGAATTCCCCGTGGCGCAAAAACGGCGCCGCAAGTTGTATTTCCTCCGGAATATGCCGCATGCATTCGTACAATTCCGGATAGTCGTCAAGCAGAAATGCGCCATCGGCATAGGTATAAAATTGAATGCCGTGCACATTCGCCAAAAGCGCCTGCCAGACCATATTGCGGATCTGTTGCGGCGTGGGCAGCCCGGGATAGCCGCCGGCGGCGTCTTCCGGCCGCGGATAGCCGAAAGATTGGATGGTGCCGATCGGAACGAACATGTATTTTTCCGCCATTGCAGTCAGAAGAGCCATTTTGTCATAAACCAGCCGGAGCGGATTGAACGGAATCGGGTAGCCGTGGGTCGCCATCATATCCGTCACCCCGGAATAGGATACAATGGTTGAGGCCGTTTCCATGGAGGAAAAGAGCACGCCCTGGGGATCGAGCCGATAGATATTCCGGGCGCGTTGAAGGACATTTTCCCGGCTGTACCCCCAATGTTCCGGTTCATCCAGTTCATGTACCCAACTGACGACCGCGGACCAGTCGCCGCGCTTGGCCTTGATGATATCCAGTGATCTTACATCGCAGTAAATGGCGATGCCGCGGCGGGCGGCTTCCGCCATGAACCGGTCATCCTCCTCGTCGCCGATGGTAGCCATCAAGATTAGATTGTAGCCGTTCTCGGCGGCAAAATCCAGGCATTTCATCCGGTTTTCCGCCGTCACGCCGGAAGCGCGGGATACATGATATAAGCCGATCGGGAAAAACGCTTCACCGTTACGGGAAAGCCAGCCGTTTTCATCGATGTTTAAATACATTTCCGGTGCAGTGACCGTAAAGGTTTGCGGCTCGGTTTCTTTGCCGTCCAGCCAAATCGCCGCCTGATGGTCGCCGGGCTCAAGCCCGCTGAGATTACAGCGCAGCAACCCGTCCTCTCCCACGGTGGCCGGAAACGCAATACCGGATATCAGGACGGCGGCATCGTCACAGGCGCGGTCCGGCAAATTATTCAACTGGATACGCACCCGGCTCAGTTGCCCGGGCTGCAAACGGGCCGGCAGGTGCCAGTGCACCCGGCGATCCGGCGCCGGCCACAACCGCGAGTAAACCGGAAAACCGGCCGATTCCGATTCGATCACGGTGGTTACCGCCCGGTCTGGATCAGGAGCTTCAATCCGGTATTCCGCCTCGCCGTCTGCATTGAACTTCAGTTCATTCCGTCCAAGTTCCGCTCCGGACTCGTCCAGCAGCCGCGCCGTGAGTTTCGGCGTATCGGCCGCGCCGGCGTGAAGCATTCCCTGCCAGTGAACGCCATCTGCCTCAAAAGACAGCCGATTGGCGGTCATTTCCAGTTTTTCACGTTCCCACCTGCGGTGAAAGAGCACATCCCCGACCAGATCCCGGATAAATTCTTTGCCGACGATGGAATAGAGTCCGTAATAAGTGGTGATGATCAGGCTGCCCTGCCCATACCGGCGTTCCAGCATCAACGGCTGACCATGTTTGCAGACGATCAGCGGCTCCCAGCCGTCGGGAGCGTCCGGAAAGTGTTGCCACGCTCTCATCTTGAGAAAATATTTTTCCAATGACATGGGTTCTCCCAACCGGATTTCACTGCCTTCGGCAATGCGGCCGTCGCTGTAACTTTCGCTGGAGATCTGACATGGCGCCCAAACAAAAGAGCGCGGCGAATCCTCAAACGGCGCCGCAATCCGATCGGTGGTGGACGCGTAATTGGCATCCATCACCAATATCGTTCCGCCGTTGGCGACATAATCACGCCAGACATCGCCGCATTCGTCGAAACTGCGATCGGCCGAGTAATTGGCACAACTGGTGAAAATCGCGATGTCATATTCGTTCAACTGACGGTTCAAGCGTTCCAGTTCGCTTATGCGGTATTTGTCAATCCGTCCCAAGCCGTTCAGCAAGTCCGCCTCGGTATCCATGGCGCCGGGCGTGTCGTTGAGGAGAATGGCCGCAGTCGGCGCAGGAGTGGCGATGCAGCACACACTCAACAGGATAGATAATAGACAAATGAGAATCTTTTTATTCATATGATTTCCTTCTTTTTATTTTAGTATAGCGAAAACCCAACAAAAAGGCAATGGATTTTCTGGGAATTATCATGTACTTTTCTTACTTTCTATAAAAAACAGGCCCGTTGGCGATCATATTTTCTTGACACGGGAAATATATCGTGTTATCGTTGCAAACGAATGAGGAAAGAAAGGCGGTAAATGATGAATTCCATGAAATTGGACTTCAGCCGGAGCGTTATCACCAGTATTGTCATTCACGGGAGCCACGGCAACCGGGAACGGGTGGTGCCGCATCTTTTCGCCGATGTAAAATATTATCTGATTTTCAATCAGGAGCCGGTTCGGTTATGGGTGGATGGGAATGTCAGCGAGATTCCGGCATATTGCTGCATTTTGTGGGATAATGCGCATGAGGTCTATTATCATGGGTTGACTCGTTCAATGTGGCGCGGTTCCTGGATCTTTGCACAGGAGGAAGAGGTAGCCCGGGAGATTGCCGCCGGCGGTATCCAGGTGAATACCCCGTATCGTTTCTTGTATGAAGATACCGCGCTGCGCTATTTCTGGAACCTTTACGAGGAGTGTACGGCATACCGGGAGAGCGACGATGACATTATCCGATTATGGCTGCGCGGCCTTTTTCTCGAATTGCGGCGCATTCAGAACAAAGGCGACGGAGGCGGGGTGCGGGTGCCGTCGCCTTTGCTGGAAGCCCGTGCTTTCATTGAGGCGAATCTCATGAATCCGGAACTGTCGCTTCCGCGTATTGCTGCCGTGATTCATCAGGCGCCGAATTATTTCAGCCGATGTTTTCGCGCTCATTTCGGCATGTCGCCGATTCAATATCTGATTGTACGGCGCCTGGAGCTGGCCAAACGGTATTTGCAGCGTACCGATCTGCCGGTGAGTGAAGTGGCGCGCAAGGTCGGATATCCGGACCAGTTCCATTTTTCCAAGTTGTTCCGGCAACACGTTGGGGTATCGCCCAGCCAGTTCCGGCATGAAAAAGCGTGTTGTCCCCATGGAAACGCGTGCTGAATAAGACGATGCGACCCAGAAGTGAAATTACCACTGTATTTTGGGGTTGCTGCCGATTTCGTTGAGCAGGTCGCCGATGTCACTGCGCAGTTGCATCAGTTGTTTGCCGGTCCGATCGTAATCGGTGGCGTCTTTGACCAGCGAATCGTTGATGGCGCCCAGACTTTCCAACTGGGCGATCTGGGCTTTGGTCAGCCGGATTTTGCCTTCCCGGGCCTGACGCAGCACCGCGTACAGCAGTTGCTGGTATTCGTAATCCTCCAGCCCGTCGCGGACCAGTTTCAGGCGGATCGACGGCAGCGGACCGTTGACGCCCGGATAGAGCAGAAAGCCGTCGGCGCTGAATTCGGTGGTTCCGAATTGCTCCGGCGGAATTTCCGGGCCGCCGGAGATCGGCTGACGCCAGGGGACGAACTGGTCATTGACCATATTTCCCCACTGCAGCAGCGGTCGGTGGAAGAAGCCGCCGGCTTTGAGTTTGACGGCGAGCAGGCCGGTCAACAGCCGGGTACCGGCCGGCGGCGTTTCCAGCAGCCAGTTGGCACCCGGCGGCAGCGGCCGGCGGGCGACGCTGTACCAGGTGGAGTCGGTGTTTTCGGCCTGGATTGGCGAAGACAGCCGGAGAAAATCCTGCAGCGGGGTGACGCTCAGCTCCACTTCCGGCGGCGCCGGATGGTTGACGGCGGTTTGGCTCATCAGCCGCAATTTGGGGAAAGCCGCTTTCAGTTTGGCCGCGCTGTCCGGCGGCGCCGAACGGTCGAGAAACACGTAGGTCCGGTTATAACGGTCGTCCTGGTCGAGAGCGGGAACCAACTGGCGCAATTGGGCGATCCGGACATCGAGATCGGTTTCCGCCGTGACGGTAAACAGGCAGAGGTCGTCACTGCCGGCTGTCAGGACGGTTTCGGCGATGACGTCCGGATTGAAAATCCGGCTGTCGGGCAGCCGGCAGGCGAGAAACTCGGCTTCGCATCGCTTCATGATTTCCGCCAGTTTCCGGCAGTCGTCGCTCAACGCGCCGTCATCGCGCTCGCCGGTGAGGTATTGCCGCCACTCTTCGGCCAGTTGCCCGGTCGGCGGCTGGCCGTTGCCGGCCAGCGCCAGAAAAGCCGGCGTATCGTAACGGCGGCCGACGGCGGTCGGCAGCGAATTTTGCTGCGGCAGCTTGAAATTCCAGACTTTCACCTGGAAGGGGACGGTTTGCACCGAACCGAGTTCATCGGCCCGGATTTGCAGCGAACCGGAATACATGCCCGGCGCCT
>OJMH01003188.1_pt1 | contig 12481 bp, 9 predicted proteins | sample 1597111 | NCBI WGS metagenome assembly OJMH01 (sample SAMEA2452115, study PRJEB22498) | human gut metagenome | reverse complement strand
CCGGTCAAACCATCATGGCAACTGTCACAGGAGCCATTACCGGAGCATCGCGCTATCCCATTCATAAAACAGTGAAGTTGCGTGATCTGCTGCGTCGAATTGAGGTTGAACCTGAGTTGGCAGCAACGGATTCCATTTATTTGAGGCGCAAGAGTGTGGCGCGAGATCAGAAGGCAGTTATCCAGGACTCCTTGCGTCGATTGGAACAAACCGCGCTCACCGCAACCTCGTCCACACCTGAAGAAGCGCAGCTGCGCGTGGACGAGGCGCGCCTGATTCAGGATTTTGTCAAACGTGCAGGACAACTTGAACCGGACGGTGTGATTGTCGTTTCCAGAGGAAAAGAAGTCAGCGATATCTGGCTTGAGGACGGAGACGAAATCGTTATCCCGCAAAAATCCAATGTGGTGCAGATCACCGGTGAAGTGGTGATGCCCAAAGCGGTGGCTTTTGAAGAAGGAATGTCGCTTGATGACTACCTGGCTGCCGCAGGTGGAGTTTCGTCACGAGCCGATGACAAAAACATTCTGGTGGCGAAGCAGAACGGAGAAGTTGGGTTAGCAGAGAGGTTGGGAATAAGCCCCGGAGATCGAATTCTGGTACTGCCGAAAGTCGATACCAAAGGAATGCTGTTGGCTAAAGACTTAATGCAGATTATTTATCAAATTGCTGTCGCAACTAAAGTTGCTGTGGATATTTAAAAGCGGGAGAAATGCACATGTCAAAAGATACCAATACTTTATCGGTTGTTATTCCAATCAGGTCAACGAAAAATTATGATGTTGTAAAAAGATTAGTTTTCAAACGCAGGGATACAACGAGCAAGAATATTGAATTTATAGTTGTTGATGATGGCTCCGATCTCAATGGAAGTCAACAAATTAAAGAAATGTGTGATGCCCTTAAATATAAATATTTAAGGATTGACTCAGAGGATAAATATTTTTCTCTAGCAAGAGCACGGAATTATGGAGTGCAAAATGCGCGTGGAAAATATGTCATGCTCGAAGACGTAGATTTTTTTCCATATGAAGGATTTTATACGGATATTGTAAACGAAATCGATAATTGGGAATTAGATAAAAGACAGGAAGATTTTTTTACAATACCGGCCATTTGGCTAACAGAAAAAAGTGCTACAGAAATTACTGGGAACAATTCCATCCAAATAAAAAATAAAATTTTACAAAAATATTTAGAATATGACACTGATTATTTTGAATTTGGAGTGCCGTGCGGGTCAGTAGTTGTTGTATCGAAGCACCACTATTTATCGATTGGAGGGCAAAATGAAAAATTTGATCGATGGGGATTTGAAGATCATGAATTTGCTAATAGATTATTAGCATTTTCATGCAAATTCCCCGACCCAATAAATAAATACAAATACTGCGCAGATCAATATAAGGATTACACAAAATATATAGGCTTTAGAAGCAGATATCGCCTGTATGGAGATATTGTGGCAGCAAAGGGAATTGTAACGTTTCACATACCTCACCCTATTTCTAAGGAATTTAGAACACCAAAGATCAGAGAAGAAAATGAAGTAAAATTTAACGAGTGTGTTTCAAGACTCGAAAAAAATCCATATTATTTAGGAAGCTTAGTTGATAGAACTAGTTCAGAAAAAACTCTTTTAACTTCCAAAAATCCATTTATATATAATAACGAACTTTGGCCATTGTTTGGGGACGTATACTTTTATGATGATGGGCTTCATTCGAAAGAAGATTTTTTAAAATTTATTGAACAGAATAAAATCACCACGATGGTGATGCAAAACCCGTATAAAAAAGAACAAAAGCTCGAAATATATAAATTTATTAAAGCTCACGGAATTCGTTGCATAGTAGCAGAGAGAGGTGCCTTGCCGCAATCAGTTTATTTTGATGAAACTGGATTTTGCTGCGAGAGCACAAGGTACAGTGAAAAATATTGGGATAGAAATTTAACAGAATCCGAGAAGTCTAGAACAATTGAATATATTCGAACATTTAAATCTTCTGGCGCATCGTTAGAAAAACAGGGATTGAGGATTGGTGGCATAGAACTAAGAAAACACTTGCAAATATCAAATGAACAGAAAATTCTTTTTGTTACATTCCAAACAAGAGAAGATGCAACAGTAACATATTTTGCCGGAAAAATTAAAAATTACGATAACTTTGTTAAGTTAGTAGAAGAGACAGTTGAAAAATTACCCAAGGATTGGGTAGTAGTATACAAAAATCATCCGCTTGAAAGCACCAAAATTAATTTGGACAAAGCTATTTGTGGAGATGAATATCATATAAATGATATATTGGAAGCCGCAGATATGGTCTTACTAATGAATTCAGGATGTGGCTTACTTTCAATAATATATGATGTTCCTGTTTTACACTGTTCTATAGCTCAGTATGATAATTTGAAGTTTAATAGATATATTTCAACTTCAGATGAGGTTATCGAGTATTGTCAAAATCCATTCAAGGTCGATAGAGAAGCCGCTTTAAGATTCTTGCATTATTTGGTGTTTGAATTTTATAGTTTTGCAGAAAATGTATTTGAAAAACGAAAAGGTAAACCAGACTCTTGGCCCGTCAGATTGATTTTTAATAAAATTATCTACCCAGGGAAAGCTGAAGTTTGTTATTATCGAGATAAATCCAAAGCAGTATGGAGAAATTCTGTTATTTTCGATAGATATAGAGATTTCATGAGTACTCAATATCTAGAACTAAAAAAGAAAAAAGTTTCATCAGTAGAGAAAAATAAAAAGCAACAACCATCTGTAAAAAAAGCTAGCATATCTCCAAAAATTCAGACTCAAGAAACTCCAAAAAATAAAACACATAGTATTGAAGAATTTTTGTTTAGCAAAATATTAAACGACAAACTATTAGCTAAATATAAAAAAGATAGGGATCTGTACTTTAAAGATTCAAAAAATTTTATTGCCAAACTTTATTACAGTATTAATAGTTAAAGCAAACATAAAAACTGATGGCAAATGAATAAATTTGCCATCAGCAAAAAGTTCTGGACAATTTGGAGTAATGTATTGTGAATAAATATGCAGTAGTATTATCGATAAATGATAGTTATTGCTTTTTAGCGGCAAATCTACTTTTTTCTTTGCATGAGAATTCAATTGAAACATTTAAACAGATAGATGTAATTATTTACTCCAATGATTTGCAAGAAAAGAATAAAGAGGTTTAAAAAAAGATAAAAAAAGAAATTCATTTTAAAGAAATTTCAAATCCTTTTGCAGAACAACTTTGCAATCACCCGCATGTTAAAAAGTGGGGTTGTTACATTCTCCAAAAATTACACATATTTGAGTTGTTGCAAACGGAACGCTATAAGAAAATAGTTTTTTTAGACGTTGATATGTACGTTGCACAAAACATCAACGAACTATTTGAAAACGATGATTATGACATAGCGTTTAGAGCCAATACATGGAGCGGACTAGATGTTTATCCTCATCTAAAAGACGAACGTAAACCGAACGTTCCAATGTTCAATGGTGGTGTCGTGGTTTTCAATTCAAGCCTAAATCGATTTGGTATTAATGTACAAAAAATTAATGATCGTGCTCGTGAATTATTAGGGAATAATACATCGTTGGGTAGAGGTGGCATAGAAGAAATACTTCTTTCATATATGTGTTACTATTATGAAATGAGGTACAAAAAGCTTCCGTCCAAATTTAATTTAGCAGTTGACGATCAAAATGTTTGTAAGGCCGCTATAGTACATTTTAGTGGGCCAGGCAATAGAAAACTATGGAAAAACGGCATTGTATATCGAGCATTTCCTAAATGGTTCTGTAATTATAAAAAATTTATTGAGTTTGGTGGAGAAAATTACGCTTTAATCAATGAGAGCGAGGGTTATTTCAATGATTTATATACATTTAACACATTAAAATTTTTAGAAAAATATGAATTTATATTGAATAAACATGCGAATGAAATATATGAAGAAGGGCTAATATTTAATTGGGATTTTCATTCTAACTCGTGTATATTTCATATCAATAAACTTCCGAAATCAGTCTTTATTGAAGTATTTAAAACTCCAAGAGATGGCTTTATGGTTTCATTGAAAATTTCATCAAGGCTGTCGCTAGAGACTATAGGTAAAGATGGTATTGAGAGAATAATAACAATCATTGAATCTCTCTTAGATAAAATAGAGATTGAACAAAATAAAGATGCTTTGTCCATATCTACATATGGACTTAAGGAAGCCGAAATAACGATTCGGATTAAGTTAATGATGCAAATTGTTAGCCCTATTCTTCGAAAGTGTCTTTCTTTAGAAAAGACATGAACTGTATTTGATGATTATTTGACTATACTTCAAGATTTGTTTTGAACTGAAGTGGCAATAACTATTTTGTTTACTGAAGAACACTATGAATATAAAAGAAATATTCCAATACAAGAATTTACGGGGAATTTGCGAACCAAATATTAACATAAGTAATAACGCACAACTGTCTGGGTATGTTTATTTAGGTGATTATTCAATAATCGAATCTAGTTCAGCAGTGTGCAATGCTTTAATAGGGAGGATGGTACACATTGGATCAAATGTGCAAATCGGTAGCGGGAGAATAAATAACGACTTAATTATTACTCATCCATTTGCGTATAGAAATCCAACTAAATTCTTTAATACACCAGAAATTTCATTAATTACAAAAAAATAAATATTATTATGAAAATAATCCTTTAATCTGCATTGAGGCCGATTGCAGAATATGTAACGGGGCGTTCATCAGTAGTGGTGTACATATAGGCAGAGGATCAATTGTTTATCCGAATTCAGTTGTAGTAACTGATGTCCCGGCCTATTCTGTTGTTGCAGGAAATCCGGCACGGGTTATACAAAAAAGGTTCAATGACAATATCATAAAAATTTTAACTGAATTAAAGCTTGAATGTCTATCTTTTGATAATTTATTTTGGTCTGACAAATTATTAAACTTTGGCGATTTAACAAGGCTTCCATTGTATAAGGGAAAAGAAAGGGCGATTAAGAAAATTCAATTTAATTCTAAAATAAAATTTAAAAGGAATTTCTTTTCCAATAAAATTGTTTTGGGCCCAAGTCATTTAACTAGATGGGTTAATTATATAGAAAAAGGAAATCTTTTAAATCCAGATTTTGAGCTTTGGGGAGTCAGTGGTTTATCAATATTTTCAAAGAGTATTGATAATTGCCTTGATTTCTGGATAAATTCATCAGATAAGACAGAAATTGTTATTCTAGTGCCAGATTTTCGCATTGGAAACTCTTGTCTTATTTCGGATTCATCTAATCCGCTATTTATCTATAAACATGCCATGAAAATCTCGGGGGCGGATGAAGAACTCAAATTCAAATTCTTCCGACGGTTAGATGATTTGATTCATAGTTATGGTTCTCGAGTAAAGTTAATTTTTTGGTGCCAATATGGTCGAGAGATGATTAATCGACGCGAAGGCAAGTATGTGGATAAAGAGTCTGGCGAGTATCACCATATAATTACATATAATGAACTAAAAAAACGGTATGAAAAGAATATTATTGATATTGAAGTGGATAAAGATAAATATTTCTCTCTTATTGAAACAGACGGTTCTATTCATCCCACATTGGAAGGGTATCTGTATTTAACAAATTTGATACAAAAGTGTTAATTATGAGTAAAATTACGATAGCTAAGAATACTGTGATTCACAAAAATTGTAAATTTATTTTGTGTGAGGCACCCGTCGAAATTCGGGGAGGGGTATTTGATATTGAAAAAATTGGAGCTTATACATATATTGGAGGTGGAGATACTGTAATTAGAAATGTTCAGAGGATCGGTAGGTTTTGCTCAATCGCACCAAATGTGAAAATGGGATTGTTCGAACACCCCGTTGATTGTATATCAACAAGTCCTATTATCTGGGGTGGTGGTTTTAATATTTTCAATTCTCCTGAATATCGAACCTATATAAATGAAAGCTCGGATTCTATTAAAAAATGCACTGAATTAATGATAAAAAAGACTAATGCCAAAATAAATATTGGCAATGATGTTTGGATTGGAGAATCTGCTTTTGTACGTAGTGGTATTACAATTGGCGATGGAGCAATTGTTGCTGCTCGTGCTGTTGTAACTAAAGACGTACCACCATATGCTATAGTTGCCGGTGTACCTGCTAAGGTAATTCGCTATAGATTTACTGAGACGATTCGTACTACTTTGTGTAAACTTAAATGGTGGAATTATCAACTTGACGATATGAAGGGTTTGGATATGAGTGATCCTCTTAAGTTTATATCAAGTTTTGAGGCGCTATTTCATCAAAGTGTGCTTCATGAAGCATCATATTTAATTAGACATGTGATGAAATATAAAGCGGATATTATTGTTCAATAAAATAGACCTTAAACGATGCTGTTAAAAATAATTTGTTATATGCCTAAAGGACGATTTAATGTAGGTGAGAAAACTTGAACATTCGCACGATGATTTGTAAGCACCCCAAAGGTTTTCGACAGGAGCAAAAGGACGTCGAAAAATACGAGCATCCCAATTTAACTTTCCGATGCTTACCATGTTGTTCAATGACATCCGCTTATGGCAACGCATTTACCGTTAATGGCAAGTCAGCTCGGCTTCAAAGGGCTATTTCTTCAAGCATGGTATTGCCAAACCTAAGGCCGAGTTACAAGTCGCTTCCGGCCAAATCCACCACGTATCGCAACCTCAGCATCCTGGAGAAGAAAGACGTTGATCACGCTCTCGACGATGAATTGACTGCAGTTCCGACAATCGACCAAGAAGTTACGTTTGTCGATAGTCAGACAGTTGATGAGCAGGACGGCGGTATTCGCGTCGCTGAGATCGACCAGCAGATGCTCTCCGATTTTCTGGATCGAAACCGAAGAGCGCAAGCATCCGACTCATTGCCTTCAGAGGTTCGTCATTACAGTGCAAAGCAGCTGTTTCGCTAGCGTTTGCTTGACGGTATCGTGGTCGAGTTCAACACTGAGCATCCCGAAGTTCTGGCCTTGCAGATGTTAGCGGCTGCACAGAGGTCGGCATGAGTTTCAACTTCAACACCGACCGCAGCACCTTGATCATCGCCCCTGTTGACATGCGCGCTGGTTACGAGAGACTTTCGCTGATCGCTGTCGGCTTGTTTGGTATTGATGTTGACGCCGGCAAAGACTTTGTGATCTTCATTTCACGCCCACGAGAGATGGAACTGGGTGCTGAAACCGGAATTTTGAATCCCACCGAAAAAAAGAGCTAGGAAGCCGTTAAAAGCTGAGCATAGTACTCATTGGGTGATTTCATCTGTAGTTTCGAGTGCGGCCTAAGTCCATTGTAATAGAGCAACCAGTCCCGAACTTGTCTTTGCGCCTCTGCTCGGGATTCAAAACAGCCATTGTCTGGCAAGGTTTCTCTTTTCAGTGTTGCCCAAAAAGATTCGGCTGGAGCATTGTCCCAGCATAGCCCTCGGTGACTCATAGAGCTAATCATCTGATAATTGTGTAACTGTTGCTGACAGGTTTGGCTACAGTACTGCGAGCCTTGGTCACTGTGGAACAAACAGCCGGCGCGGGGCCGTTCATGCCGAACAGCCTTCGACAAAGCGTCCATAACAAGCCGCCTGTCCATGCGTGCTCCAAAGCTATAGCCCACCAATCGGCGTGTTCCCAAATCAATAACACTGGCTAAGTAAAGCCAGCCCTCGTTTGTTAGGAGGTAAGTAATATCGCCGCACCAAGCCTCATTGATTCCAAAATCATCAAAATGCCGCTGTAGCAGATTGGGGACTCTGAGCAAATCATGCTCACTATCTGTGGTTTGAATATATTTGCGATGGAAACGGTGAAACAACCCGTTTTCACGCATGAGCCGGCGCAAGCGTTTCAGATCAATGCTCAGCCCTTGTTCCCGTAAATAGTGATAACAAACTAAAACGCCGGGAATATGTCCGCCACAGCAGTTTTTGATAATGGCTTTGAGGGTTTGCACGATGAAATCATCTGTTTCAACGATCTCAAAGCGAGGAGCCTTGTCGCAATGGCGCCATTCATAAAAACCGCTGACGCTGATGTTGAGCATTTCGCAGGCACGCCGAATGGGTAAACAGGATTGCCGTCCGATCTGAGCGCTACCGTAACAACGCTCAAGGTAGGCGTACTTCTTTACGGCATTTTGGCGAAGTACGCCGCCGCTTTAAAAAAAATCAATCTCTGCTTCAGTGAGCTTCCCATACCCTTCCCGGGGACTTGAGCAAGATCAAATACCTGCGAAATAAAATGGGGCAAGCCATCGAGCCGCCCCGTCCATGCTTCTTTATTCCTGTTCCTTCTTTATTCGCTTGACGTAGTTCCATGGCAACCACGGCGTCACGTCGAAGCTCGCCAAGGCATCCGGATCGTATTGCAGCAGCTTGCGATCGGGGTTGAGATGGTCTCCGAGCCTCGTGTGCGTCTCGACAATCACGTGCTGCGCCCAAGCGCGGCTGTATTGCTTGAGCCACAAGACCGGGTTATCAATGCCATTGGCTTTGGCTGTTTCCATCAGCGTAAACCATCCGTACATGCTGTCGGCAAACTCTGGGCTCTGCTTAAAGCCGCTTGCGGCTCGCAGTACCGTCAGGGTTCGCACCGCCCGTTCACTGCGATTGGTATCCGGTACCAGTCGTGGGTCATCTAAGAATGCCCTGAGTTCGTTTTGAGAATTCAGGTAGTAGACCACCGCGTCGCTGATTGTTGCATTTTTTCCAGGAGCTGCTTTGTACTTCCCTGCAGTCGTTTCTTCGGCATATTCCTTGCCGAGTCGCTGCATGATCTTGTCAATGGCGTCCATTAGGGGGCGAGCGCTTGCCTGCCGACCGGCATGGATACGTTCAAGCTGCTGCTCTACGCTTTCGTTCTCTCGTCTTTTATATTCGTTCGTTTCTTCGCAGTAGATGCTCGACAGCGCCGCTTCTACTGCGCTTAACAACCGGAAGGGATCGTGTGCCCTGATCTTGGCGGCAATAGCCTGCGGACTTTCGCTTGTTGTTTGTAGTTGCCCGAGTTCTCGGATTGCCGTCAGTACCAAGCGCCTCCAGTGAATTAAACAGACCTGATGCCGGCGAGGCTTGTCCGATGTGCCTTCTTTGCTCATGATGGTTTTGTACGGCTGATAGCCGTCGGAAACCAACAGCGGTGGATCCCAGTTGCCCATTGCTTCGGCGATGGCTTCAGAACTTCGACCGTCCAGCCGCCGGTAGAGCGCTACCTGCTGCTCTTCGTGCGGCAGACTGTTCTGCACCATGACATATCCCTGTTTGCTTTTGGACTCAACCGCTTTGCGGCTCTTGCCTTCGTGCTGCAGGATATCCAACGGTGTCTCATCGACAATGCCGCCGATTTGTCCATGCAGCGTCTCTTGCAGCTTGGCCACCATCGGCGCCAACGCTCCTTGCTGCACCATCCTGTGCGCATTACGACCAAGCGTATCCGAACCGATTTGCTCGTTACCCACACACAACACCGTTTCCAGTCGATTCACGGGGATGCCTCTTGTCATGGCTACGCCGACTTCTATGGCCAGATCTTGCGAAATCGACGCCTGCGGTGTTACCGGAATCGGCGCATTGTGCGGCATATGCAAGTGTCTTTGCCCACACTCGCAAACGTACAAGTCGTAGTTGGTATTGAGGTTGCGCAAAAGTTCTGCCGAGCTTTCATTGAGTGTGCGCAAAAAGTTTTTCTGGGTTCCGAGGTGGCGCCAAGAATCGCTCTTGCCGCAGTTCGGGCACGTAAATCCATCCGTGCCGATCGAACAAACTATCGCCGCATCCAGCTTGGCTTTGACGGTCTGTCGGCCGGGCCTCTGCGGCAAGTCATTGCGGCTAAGCGCCGTTTTAAGAGGCGCAGTTGCTTTGCACCCCGCAGCAATGTCGTTGCAGGCTTGCACAACACAGTCCTGTGCATTGCCCTGCGATGCCAGTTTTGCCCCTTGCTTGGTGGTCTCAAAGGTATCGGCCAATACCCTTTCCGGATGGCACCTTCGGCGGCTTTCCACAATTCGTCAACTTTCTGAGGAATAGACCGTGCGTTTTCCCGCAGCAGTTTCTTTGCCTTTTCTGTTCCTTTGTTCTTGAGATACCGCAGCAATCCTGAAATTTGATCAGCGCCGGAAACATCGAACTGAACTTCGAGCAGAAGTTCCTTGAGCACGCGCAATCGCTCATGCGGCAAATCGACCATGTCAGTCGGCAGCAACTTATCAATGGCTTTGTTAAGAAGCGACAACACGGTTGCGAGCGTTAAGTCGCCACTGTCGATACGATCCTCGACACGCTTCATCGTGATGTCCGCTCTGATCAGTTGCTCTTCGGCCTGCCGACGTTTTTTCTCGCTGAGCTCGAGTTTCTTTTGACTTTGCCGAAGCATTTTTTCGAGCTGTTTGATTTTTTCTTTGTTCGAGAGCATGCGCAATTGCAGGAGAAGTTGAATTAAGGGCGATTTTATCTGACAGAAGCACTGAAATCACGTTGTGAGAAGCAAATAAAAACCCTTTTAAAACAACGTTGTAATCGCTGAGAAATCTTGAGCATTCGCACGATGATTCTCAAACATTTGGACACCCAAAATCTCACACACTTGGACAGCCGGCTAAGGGTCAATCCTAAACATTCGGACACCTGGCAGTGATAGACCAAGTCCTCTGTTTAACCAACCGGAGGACTTATGAACAAGTTTCCAGTTTCCCTCCTGCGGCAGCTGCTTGGTTGCGTGCAGGACGGTCTTTCAATCCGCGTCACAGCTCAGAAGTTGGGGATTTCCAAATCCTCGGTGAGTTTTCTTTCTCAAACGGCGCTCTCTCATGGCGGCAGAGCCAAAGTGGCTGAGTTGATCCAATTGCCCGACACGCAGCTATTGGAGACTTTTTATCCACCGACAACAAAGGCGTACCAAGAACCAGACTGGGTAGAAGTTCACAAAAAGCTAGCCCAACGGAATGCCACGCTCAAATTGCTGTACGACGCCTATAAGTCACAAGTCGTCAGACGTGCATACACCTACACTTCCTTTTGTCGCCGCTACTCCGCGTGGCGCCAAGCCAACGGCCTTGGCGTACCCAACGGCAACGTCCAAGTCATCCCCGGTGAGCGCATGGAGATTGACTTCGCCGGCGACAACCTCAAGTGGATTGATCCTAACTGTGACGTACAACGTGCGCGGTTGTTTATCGCGGTGTTACCGTACAGCAACCTGACTTACGTTGAGGCTTTTCCCAATGAGAAGCAACAGAGCTGGATCTCCGGCATCGTTCACGCTCTCGAATATTTCGGCGGCACGCCGCAGGTCCTCGTCATGGACAATGCAAAGGCACTCGTCAAGCACTCGAGCTGGTACGAGGGCGAAGTTCAGCAAACGGTGCGCTCCCTGTGTAACTACTATGACATCGAGCCGTGGGCGTGTCAGCCCCGTCGTCCCAAGCAGAAAAACCGAGTCGAGGCCGGTGTAGGGCTCGCACAGCGACGGATCATTGCGGCAATGGAGCTTGAGCGCACCCCGATGGCGCGCGATCTCGATCACCTCAACGAGCAGGTAAAAGCGAAACTCGAAGAGCTTAACAACGCGCCGTTTACTGCCACAGGAAGGTCTGACTCCCGAAGGCAAATGTTTGAGGATGAAGAACGCGAGTACCTTGGCCGCCTGCCGCTCCAAGCCTTCAGTCCGTTGGATATCCGCGTTCTTGTCGTTGATCGTGGCCATTGCGTTCGCATATCAGGTGATGGTCATCGCTACAGCACGCCGCCGGAGTACATCGGCAAGCGCGTTTCCGTGACGATCACCGATGACAAGGTCTACATCTATGACCTGGATTCGTGGAGCAAAATCGCCGAGCACAAGCGATACAAGAATACACAAGGCAACAAGACCCACCTATTGCCGGAACACCTGACTGACGCGGAAAGAAAATACCGGCGCCAACCTCGCGAATGGGTTGCTGAGTTTGTCAAGGCTGGATTGCCTGAAGACTTTGCCGATCGTCTGGTGCGGCATCTAAAAAAAGGCAAAACCAACTTTCCTTGCGGCCGGGCTTGCAATGCCCTGATGAGGCTCTTCAAGCTTTTTCCCGTCTCCATTATCTATCAGGCTCTGAGTACGGGTCTTGAGTACGGCAATGTCACCTATCAAGAAACGCGCAAAAGATGTGAGCAGATCATTTGGACCAAAGAAAACAACCTGGAACCCAACATTGGAAACAATCAAAGGATCGCAAACGACTATTTGTCTCCGGCTCACACCAATATCAGAAACAACTACCGATGAGGGGGTGGACAATGAGTCGATCGGTAATGGATCTTAAAGAGGTTTGCCTTGAGCTGTGCGCCGGCGGCTGTTGGGCGAACTCTTAAAGTACCCCCAAAATGAACCAACCCCCTAATTTGCGACAGTTTCCAGATTCATTTTTTTGAAAAAATTT
>OJMH01003179.1_pt1 | contig 12509 bp, 10 predicted proteins | sample 1597111 | NCBI WGS metagenome assembly OJMH01 (sample SAMEA2452115, study PRJEB22498) | human gut metagenome | reverse complement strand
TTCGAGGCGCGGATTCGGCAACAGACCGTATTGCTGCGCCATCCGGTAATCGCGCGCGAACATCGCCAGCAGTTTGCTGCGGTCGCGGTCTTTCAATTCGTAGATGCGGTCGATTGCCGCCTGGTCGTCCCAGCGGCAAATCAAGCCGTAGACCGTTTCGGTCGGCACCAGGACGACCGCGCCGGGCGTCATCAAGGCGTCCCGGCAGGCGGCAACCGCCGCGTTTCGGTCGGCCGACGGGAGAATTTTATTCATTTGCTTCCAACTCCGGACTAGAAATATGTTTGCTCCAGCGATCCACCAGATAACTGGCCAGGAACCCGAATACGCCGGCCAGAAAACCGTACATCGATGCGATGGTCATCACCCGGTCACTCATCGCCCAGCGCAGCGGCGGCACGATGCCGTCGGCGGTGAAGGTCAGCAGATAGAACAGGGCGCCGAACCAGACCGCCGTCGCCGCCAGCATGCCGCTCCAGCAATTGCGCGGCCCGGCTTTTTTCAGGTACAGGGCCGCGACGACCGGCAGAAAGACGATGACCAGTTGGGAGGCCCAGCAGTTGATCATCAGCGAATAGATGCTCTGCACCTGCAAGGCCGCCAGCAGCGCGACGATCGTCACCATCAGCGTGAACACCCGGGTCAGCTGCAGCAGGTCGCGTTCGTTCAAATGCGGCCGGAACGGCCGGATGATATTGTTGGTGATCAGCGAAGAGGCCGCCAGCAGCGAACTGTCGGCCGAACTCATGATTGCCGACAGCAAAGCGCTGAGGAAAATGGTGAAAACGATCGGATGGAGCACTCTGCCGGCCATCAGCGGCAGCAGCATGTCGGTGTCCTGCAGTTCCGGCAGCACCAGCCGGGCGGCGAAGCCGATGGTCAGCGGCACGACGGCGATGCCGAGGTAACCGACGCCGGCCAGGATGGCGCTGACGGTGGCGATTTTTTCCGTCCGGCTGGAGAGCGACCGCTGAATCAAATCCTGGCCGACCATGCAGCCCAGGCCCATGATGCACCATTGGCCGATGTAGTAAATCCAATCCTGGAAGGAAGAGCAGTGCGGCAGCAGCGACAAATGCGCTTCCGGCACGCCGGCGAAAATGGTGTCGAAGCCGCCGGCCTGTTCGATGGCGCCGGGTACGATCATCAGCAGCCCGAGGATGATCAAACTGACCTGGACGACGTCGGTCAGGGTTACCGCCCACATGCCGCCGGCAATCGTATAGCCGAGCACCAGGCCGGCGCCGATCAGGGTACCGTAGGAAATCGGCAGATCGAACAGCATTTTCAGGATGGTGCCGATGCCGAGCACCTGGGCGCCCAGCCAACCGATGTAAACCGGAATCAGCCAGCAGGAGGCGTAGACGCCTGCCCATTTGCCGTATTTCCGCTCGATGATTTCGGTGACGGTGAGCAGACGCAGATGGCGCAGCTTGCCGACGATGAAAATACCGGCCAGGATCAGACTGAGCGCCGCTGCGAACGGGTCGGCGATGACGCCGCCGATGCCGTCGGAATAAACCGTGCTGGCGACGCCCATGCTGGAACCGGCGCCGAACCAGGTGGCCAGCAGCGTCGCGGTCGCCATCCACAGCGGCAGACGGCGGCCGGCCACCAGGAAGTCTCCCATGCCCTTGACCCGTTTGCCGGCAATGTAGCCGATGAAAACGATCACCAGAATGTAAAGGCCGATGCCGCAATACAGGAAGATTTTTGCGTTGTCATCAAGCTGTAGCGTATTTTCCATGGAATTTCGTAGTCCCCCTGTGAGCTTTCGGTTGGCCGTCGGCCGGACGTCAAGGTGTGGCCGCCAGTTCGCCGGCCCGGTAGGAGCTGCGCACCAGCGGCGCGGCGGCGACGGCCCGGAAACCGAGTTGCAGCGCCAGATTTTTCCATTGAATGAATTTTTCCGGAGCGACGTAACGCGCCAGCGGCCAGTGCGAGGAACTCGGCGGCAGATACTGGCCGATGGTCAGCAGGGTCACGCCGGAAGCGCGCAGGTCATGCAAGGTGGCGGTTACTTCGTCATCGGTTTCGCCGAGGCCGACCATCAAGCCGGATTTGACCGGCCCGGCGCCGTCGGCCAGCCGGGCAGCTTCCCGCAGCACCGTCAGCGAACGCCGGTAACCGGCACGGCCGCGGATGGCGGCGGAGAGCCGCTCGACCGTTTCGATGTTATGGTTGAAAACATTCGGCCGGGCTGCCAATACGGTTCGCAGCGCGGTAAAGTCGCCCTGAAAATCACTGGTCAGGACTTCAATGCCGGCGGCCGGCACCGCGTCGCGGATGGCTTCGATGACCCGGACGAAGTGTCCGGCGCCGCCGTCCGGCAGATCGTCGCGGGTGACGCAGGTGATGACGACATACTGCAGGTTCAGCCGGCGGACCGCTTCGGCGATGCGTTCCGGCTCCGCCGGATCCGGCAGAGCCGGATGCGGGGCGTGCGGCACCGCGCAGAAACGGCAATTGCGCGTACAGGCGTCGCCGAGGATCAGAAACGTGGCGTTGCGGCGGTGAAAACATTCGCCCAGATTGGGACAGCGGGCGCTGGAGCAGACCGTATTGAGTTTTAATTCGGCCAGCAGCGCATTGGTTTCGCCGCGTCCGCCGCCGGTGGCGATTCCGATCCGCAGCCACGGCGGCAGTTTGGCTCTGGCGCCCGGCGAAACGATGACATCCGGCATGCTAATTGCCGCAATCGCTTAAAATGACGCAGGCGTTGGAACCGCCGAACGCGAAGCTGTTGCTGAGCGCGTGGCGGATGGCGACGCCTTCGCGCGGGGCGCGCACCAGATCCGCCCAGTCGAAATTGTCGTCCGGCTGCTCCAGATTGATCGACGAGGAGAGGAAATGCTTTTCCAGCATCAGCGACGTGAAGATGATCTCCACGGCACCGGTAGCGCCGATCATGTGGCCGGTTTGCGATTTCGTCGAATTGATGGCGATGCGGCTGCCGAAGACGTTTTTCAACGCCGCCATTTCGATCGGGTCGCCGACCGGAGTGGCGGTGCCGTGGGTATTCACATAGCCGATATCCTGCGGCTTGAGGCCGGCCTGGTGGATCGCCTGCAGCATGACCTGTTCGCTGGCGGCCCGGTCGGGCACGACCATATCGGAAGCGTTGCTGTTGGCGGCGATGCCGGCGATTTCGGTGATCGGCCGGACGCCGCGGCGCTTGACGCTGCCGGCCGATTCGAGGACGACGTAACCGGCACCCTCGGCCAGAACGAAACCGTCGCGGTCGCGGTCGAACGGCCGGCTGGCCCGTTCCGGCGTCGCGTTGAAATGTTTGCTCAACGCCTTGATGGCGCAAAAACCGAGGCATTCCACCCAGTCGAGCTGTTCTGACCCGCCGGCGATGACGATGTCGTATTCGCCGGAACGGATGAGGCGGGTGGCGACGATGACGGCCAGCGCGCCGCTGGCGCAGGCGGCGCTGACGTCATAGGTTTCGCCGTGACAGCCGAAGACCAGCGACAAATTCGAGACGACCGAAGAAGGCATGACCCGGGGTACGACATAAGGCGACACATCGCGAATGCGCCTGGAATTGTTGTAGGCGTTGGCATTGGAGAAAATTTCATAAAAGTAGCTGCCGGCGACTCCGGCGACGACGGCGATGCGCAATGCCGGAATTTCCTCGAGGGCAATTCCGGCTTCGGCCAGCGCCTCGGCCACCGCGTTGACCGACATCACCGCTCCGGGCGGACAGAAGCGCAGCCGCTTGCGGTCCAGCAGCGGATGAACTTCAAACGGCGCGGCCTTGCCGGCGACCGTACAATCCAAATTGAGCTCGGCCCAGTCGGGAATATGGACAAGGCCGCTTTTGCCGCAGCGGAGACTTGCTTCATTTTCCGCTTTGCCGTTGCCAAGCGGAGTAATCAACCCCCGTCCGGTAACAAAGACTTTTTCCATAGAGATCGTGAACCTTAATTTCTGTTGAATTTTTTGCCTTGCTTTTCGATTTTTAATATAAAGCGCTTCGCGGCCATTTCCACAATTCAAATCGCAAATCGGCAGGAAAAGCGCTGAAAAAATCTTCTCCCACAGGAGCGATAAAGGGAAAATGGCAAAAAATCGTCGCTGTCGGCCGGGGCGGACGCAACCGGGGAGGCGACTTTTTGTCTTTTGATTCTGGAATATTGCGATTTACCGGTGTATATTCAGAAACATTATTGTTGATGCGATTACGGGAAAATGGATGAAAGTTCTTGAAGTAAAACGGCTTTCCATTGATTTTAAAGCGGATGGCAAAAGCCTGCCGGTCGTCAGTGACCTCAGTTTCTCGGTCGGCGCCGGTGAAATCCTGGCGCTGGTCGGCGAGAGCGGCTGCGGCAAAAGTGTCAGTTGTCTGGCCCTGACCCGGCTGCTGCCGCCGCATCTGGCGCGGTACGATGGCGAGATTTTTTTCCAGGGTGCTTCGCGGCGCTGCAATACGCTGACGGCGTCGGAGGCCGAATTGCGCCGGATCCGCGGCGGCGGCATCGCCTATATCTTCCAGGAGCCGTCGGTATCGCTCAATCCGGTCTTCAAAGTGGGCGACCAGATCGCCGAGGCGATTCAGTTGCACCGTCCGGAGGTGAAGGACTTTCGAACCGAAATTATCCGGCTGTTGAAGCAGGTCGGCATTCCGGCGCCGGAACGGCGCATCGAAGCCTTTCCGCACGAATTGTCCGGCGGCATGCAGCAGCGGGTGATGATCGCGATGGCGCTGGCCAGCAATCCGACGCTGCTGGTGGCTGACGAACCGACGACGGCGCTGGATGTGACGATCCAGGCGCAGATTCTCGATTTGCTCGACCAGTTGCGCCGGGAGAGACAGATGTCGATCATTCTGGTCACCCACAATCTGGGCATCGTCGCCGAGTTGGCCGACCAGGTGGCGGTGATGTACGGCGGGACACTGGTCGAAGCGGCGGCGACGGCCGAATTGCTGGCCCGTCCCCGCCACCCGTACACGCAGGCTTTGCTGAATGCCGTGCCGCGGCTGGGCGAGGCCGGACAGCGCTTGGAGACGATTCCGGGACATGTGCCGAGTCCGGCGAATTATCCGCCGGGCTGCCGGTTCTGCGGCCGCTGTGCGCTGTCGGAAACTCGCACTGCCGCGGAGCAGCAGCGCTGCTGCGAGGAGCGGCCGGAATGGATGGAAGTAGGTTTGGAACATGGCTGCCGGTGTCATTATGTCTCTGCTGAAGGTTAAATTTCTCAGCCGTCAGTTGACGGCGTTGTTGCTGGTGCTGGTGGTGATCGTCATCCTGACCATCGTGCTGGTCTATTATTTGAACGGGCCGGAGGAATACGCCTACTGGCCGCACTCCGGTACGCTGCTCGGCAGCCGGACCCGGACCGCCGAGCCCGGGGTGCCGTTGAAGGCGCCGGACCAGCAGGAGTTGCAGCAGATGGTGTCGCGGGCGGTCTTTTTCATGCGGCGTTCCGACCTGGTGGCGGCGGCCGGGCAGTTGAGTACGGTGCTGGTTTTCGATCCGGACAACACCCAGGCGCTGGCGATGATGGGCAATATCTGCTACACCCAGGGCAAATATCCGGAGGCGGAATCCTATTTCCGGCGGCTGGTCAAGCTGGAGCCGCGCAACCCGGCGGCGCTGAACAATCTCGGCCAGGCGCTGGCCAGGCAGGGCAAATACGAGGAAGCGGTACGGGAGCTGAATCTGGCGCTGCGCGGCGATCCGGAGTCGCCGGTGATCGCTTTGAACCTGGCCGGCACCTACGCTTTGTTGAAGGACAAGGAAAAAGCACTCTCTTTTTTCCGGATGGCGAGCTGGGCGCTGGGAGAGCGGGCGGTGACGGTGGCGGAGGATTCCTGCTTCGATTCCATCCGGAACGAGCCGGAATTTCAGCGGTTGCTGGCCGAATTGCGCGGCTGCAAGCAGAACGACAACACGACCTGGACGTTGGACGCCCTGATGGAAAATACTTCGGCGCCGGTCCGGGAGATGCCGGAACCCGATGACGATAACGATGGCGCTGGCGTGGAGCCGGCGCCGGCAACCGGCGAGGGTCCCTCGGGACAGACCGCCGAACAACCGGAAGACTCCGATGAGCCAGATTCAGATCCTGCCCGATGAAATCAGCAACCGGATCGCGGCCGGCGAGGTGATCGAGCGGCCGGCTTCGGTCGTCAAGGAATTGCTTGAAAACGCGATTGACGCCGGCGCGGCGCATATTGCCGTGGTGACTGAAAAGGCCGGGACGAAATTGATTGCGGTGACCGACGACGGCTGCGGCATGGACAGCGACGATGCGCTGCTTTGCCTGGAGGTGCACGGCACCAGCAAGATCAGAACCGCCGCCGACATCGAACGCATTCAGACGCTCGGGTTTCGCGGCGAAGCGTTGCCGAGCATCGCTTCGGTGTCGCGCTTCCGGTTGAAAACCCGCCGGAAAGAGGATCCCTACGGGACGGAAGTAGAGGTCCAGGGCGGTAAAATCATCCATTCCGCCCCGGTCGGCTGTGCGGCCGGGACCGAGTTCCGGGTTCGCGATTTATTTTTCAACACGCCGGCCCGCCGCAAATTTTTGCGCAGTCCGGCCACCGAGGACAGCTATATCCAGGAGGTGGTGTTGACTGCGGCGCTGGCGCATCCCGGGGTCGCTTTCGAGCTGACGATGGACCAGCGGCCGATTTTCAATTCGCCCGGCGATGCCGATATCCGGACCCGGCTGCAAAGTTTCTTCGGCCGCAGTTATGTCGAGCAGATGCTGCCGGTGGCCTACAGCCAGGACGGCATTGCGGTCACCGGCTTTGTCGCGATGCCGGGGGTGACCCGCAGTTCGCGCCGCGAACAGCGGACGTTTGTCAACGGCCGTCCGGTCGACGCGCCGGCGGTATACCGGGCTTTGCGCGACGGCTACGATACGCTGGCGGACCGCAACCGTTTCGCACCGGCTTTGCTGTTTCTGCGTCTGGATGCCGGAGAATTCGATATCAACGTCCATCCCGCCAAGCGGGAGATCCGTTTCCGGCGGGATTACGTCGTCAGCCGGGTGATCACTGCGGCGGTGCGCAGCGCGTTGGGCAATGCGCCGATGCCGCAGATGGAACTCAACGGCCAGATTCCGATGCATGCGGTGGTTCAGGCTGCCGAAATCGGCTACGAAGTGGATGCGCCGGAGCAGCAGCCGCTGCCGTTGCACGACGATTATTTGCCGCCCGAACCGCTGGTGTCGCCGGAACCGACCAGTTTGTCGCTGTTGACCGACCGGCCGCCGACGCCGCTGGCGGTCGCCTTGAAACCGACGGCGGAACCGGAGCCGGAGCCGCCCGGCGAGCCGTATTGTCCGGTCAATTTCAAAACGGCGGACGATCCGGCGGAGGAGTATCATATCATCGGTGCGGTCGATGACACCTATCTGCTGGCGACCCGGCAGCGGACGCTGCTGATCATCGATCAGCATGCGGCGCACGAACGGGTCCTGTTCGAGAAATTGTTGCGCCAGAACGCTGAGCGTCAGGCTGCTTCCCAACGGCTGCTGCTGCCGATTCCGGTGGAATTGGGACGGCAGGCGACGGCGTTTTTGATGAAAAATCGAGGTTATTTTGCCGAACTGGGCTTCGAACTGGATGAACTGAGCAGCAATACGGTGATGGTCAATGCGCTGCCGGCGGTGCTGGGGCAGGTGGACGCCAAGAGCTTTCTGGCCGATTTGTTTGGTGATTTGACGACGAACGGCACGTTGAACCGGCGTTCGGTGATGGAAGGGATCGCCCGGGCGGCCTGCAAGGCGGCGGTGAAGGCGCACGACCGGTTGACCCGGGAAGAGATGGAAGCGCTGCTGCGGCAGTTGAATTGCTGCGAGCGGCCGGATGTCTGCCCGCACGGCCGGCCGACGATGATTGCGTTGACCTATGCCGAACTGGAACGGCGGTTCGGCCGGCGTTGACAGAGAAGGACGACATGAACAATGAGCGAGTGGATTGAGATCGACCGCGATGAAAAGCACATCGCCAGGGAGCGCCGCAAGGCGCGCGAATTGCGGCAGTCGAACTGGTGGAAGGAGCAGTTGGCGCGCGGTGTCTGTTACTATTGCCGCCGGAAATTCCCGCCGGAAGCGTTGACGATGGACCATATCGTCCCGGTGGTGCGCGGCGGCAAATCGACGCGCGGCAATGTGGTGGCCTGTTGCAAGGAGTGCAATAACCGGAAAAAATATCTGACCCCGGCAGAGCTGTTGCTGCGGCAGTTGGAGCAGGACGCCGCCACTGCCGGTGATTCGGCCGATGACCTGCAGGCTTGAGGCGTGACAGGTTGGGTGGTCGGCCGCTTCGTCCAGACGGTTTTTACCGCTTTTTCCTGGTGCGCCGGCGGAAGTTTTTGACGGCACCGCCGCCTTCTTTACCGGCGGTGAAGCGCCGCAGAACGTTTACGGCCGGGACTCCAGCAGCAATTCCATCCCGACGGTCAAATCGGGAGAGAATATCCAGGCGTTCTGGCGTTCCCAGCCGAGCACGGTGACCGGAATTTGCCGGGGAGTACCCTGTTGTTCGACCATAACGTACCTGCCGGCGTTGTCCTGGTTTTTATGCAGTGCGGCGGCCGGGATGGAAAATTTATGGGCGTTTTGCGCTTCGTCCAGTCGGACTTTCACCTTGTCCCCGACTTGGAAAGGATGGAATTTCTGGCGATAAATCACCGTGGTGCCGCTGACGGCATCCTCCGGTACATCGCCGGCCAGCAGATCGCCGTCCTTCAACGCGGATCCGGCTTTTAACCCGCGCAGCAGCATGTAACCATACCTTATTTGCAAATCGGCCAATTCGACCTCCACCCGCTCCAGCGTGAAGACCTCGGAACCGTCCGTCCGTCCGTCCGGCTGCGGTTCCGGCGGATTCAAACGCCAGACGAAATGGCCTTTGTCATCATGATGTACCGTTTCTTCGGCCGCCCACAGCGGGGCGGCGGCTTGTTTGGCCGCGATGGCGCGCACCGGGTTAAGGGCGTCGACCGAAGGCAGTTGCGTCCCGTCCGGCATCAGCACATATCCGGCGCTGCGCGGATTGTCGACGTAGCAGAACATCGCCGAAGTGGAGAGCACCGGTTGTTCCAGCCAGCCGACGGCCGGCTCGTCCGTGCCGACAGGATAAACCAGAATGCGGGCGGCGTCATTGAGCTTGAGACGGGCTTCCGGCGGCAGACTGAATCGGACCCGGATCGGGTCGATCATGCTGATCTTCAGGACCGGATCGCCGGTATCGGCCGAACCGCCCACCGACAGATAGGTTTCCGTCACGACCGCGTTGAAGGGCGAATAGCGGGTGCAGGTTTCGAGAACGCGCTTGGCCCGCTCCAGTTCCAATTCCGCTTTGCTCTTGTCCCGGATCGCCGTCGTGTAGAGCATCTGCGTTTCCTGGAATTCCCGGATGCTGACCGCACTTTTTTCCGCCAGGTCCTTGTCGCGTTTATAGTTCAATTCGCTGTCCTCCAATACCGCGTCGGCCCGTTTGAGCATCACTTCGGCGATATCGACATCGGCTTGAGGAATTTTCAGATCCTGCTGCGCCAGCAAACCGCCGGGCGCGACGATATTGCCGTCGGAGTCGAGCACTTCTCCGACAACGTAACGGCCCACCGGGGCGACGAAAGTCAAATGGCCCGGCGACTCGAATGAAATGACCGCCGTTCTGGCATATTCCACCGTCCCGTCATAAAAAGCCGCCGCCGATTCGTCCGGCACCAGTTTGAATTTGGTTATTTGCGGTTGAGTCGCCAGCAGCGGCCCGCCGGCGGCGGTGGCCAGCAGCAATGCGGAAATGAATGTTTTCATCTTTTCTCCTTCCGGTTTTAATTACTCTCTTCAGCTTTAATTTAATCCGGAAGTGAAGAAAAAGCAAACGGCCAACCAACGGCGGGTTCCGGTTGACCGGCCGGCGGAATCGCATGGCGGAAAGTCGCCTTTCAGTCCAGATAAGGAATTGCTTCCGGATAGAGGGCTTTGACGATGCCGAATTCCAGTCCGCGCAATTCGGCCAGCCCCTTCATCCGGCCGATGACGCTGTAACCGGGATTGGGGCAGGGCGGTTTCGCCAGGTCGTCGAGCATGACGTGGCCGTGATCCGGCCGGAACGGGATGCGCCAGTCATCGCGCCCGGCCCGGCGGCGGCGCAATTGTTCGGCGACGACCGCTTTGACCAATGCGAACATATCGACATTGCCTTCCAGGTGATTGGCCTCGTAGAAATTGCCTTCAGCGTCGGTCCGGGTGCTGCGCAGGTGCAGAAAGCCGACGCGATCGGCAAAACGGCGGAATAAAGCGGCAACATCGTTGGCCGGATTGGCACTCAGGCTGCCGGCGCAGAAGCAAAGCGCGTTGGCCGGCGAGTCGACCATGGCCAGGATGGCGGCGATATCCTCGCCGTTGCCGCAGATGCGCGGCAGCCCGAGAATCGGGCGGGGCGGATCGTCGGGATGGATGACCAGCGTGCAACCGGCTTCTTCGGCCGCCGGAATGACCGATTCAAGAAAGCGTTGCAGATTGGCTTGCAGCCCGGCGCGGTCGAGCGTTTGACAGCGCCGCAATTTCGCCCGGACCTCCTCCAGCGTCGTACCGCGCCAGCCGGGCAGATGATCGACGATGTTCGCCGCCAACTGCTGTTGCTGGTCGCCGGTCAGCTGCTCGAAATAGCGTTTGGCCGCCTGAAATTCCGCTTCGCTGTAGTCCGCTTCGGCATTCGGCCGCCGCAGCAGGAACAGTTCGAATGCGGCGAATTCGCGATGGTGGTAGAACAGCGTCTGCGAACCGTCCGGCAGCCGATAGGCCAGGTCGGTGCGAACCCAGTCGAGTACCGGCATGAAATTATAGGTGATGACCCGGATGCCGCAGCGACCGAGATGGCGGATCGATTGCCGGTAGCAGTCGAACAATCCGGCAAGATTGCCGCGGCCCGCTTTGATATCCTCGTGGACCGGCAAGCTTTCGACGACATTCCAAATCAGGCCGTGCCGGGCGATTTGCTGCCGGCGGTTTTCGATTTGTTCCAGCGGCCAGACGGCGCCGTACGGCAGCTCGTGGAGTGCGCTGACGACGCCTTTGGCGCCGGTTTGACGAATGGCGGCCAGCGGAACCGGGTCATCCGGTCCGTACCAGCGGAAAGATTCGGTCATGAACAATTTGGCTGATCTCCTGAAGTTGATGAAAGACGGCGTTCAGACGCCGGCGCTGGCGGAAAAGCCGCCGTCGACCGGAAGGATGGCGCCGGTGACGAACGAAGCGGCGTCGCTGAGCAGATAATGGACGCAGCCGCAGATTTCACCGGCTTCGCCGAACCGGCCCAGCGGGGTTTTGGCGATGACCCTGCGGCCGCGGTCGGTATAGCTGCCGTCGTCGTTGAGCAGCAGCGTCCGGTTCTGGTTGCCGATGAAAAATCCCGGCGCAATCGCGTTGACCCGGATGGCGGAACCGAACTTGGCGGCCAGTTCGACTGCCAGCGCGCGGGTCAAATTGTCGACCGCCGCTTTGGCGTTGCCGTAGCCGAGTACCTGACTTAACGGCTGGGAGGCCGCCATGCTGGAGAAGTTGACGATACTGCCTTTGCCGGCGGCCAGCATCGCCTTGACAAAAATTTTCGTCGGCAGCAGCGTTCCCTGCAGATTGAGTTTCAACACCGAATCGTAAGCCGCTAAATCGACATCGAAAATCGTCTGGTCCGGCCGGATGACCGCGCCGGGCTGATTGCCGCCGGCGGCGTTGATCAGCCCGTCGAGCCGGCCGTAGCGGTCGAGCAGCCGGTCGCAACTGCGCGACAACGCCTCTCCATCCAATACATCGGCCAGTTCGAGCTCGAGCTCGGGATAACGGTTTTGCAGCCGTTCCAGCGTTGCCGGCCGGCGTACCAGCGCGACGAGCCGGACGCGCTGCTCCAGCAGATAATCGACGAGCGCGCCGGCGAGTACCCCGCCGGCGCCGGTCAGGACGACGACTTTGTCGGCTAAATCGAATAAACGGTTCATGATTTCACCCGGTCGATCAATTCCATCAGTTTTTTGCCGTAGGCGACATAGAGGGCGGCCGCCTCGTCATTGTTCCGGCCGTCGGCCGTCTGGTGGAAGACGCCGGCCAGATGCGGCTCGATCGAAAAGCAGCCGTCATAACCGCGCGCCAGCAGGTCGGCGACGATTCGTTCGATTTCACCATCGCCTTCGCCCGGGAAGGTGAATTCGGCCACGGGAAAAAGACCGTCGGTGTCGGCGACGAAGCGGCAGTCCTTGATATGGACATAACCGATGAAATCACGGATGCCGGTATAAAATTCCCAACTGGATTGCCGCGGATAGGGCGGCGAACCGAGCCGTCGCGGCGTGAAAACCGGGTTGCCGGTATCGAACAGCAGTTGAAAATGCGGCGAGTCGATCGCGTCGAAAAGTTTCAAAGCGTGCTCATGCGACTGTCCGCCGTAGTTCATGCAGTTTTCGTGCAGATAGACCAGATCGTGCGCTTCGCAGAAATCGACCAGTTTGCGCACCTTGGCGAACACCTGCCGCTCCACTGCCGGA
>OJMH01003171.1_pt1 | contig 12542 bp, 12 predicted proteins | sample 1597111 | NCBI WGS metagenome assembly OJMH01 (sample SAMEA2452115, study PRJEB22498) | human gut metagenome | reverse complement strand
GCCCTACTCTCCCTCGCCTTGCCTTTTCCGCCTTCAGCCCACTCCTGCTTGATATCGCAGAGTGCTACTTCATATCCGTCAACCTGTGCGAATGCCTTAGCGATTCCCTGGCCCATTGTACCAGCACCGATAACTCCAACCTTCATTTTAGTTCCTCCTAAATAATAAATATATTCACATTTCAAGGGGATGCAGCGCACCCCCTCTATGTATCTTATCTGGCAAAAAAATTAGTATTTCTCAACGATTGTAGAACATCCCATTCCACCACCGATGCAAAGTGTAGCAAGACCTCTGTTAGATCCACGCTTCTGCATCTCATGAAGCAGTGTAACAAGGATACGGCATCCAGAAGCTCCTACCGGATGACCAAGTGCGATTGCACCACCGTTTACGTTTACCTTGCTCATATCGAACTTTAAGTCTCTTGCAACTGCGATAGACTGGGCAGCAAATGCCTCGTTAGCCTCGATCAGATCGAAATCATCGATAGAAAGACCGGTCTTTGCAAGAACTTTCTTTGTAGAAGCAACAGGACCAACACCCATGATTGCAGGATCAACTCCACCGAGTGCTCCAGCCACCCATGTAGCCATAGGCTTAACACCAAGTTCCTTAGCCTTCTCTTCACTCATAACAACGATTGCTGCTGCACCATCGTTGATACCGGAAGCGTTACCTGCAGTAACAAGTCCGCCCTCTTTACCAGAGCAGCATCTTAATTTGCTTAATGACTCAGCAGTTGTGCCTGGACGTGGTCCCTCATCTGTGTCAAACATAACAGTTTCTTTCTTAACCTTAACAGGTACAGGAACGATTTCGTCTTTGAATCTGCCTTCAGCAATTGCCTTTTCACATTTCTGCTGGCTGTTTGCTGAGAACTCGTCTAACTCTTCACGGGTAATTCCGTATTTGTCACATACGTTCTCTGCTGTAATCATCATATGATAATGATTAAATGCGTCTGTTAATGCATCATTTACCATGGTATCGATAATTGTTGCATTGTTCATACGATATCCAAAACGAGCTTTTGTCATAGCGTAAGGTGCCATAGACATGTTCTCCATACCACCTGCAACAACGATGTCTGCCTGACCAGCCATAATCATGTTTGCAGCTTCGTTTACACATTTCAAACCAGAACCACAAACTACGTTTAATGTAAATGCAGGAACCTCGATTGGTAAACCTGCTTTGATAGAAGCCTGACGTGCAACGTTCTGTCCCTGTGCTGCCTGGATTACACATCCCATCATTACTTCATCAACCTGTTCTGGTTTAACACCAGCTCTGTTTAATGCTTCTTTGATTACGATTGCGCCTAAATCTGCGGCTGGAGTATTGCTTAAAGCTCCTCCCATTTTACCGATTGCGGTACGACATGCGCCTGCTAAAACTACTTTCTGTGCCATTTTCTCGTCTCCTTCTGAATTAAATTTGCCTTTTACTATTGTTATTTTTTTAACAATCTTTTGTAAAAAAAATAAAAGAAAGCCTTTCCGGCTCTTTCCCGACAATCTGATGTTATCATAGAAAGGGGATTTTTGCAAGTGAAACTTGCTTTATTGAGCCGGATTTTCAGCTTTCCCTAATAAAATACATGGTTTCCGATTACAGTTCCATTAATCAGTCCGTTGTTTCTGCGGAAATATAAGCAGTTTAAGGTTCTTGTGCCTGCTAACACTTCTGTGGCAGCCTGCACACAGGACGCATCTGCTCCGGATGAAAGCACTACTGCGAAACGACCGCTGGCTACCGGTGAGAACTGCCCGCTCTGATAGATGACACCTACCACGGTATCCGGGAAATAACTACTGTCCACACGGTTCATGACCACGCTTCCAACGGCAAGCTTCCCTTCATAGCTTTCGCCGCCTGCTTCGCACTGGATCAGTGCTGCCAGCATGGCAACATCACTGGCATTCACTGTCCCGCCACCGGAAGTATCACTTCCTGTGGTATTATCCCCGGTGGATGTCCCATCCGGATTTGCATTATTATCTGAAGCATCTGGCTGCTGACTGTTAATAAGTTCCTCTTCCTGACGCCTAATCTCCTCCTGACGGGCAGCATCTTCTTTCGCCTTCTGTGCCTCTAATTCTTCCTCATAGGCTTTCTGTCTTGCGATTTCCGCATCTGTGTCTGCTATTTCCGTCTCTGCATCTGCAACATCCGACTTTGCTGCACTTATTTTTTCCTGCTGGGCTGCCACCAGACTGTCTGCCTTACTCTTCTGCTCCTGCTTCGTCTGTTCTGCCGCAAGCAGTTCTTCTTTTGCCGTCTCTAAATCTTCCTTCTGCTGTTTTAATTCAGCCAGTGTATCCTGATAATCAGAAAGCTCCTGCCTGTCATAATCATAAATGGATTTGGCATATTCCATCCGGTTTAAAAAATCCGAAAAGGAGCTTGCTCCAAGCAGCATCTCCAGGTAAGACTGATTGCCATTTTCGTACATATATTGTACTCTTTTCTTCATGGCTTCGTACTGGCTCTCAGAACGTGTTGTCAGCTCTGCAATCCGGCTTTCTGCTGCTTCAATCTCCACATTTTTCGCCGCAATTTCATCCTGGGTATCCGCCAGTTCGTTGCTGATTTCCTGCAATCCATTATTTAATTCCGTCAGTTCATCGGAAAGATTTATCTGATATTCTTTCAAGGAATCAAGCTGCGACTGCTGTTCCTCTCTCTGACGTTCCAGCTCTTCCACGCTGCTTCCGGTGTCCTTAGATGCCAGATCCACTCTTTCTTTGGTACCGGTGTCTGCCTGCACCGTCATCTGTATCATCAGAAACAGTATCAGCAATGCGGAAAACATACGTCGTTTACTGTTTTTCTTCATATCTTTATCCTCTTTTATGGATTTATCACGCCTCTTGTTTTCTTCCTTTATTATAGACGGCATTCTTATGAAAATGCAACGAAAAACTACACTTCTTTTTCAATCCCAAGATTGTTTTTCCTCTCTGCTTGTGCTATATTTGAACTAGGAATTTTAACGGAGAAAAACATATTTTGTAAGGAGGTAACCGCTATGCTATTTATACGGACAGATGACTTAAAACCCGGCATGCGTCTTGCTAAACCTATCTATAATAAATTGGGCGTCATGCTTTATGACCGCGACACCAGACTGACCCGGCAGGGTATCGAAAGTATCCGGAATTTCGAGCTGATTGGTATTTATATTCTGGAGCCTGCCGAACCGGTTCCGCCATTATCCGACGAGGATATTGCTTTCGAACAGTTCCAGACCATTTCCATGTTCCAGCTTCGCGACTGCATGGATATGATTCGTAAAGGCAGACAGCCGGACAAGCTTCCAACGCTGGTCTCTTCGATTCTGTCCCAGTATGGTCGTCTTGACCACAAGCTGAACTTTGCGCAGAATTTAAGAAGCTCTGCGGATTATGTATACAAGCATTCCATCAGCGTTGCTATTCTGGTCGCCATGCTGACTCACCAGTTAAATATGCCGGATGATTTTCAGCAGACCTGTGTAACGGCTGCTCTGCTCTATGATTTTGGCTGGCTTTTAGTTCCGACCGAGCTTGCTGAAAAAACGGATCCTTTAACAGAAGAAGACGAAAAGAAAATCCTTGCCTGCCGTATCAAGAGTTTAGATTATCTGAATCCGCAGACTCACAGTATAAAGTTATCACCGGATGCTTTAAGAATCATTACCCAGTTTATTACACTCTCCGCTCCGGAAGAGGCTGCTGACCCATCCAAGATTTTCCGTAGCAGCGGCACAAAGCTTTTACAGGTTGCAGATGCCTTTGACCGGATGACCGCCATGAGCCTAACCAATGAGCCGATTTCCGAAATCGTTGCCATGAAATATTTGCAGGAGTTTCCGGAAAAATATGATACAAAGATTGTCCGTGCACTTTCTCTTTGCATCCACATTCTTCCGAGAGGTGCCTGTGTAGATTTATCCAATGGGGAAAAAGCGATGATTCTTGAAGATAACCCGGAGGATTATTCCAAACCTCTTATCTTACAGTTTACTAATAATGAAATCTTTGATTTGCGTGACCCACACATCTATGACATTATCCAGATTCAGGATATCATGAAGACCATGGATAACCGGATTGCCATTGATGAAAATACTTTAAAGCATTTTACCTCAGACAAATATATCAAAGATGTAGCCGACCGGTTCCGCAAGCGCCAGAATCAGGCTGCCGCAGCAGCCGCTGCCGAGCCGGCACCAAAGAAAAAGGCTGCAAGAAAGAAGCTGGTGTAGGATTCGACAATACAAAAAGGCCCATGTATGTTCAATCTAAAATATTGAACATACATGGTTTTCTTTTAACCACATATCCGATAACCAGATAATACTAATGCTCCAAAATTTTAATGCCACATTCCACTTACCTCTTCCCCCCTCTATCATTCACTACTACGCTTTTATTAATAAGTCCTCTCCTTTTTCTGTACTCTCTTGGTGTAATCTTGTATCTATCCTTAAAAACACGGTTAAAAGTTCTTTGACTTTCAAACCCACAATCAAGACATATATTTGTAATGGAATCCATTGTGTTTTCCAGTGCCGCAACTGCATAATTTAACCGGACTCCATTCACATATTTACTAAAATTACAGTGAAAGGTTTTTGCAAACATTCTTGATAACACATATCTGCTTACACACAAATCGTATGCCATTTTTTCAAGACTGATTTTCTCTCTAAAATTTTTAGCTACATATTCTACCGCATTATAAATCAGGTCATCACTCCCTACTGTGCTTTTATCAACCATTGGCATTTCTGCGAAAACATGGGCAAGAATCATCTGTACATAAGCCTGTATCAGCATGGGATTCCCCTCTGTTATTCCTGCCAGATATTTTATGGCATTTACTACATCAGGATGCACTTGCTCTTTTTTTACAACCGGGTTCTTCGGGCTGTATATCTGCAACTCTTTATAATAGGAAGGAAACAGTGTCGGATCAAGATACAGGTATATTACCTTGTTTTCTTTTTTCCCAAATACTTGATAATGATGTATTACGTTTGGAAACACGATTGCAAAATCACCCTCATCCATGTGATACAATTCTTGTCCAACTCCAAGTTCAATATCCCCATCCGTTACATACACTACCTCTATTGCTTCATGTAAATGTGGTGGAAAATGCACTGTTTTCTTCCACTCTACCACTATTCCATCAGTTCTATTCTCATATACCAATAACACTTGCAAGCAACCCCTTTTTAATTATAATGCCTGTTTCTCCAATGCCATTCTTGTTTTAATTAATCTGCCGAATAGCCAACTAAAATCATATTGCCAAATGTTCCTGTACCAATAAGCTTCTTCTCAAAAATGATTGCTATAATCAGTAAAACAATAATTGGAAAGAAGCTGATAATTTCCAAAACTCATCCCAAGCTTATGCGAAATTCCATAATTCATTGCTGGACAGGTATCTGTTCCCATATCACACATTACTAGAAGTGATACACACATTCCCATAACGATAACCGCAATGATAATCACAAAAAAATTTTTTAACCAATCTCCGGTAATCCCAAATTTCATAATTTATCCCACATTTACATTCTCTTATCATAATCAGCAGATAGTAAACGAATAATCTATATCTTCTTCTGCACTGATACGATAATCATCTTCCACATCACTTCCCCAACTATCAATACCACCGACACCTCGAACAGCCCCATATACACAAAGAACAGTTCTTCTTGCCTGCGGCAGTTCTTCATGATGTAATGCATTTTCTATCTCGGATGCCGTATAAGGCAGGCATGAAAAAGCAAATTTTCTGTCGGTCTTTTCAATACGGAGTGTCTGGTTTGAACTGTCTGGTCTGCTGTTATCAAGACCTGTGTGTCTTGTTACTTCAAGCCACTCGGTATCCATTCTCATGCCGCATTCCTGCGGAACAAGATATGGTGTCAGACTTAAATCAGAAACCTCATAAATTCCTTCTTTTGCTCCTGCTTTTCTATCGGGATAGGTTTCTCCAGACAAACCTTTATATAAATACTTATCTGCCAGAGTCGGCATGATAAACCGCATTCCAAATACCGGAAATTCCGGAAGTCCTTTTACACCATTATAATGAACATCCACACGGATTTTTCCAGATACACCAACCGTATAGGTCACAATGACAGTTGTAGACGGATGATTGATTGTCTCATAAGTATACTTTACGATTATTTCATCAGCAGCCACATCACCACCATAGCTATTATTATCCGGTGCATATGGCTCCTGCACTTCACCATCCATAATGACTTCAATTTCCTGACAGTCAATAAACATATCTGCTGCAAGCCAGCTCCCACTTTTAATATGAAACTTACTTCCTCTGTCATTATCTGTCAAAGCTCTCCAAAAGGTAGGTTTCGGACAGCGATACAACCATTCATATCCATTTTTTACTACAGATTCCAGACCACCCTGCGCATAGGAAAATATATAATCGAACCCTTCTCCGTGCACGCCAAGCACGTAATCACCATATACAACTCTTAGTTTATTCTTATCTGTATAAGCCATAGTAATACCTCACTTCCTGCATTGCCGATTTTTCTTTACGGTCTGCAAATACGATTCCATTTGCGGAAAATTCATAATCTGCCAGTCTATCATCAAAATCGCCACCATAACGTAAAACTTCTTTTCCGGTTACTGGATCTCTTACCAAAATTGCCTGATCAATAAAGTCCCATATAAATCCTCCGTGATACATTTCGTACTGATCGATCAGTTTCATATAAGAACCAAGTCCACCCATAGAATTTCCCATATCATGCATAAACTCACACAAAAGATATGGTTTCTTTGGATTATTGTTTAAATATTCTTCCACTTCTTTCGGCTTTGCGTACATTCTGCTTTCCACATCCGAAATGGTATCCTCATATGCTCTGTTATAGAAGGAACTTTCATAATGAACCAATCTGCCATCCCTCTTTTCCTTGAAGTAGGTATTCATCGCTTCAAGATCATCACCTGCATAGGATTCATTTCCAAGAGACCAGAATAAAACGGATGTATGATTTTTGAAGGTTTCAAAATTACTTATTGCCCGGTCAAGTACCACCTCTCTCCACTGTGGAATGGAACCTGGTACATTGCATGACGGTTCAATCGCACCAAGTTTCTGGAATGTCCCATGGCTTTCCAGATTCGTTTCTGCCATCACATAAATACCTGCTTTATCACACAAGTAATACCATGGAATCTGATCTGGATAGTGGCAGGTGCGTACTGCATTGATATTGTTTCTAAGCATACAATCAATGTCTGCTGTCATCTCTTGCATTCCAATGCATCTTCCGGTTTTCGGATTCCACTCATGACGGTTTACTCCCGTGATAACCAGACGTTTTCCGTTCAGATAAATCACCTTATCAATTATTTCTAACCTTCTAAAGCCAATATCATAAGGAACTACTTCCAGCACCCCTCCCTTTTCCTCTATTAATTCCACACAGGCATGATAAAGATACGGACTATGATTATCCCACAGTTTGATATTTTGCACATCTGTATGGATTGTACCTGTAAATATTCCATCTCTTCCCTGTAATTGCAAGCATTTCTCCGTTATCACTGTTCCTTCTCTGTCGGTCAAGACAAACCTTGCATCCACATTCTGTTTTTCTGGTGCAGTTACTTTCATAATCACAGATACTTTTCCACTTGAATTATCCTGATTTAATACCGGCTGAAACCATACATCCTCCATATGGGCATCTGGTAGTGCCTTCAAAGTGACATTCCTGAAAATTCCAAAGAAACGGAAAAAATCCTGATCCTCTAAAAATGCTGCCGTGCTCATCTTGTGAACCTGAACTGCCAGCACATTTTCTTTTTCCCTGATAAATGGTGTCAGATCAAATTCAGATGGTGTGAAGCTGTCCTCTGCATACCCTACAAACTGACCATTCAGCCACAGATACATCGCCTCTTCTACACCCTCAAAACAGATGTGAATTCTTTTTCCACACATCGTTTCATTTAAGTCAAAACGTTTAATATAAGAACCTACAGGATTATATTCTGCCTCTGAAAACATCCCTGCTTCTTTCCCAGTGCTCTCCATGCTGTAGGCTCCTCTATGATACTCTTTTCCTTCCCATGGATACATCGTATTGATATAACGGATTTTATCATAGCCAGCCAGTTCAATATGTCCCGGAACCATAATTTTATCAAAACCAGATGCATCAAAACTTTCCTCATAAAATTTTTCCGGTCTGCTCATTACATTTTTGCTAAAAGCAAACTCCCATTGACCATTTAAGGACTGTAACAGTGAATTTTCATTTCTTTCTATATCTGCATAATCTTTATAGTAACAATGGTCGCTATGTGCGTCCAACCGGTTTACACGGAACACTTCCGGATTGTCCAACCATTTCATATCAGCGTTCATAATTTTCCTCACTTTCCATACAGCCCCTAAAATAATATTTCAGAAGCTGCATGTTGTAATTATCCTATTTTTTTAATATACACCTACAAAAGACCTGACAGGAGCAACTCTTGAATCATCAATATGAATTTCAAGTAAATCTGTTTCAATGCCCTGCAAATCAATAATTTTTTTATAACCTATGGTTGTTGCATCTGTATCCCGTTCTGGAATCGTTTGAATGTCTGCATCATCTGCCGTTGACCCGGTTTAACCGAAACCAAACGCTCATCTTCTTTCATCCCTCTATATTCCATGTCAACACTCCTCCATCTGTTCTCTAAGTTTCCGGTTAGCTGCTTCCACATTCATTCTTGACATAATAAATGTAATTACTAATGACAGAATCATTGGAATCCATAAATACATAATATGAAGCATATTCATACAGGATGCAGGCTGCACGGTCGCTTCCTTAACAAAACCACTTGCATCAAGCAGCCATCCACAAATGGCAACTCCGATTCCACCTCCGATTTTGGTTCCAAAGGATGTACATGAATACATGGTTCCATCAATGTGTTTATGCTTTGTAAGGTAAGTATATTCTGAACACCTTGCCACAACAGCTCCCATATCTCCCTGCCATGGTGCCATTCCAAGTGCTGCGATTGCGGTAAAAGCAAGCATCATCGGAACACTTCCCATATAGCCTGCAAAAATAACACCGACACGGCCGGCTGTTCCAAGAATGTATCCTGCAAGGTTCATTCGATATAATCCCTTCATCTTTTCTACAAGCATAGGTGTAATACACATTGCGATAATGACAGGAATATTAATTGCCCAGGAAAAGACCGAATATAAATCTTCGTTTTTCAAAACATAAATCATATAGAAAAGACCCATATTTAACATAGCAGAATAGATCTGCTGGCAAATATAAGTTGCACAAATCATAAGATAATATTTATTGGAAAATAAAAGTTTTACTGCTTCGACCAGACCATATTTTTCTTCTGTCTGTTCTCTGCCTGCCTTTAATTCTTCCTCCGGAAGTTCTTTGATTGAAAATACGGAAATTGTGTTTACAATCAGCCCGATTACTGCATATACGATTGCTACGGTTCTCCATGCAGCAGCTCCACCGCCCACTGCCCTTACAAACTGAACTGTAATGGATTGAATGAGCAAACTCGTTGAAAAAGCAAAAATAAAACGGAACGATCCCATTTCTACCCGTTCTCTGCTATTTTTAGTACAAAATGTAACCAGTGATGCATAAGCAATGTTGTTTGCAGTAAAAAATACTGCATTCAACAAAGTATAGGCAATAAAAAACCATGCATACTGTGCTGTTTTTCCAAGGCTTTCCGGTATTGCAAAGTTCGCTACCAGAGTTACTGCACAGCCAATATATGCATAAAGCATCCATGGTCTTGCTTTTCCAAGTCTGCTCTTTGTTTTGTCAATCAATGTTCCAAAAAACATATCGCTGACACCATCAAACAATTTTGACACCATTATCAAAGTTCCGACAACTCCCGGATTTAACCCTACCGTATTTGTCAGATACAACATTACAAATGAGGAAAGAAATGCATACACGACATTTCCTGCCAGATCTCCGGTTCCATACCCCACCTTGTTATACCATTTCAGGTACTTCTTTTCTTCCATGTGAAACTGCTCCTTTCGATTACCTTTATTTTTGTTTCCACAACTTTGTTACGGATAGTATATAAAAACTGATGTCGAAAAACCATATCATAAATTACATAAAACATGCACAAAACAGTATAATTAACAAAAATTCTTTTCTTTATTCATTTCTTTTGTTATTTTTGACATATGCATTTATTAACCTTCGTTGCTTAGCACGTCAATTCATACAATATATTCCATCATTTTTAATATTCAAACTCCAAATAGACAAGACATGCATAAAATGGTAAAATTGCATTATGAACTGAACACAGATTTATATATTTCAGATTATTAATTCATGAACATTTTTCATTTATCATATGGGGGACTCAAATGTATACAAATAATGCATATCTCAATAACTCAACAATCGACAGAAAAGATAAATCTAAGCCACTCGTCGTAACCATGTGTGGAACTTACAAGTTATATACTCGCCCTAAACTTCCCACATGGAGACCACGTGGCAGGGTTGATTTTCAGTTGATCTTTATTGCTGCTGGGAAAGCTCATTTTCATTTTAACAATGATGAGGAAGAAACGATTGTTCATGCTGGTCATATGGTTTTATACCGTCCAAAAGAACCACAGAAATATGAATATTATGCCAAAGACAAGCCTGAAGTTTACTGGGTTCATTTTACAGGAAACAATGTCACTAATCTGCTCCGTTCCTATGGATTGACAAATGATAAAATGGTGTTTCATTGTGGTTCTAGTTCGGAATATCAGTATCTTTTCCGTGCTATGATAAATGAATTACAAATGTGTCAGGATAGCTATTCCGAAATGCTTGAAATGTATTTAAAACAAATTTTTATAAAACTACAGCGCCACTTTAAATCTTCTATCAACACAGATAACTCTCGTGCTGCCGAGGAAATAGACAAGGCAATTTCTTATTTCAGCGAGCACTACAATGAACCAATCAGTATTGATGACTATGCCGAACAAAATCATGTCAGTGCCAGTTGGTTTATCCGTAATTTCAGATTATATGCTGGAATCACGCCAAAACAATTTATTCTGCAAAAAAGAATATATAATGCCGAAGCACTGCTTCAGAATACACAATATAACATCAATGAGATCGCACAAATTGTCGGTTATGATAATCCACTGTATTTCAGCCGGATTTTTCAAAAGGCAAAAGGACTGTCACCTTCTGAATATCGTAAAAACATATAAAACAAAAAGCAGAGGATTAAAGTCTCTGCTTTTTGCAATTTTTGTCTAATTATTTTTTTATTTTGGCAAGTAATATAACCTTTCGTGTTTTATAATGACATCGTAAAAAGAAAGGAGATGAACTTCCATGAGAAACAAATTCCACAACTTTATTGAAAATATACTTAGCTTTTATGCAACTTTCTTCACAAGAGGATTTTATCGTTTTTAAATATCATTCAATACTTTCCTCGATTTGCCCGTCCGTCAAATCATAGCTCATATCAAGAAAATCTAATATCTCCGCTTCAGTTAAATTTTCAGAACGACAATTAGAATTTTCTTTTCTATGCATTACTTATTGTATCTGTTTGTAAAATAAATATATGCATCCTCCAATGTTGCTGGAACTGAAATACACTCCAATTCTGGCTGTATTTCAGAAATCACTCTTAACTGTAATCCACCCTCAACGTACTGTTTCGATGTAATACGATATTTACGTTCCACTTCTCTCGCTTTTTCCTCATCTGGTACTTTGCAAACCCATATTTTTCCCTGTGCTTCTTCAGTCAAATTCTTCATAGACCCCGCATATAAAAAACTGCCTTTGTGCATAATTGCAAGTTGGTTACAGGTCGCAGCTAAATCTTCTACCACATGAGTTGAAAACAAAACTGTTCTGTTCTCAGAAAAATCTACTAATAAATTTCGGATACGAATACGTTCTTCTGGATCTAATCCGGTAGTCGGTTCATCTACAATTAGAAATTCTGGTTCATTCAAAAGTGCCTGCACCAATCCAACCCGCCTTTTCATACCGCCTGATAATTGTTTCATTTTTTTCTTTCGATGTTCTATGAGACTGGTCTTTTTCAAATAATATTCTATCCGCTTTCTACATTCTTCTTTCGGGACACCTGCCAGATCCCCCATATATTCCAAACATTCCTGCACAGTCAGGTTCGGATAGAGTTCGATTTCCTGTGGCAGATACCCTATTTTTCTCTGGATTTTTTCATAGTTTCTTTCACTATATAAAATCCCGTCTAATGTAACCATTCCGCTTGTAGGTTTCAGCACAGTAGTTAAAATCCTCATCAGAGTTGTCTTTCCTGCCCCATTTTCTCCCAACAGTCCAAATATTCCATTCGGTATATCTAAATCTGCATGATTGATTGCTGTCACACCATTTTTAAATTTTACTGTTAAATCCTCAATATGAATACTCATAAATTTACCCTCTCTTTCTTACGATCTTC
>OJMH01003168.1_pt1 | contig 12558 bp, 8 predicted proteins | sample 1597111 | NCBI WGS metagenome assembly OJMH01 (sample SAMEA2452115, study PRJEB22498) | human gut metagenome | reverse complement strand
GCTGCGCCGAGAAAACGCCGACCTGAAAGAGCGGCTTGAAACGCTGAGGATAGTGTCCCGCGCAAAATGCATACTTGCATACGGCGGAATGACGGAAGAACAGGCTCACAGGGAAATAGAGCGCCGCGCAATGAGCGAACGGCGCACGAAAAAAGATATAGCGAAAGAGATCATCGAAGGGAACGACGCGAATGAGAAAGATAAATGAGGAATGCGGAGTATTCGGCATAATCGACGAACAGGACAAACCGTGCGTGCATATAGCCGCGACGGCGCTGCTCGCTCTTCAGCACAGAGGGCAGGAAGGCGCGGGCATTGCCTATTTTACCGACGCAGACTCTTCGGCGAGCATAGCCTGCCGCAAGAACGTCGGATTGGTATCCGAAGTATTCGACAACGCGTTTCTCGCGTCCGCTCCGCTCACTAAAATGGCGTGCGGGCACGTCAGGTATTCCACGACGGGCGGCAATACCGTAGAAAACACTCAGCCCATAGTCACTCATCATTCGAGACTGACTTTCGCCGTCTGCCACAACGGCAATATCACCAATGCGGACGCACTGCGCAGCTATATGGTCAACGAGCGCGGCGCGGTTTTCTATACTACGAACGACACCGAGATCATCAGCAAGATAATCATCGACAGGATAATAAAAACGGGCAGCCTTGAAAAGTCCGTCGTCGATCTTCTCGGAACGATAGAGGGCGCATATTCGCTCGTCATAATGACAAAGGATAAGCTCATAGTGGCGCGCGATCCGAACGGGTTCCGTCCGCTCTGCATCGGAAAACTCGGAACGTCCACCGTTGCCGCGAGCGAGACGTGCGCGTTCGACAGTATAGGCGCGACGTATGTACGCGACGTCAGACCCGGAGAGATATGCTGCTTTTCGCGCTCGGGCAAGTGCGAGAGCTATTTCGTAAAGCCGAACAAGCGTTCGCTTTGCGTGTTCGAACTGATATATTTCGCCAGACCGGACAGCTTCATCGACGGTATGAGCGTATATAAAGCCCGCCTCGAAATGGGCAGAGAGCTTGCGCGGCAGTGCCCGACGGAAGCGGATATCGTGTGCGGCGTACCCGAGAGCGGATTCGACGCGGCATACGGTTACAGCATGGAATCGGGCGTGCCTTACGGCATGGCGTTCGTGCGCAACAGATATGTCGGGCGCAGTTTCATCCTGCCGACGCAGACGGGCAGGTCGCGCGCCGTGGGTCTGAAGCTCAATCCGCTCCGCGCGTCCATAGAGGGGAAGCGCGTCATACTCGTGGACGATTCCATCGTGCGCGGCACCACGAGCGCAAAGATAATCAAATCGCTGCGCGACGCCGGCGCCAAAGAGATACATATGCGTATAAGCGCGCCGCCGTTTATAGGGCCGTGCTATTTCGGTACGGATATAGACAGCAAGGAGAATCTTATCGCGGCTAAGCACAGCGTGGATGAGATATGCGGAATGATAGGCGCGGACAGTCTTGTTTATCTTGACGTCGATCGTCTCGTGAAGATAAAACAGGGAACGGACGTGGAGTACTGCACGGGCTGTTTTACCGACAGATATCCCATCGATGTGTCCGGCGCAGGCAAGAAGGACAAATTCGACTGAGAAAAACCATATCGGAGAATATAAACTGATCATGAAAAAAGCTTATTTGATTTTGGCAAACGGCGACGTTTACGAGGGCAGCGGTATAGGCGCGGAAGGCGAGACGCTCGGCGAGGTAGTGTTTACTACGGGCATGGGCTCATACATGGAAACGCTCACCGATCCGTCTTACTACGGGCAGATCATCACCCAGACGTTCCCGCTCATCGGCAATTACGGCGCGATCCCCGAGGATTCGGAATCGGTCGGTGCGCATTGCCGCGGTTACATAGTGCGCGAGCTTTGCCGCTGCGGCAGCAATTTCCGCAAGAACGGCGAGCTGGGCGACTGGCTGACCGAACAGGGCGTGATCGGGCTTGAGGGCATAGACACCCGCCGCCTGACGAGAACGATAAGAGAGCACGGAGTCATGAATGGCATGATAACTCCTTCTCTCGACGGTATGAAAGACAAGCTGGATAAGATCAGGTCGTTCAAGGTCAAGGACGCTCCGAAAAACACTACGGTAAAAGAAAAGTACGTCATGGGCGAGGGCAGGCGTATCGTGCTCATCGATTACGGCGCCAAGCTCAATATCCCGAGAGAGCTTGCCGCACGCGGATGCGAGGTACACGTGGTGCCTTGCACGACGACTGCGGAGGAGATCCTCGCGCTCGCTCCCGCGGGCATAATGCTCAGCAACGGCGGCGGCGATCCCGCAGACGCAAAGTTCGAGATCGCGCAGATAAAGAAGCTCAACGAGGCAAAGATCCCCACGTTCGGTATATGCCTCGGGCATCAGCTCATGGCGCTCGCGTCGGGCGCTAAGACGCATAAACTCAAATACGGTCATCGCGGCGCGAACCAGCCTGTCAAAGACCTCGTCACGGGACGAGTGTACATCACCAGTCAGAACCACGGTTACGCCGTGCGCAACAAGTCTCTGCCCGACGGCGTGGGAAAGGTGCGCATGATAAACGCCAACGACAAGACGTGCGAGGGCATAGATTATATCGGCCGTCCCTGCTTTACGGTGCAGTTCCACCCCGAAGCTCACGGCGGTCCGCTCGATACGGAATTTTTGTTCGACAGATTCATCGCAATGACGGAGGAACACCATGCCTAAGGACAAGAGCATAAAGAAAGTTTTGGTCATCGGATCGGGCCCCATAACGATAGGTCAGGCGGCGGAGTTCGACTATGCGGGCACGCAGGCATGCCACACTCTCAAGAACGAGAAGGTGGAGGTCGTTCTCGTCAACTCCAACCCCGCGACCATCATGACGGATAAGGCGATGGCGGATCAGATATACATCGAGCCGCTCACGCTCCCCGTGCTCAAGCGTATAATACTCGAGGAGAGGCCGGACGGCATACTTCCCAGCCTGGGAGGACAGACCGGACTTACGCTGTCCATGCAGCTGGATAAATGCGGATTCCTCAAGGAAAACAACGTGCGTCTGCTCGGCATGAATCCCGAGACCATAGATAAGGCGGAGGACAGACAGAAGTTCAAGGACACGATGGAGGCCATCGGACAGCCTGTCATACCGTCCAAAGTGGTCAACGACGTACAGTCCGCGGTCGATTTCGCGGGAGAGATAGGTTATCCCGTCATAGTGCGTCCCGCATTCACCCTCGGCGGCGCGGGCGGAGGCATTGCGGACGACGAAGAGCAGTTGCGCGAGATAGCGGCCGGCGGACTTTACCTTTCGCCTATAACGCAGGTCCTCATCGAAAAGTGCATATCCGGCTGGAAGGAAATAGAGTTCGAAGTAATGCGCGATCATGCCGGCAACGTCATTGCCGTATGTTCGATGGAAAATTTCGATCCCGTCGGCGTGCATACGGGCGACAGTATAGTCGTGGCTCCCTGCGTCACTCTCGCGGACAGGGAATTCCAGATGCTGCGCAGCGCGGCGCTGGACATTATAACGGCGCTTGGCGTCGAGGGCGGCTGCAACTGTCAGTTCGCGCTCCGTCCGGACAGCATGGAATATGCCGTGATCGAGGTCAACCCCAGAGTGTCGCGTTCGTCCGCGCTCGCGTCCAAGGCTACGGGCTACCCCATAGCGAAGGTGGCGGCGCTCATCGCGCTCGGCTACACGCTGGACGAGATACCCAACGTCATAACGGGCAAGACCAAAGCAAGTTTCGAGCCTACGCTCGATTATGTCGTCGTCAAACTGCCTCGCTGGCCGTTCGACAAGTTCGTATACGCAAAGCGTAATCTCGGCACGCAGATGAAGGCGACGGGAGAGGTCATGGCAATAGCCCCCACCTTCGAGAACGCGCTCATGAAGGCGGTGCGCGGCAGCGAAGGACTCAGCCTCGACAACTCCAAATACAATCATTACAGCGACGAAAAGGTCGTAAGCTCTCTTATGCCCGCGACGGATTACCGTCTGTTCATGATATACGAAGCGCTCAAACGCAAGCTGCGCACGGTGGACGAGATCTGCGACGAGACCAAAATAGATAAATGGTTCATCACGAAGATCGCCAATCTCGTGGACTATGAGGGATCGGTCCGCGGCAAAAAGCTCACGAAAGAGGAGTACGAGCGCGGCAAAAAGCTCGGTTATCCCGACAAGGTGCTTTCCGCCATAAGCGGTCACGCACTGCCCGCTCACCGCACGGCGGTCTACAAGATGGTGGACACGTGCGGCGCGGAATTCAAGGCGGAGACGCCGTACTTTTACTCGACTTACGACGATGAGAACGAGGCGGAGGAGTTCATCGAAGAGCGCGGAGACAAGGACAAGAAGCGCGTCATCGTTTTCGGCTCCGGTCCTATAAGGATAGGTCAGGGCATAGAGTTCGACTATGCCTCCGTCCACTGCGTATGGGCGCTCAAGGAAGCCGGCTGCGAAGTCGCGATAGTGAACAATAACCCCGAAACGGTGTCCACCGATTTCGATACGGCAGACAGACTGTATTTCGAGCCTCTTACTCCCGAGGACGTGGATAACGTCATCGCCACCGAAAAACCCTACGGAGCGGTCGTGGCGTTCGGCGGGCAGACGGCGATAAAACTTACAAAACATCTCAGCGAGTCCGGAGTCCGCATACTCGGAACGAGCGCGGACATGATAGACGCCGCCGAGGACAGAGAGCGTTTCGACGAGCTGCTCGAAAAACTGAGCATACGCCGTCCCGCGGGCCATACGGTGACAAATACCGCAGACGCGCTTAAAGTGGGCGCGGAGCTGGGCTATCCGGTGCTCATGCGTCCCAGCTATGTGCTCGGCGGCCAGAACATGATAATAGCGTGGGGAGAGAGCGATATCCGCGAGTACATGGACGTCATTCTCACCGAGAATCCTGACAACATCATCCTCATCGACAAATACGTCATAGGCACCGAGGTGGAAGTGGACGCGATATGCGACGGCAAGGACATCCTCATCCCGGGCATAATGGAGCACGTCGAGAGGACGGGCATACACAGCGGCGACTCCATCGCCATATATCCCGCTCAGCATCTCAGCGACGAGATCATCGAGCAACTCATAGAGAATACGCGTCAGCTTGCGCTCGGGCTGGAGACGAAGGGACTGATAAATATCCAGTACATCGTCAAGAACAACCAGATCTACGTCATAGAGGTCAACCCCCGTTCCAGCCGCACGGTGCCGTATATAAGCAAAGTCACGGGCGTACCCATGATACAGCTCGCGACGGAGTGTATGCTCGGCAAAAAACTGCGCGACCTCGGCTACGGCACGGGACTTTATAAGCGCAGTCCTTACGTGGCGGTCAAAGTGCCCATATTCAGCTTTGAAAAGCTCGCCGATCTCGATACTCATCTCGGTCCGGAGATGAAGTCCACCGGCGAGGTGCTCGGTATAGGAAAGAGTCTTGACGAAGCGCTCTACAAGGGTCTTTGCGCCGCCGGTTACGATATGGACCGCAAGAACCGCAGCGGAGTGCTGATCACGGTCCGCGACGTCGATAAACCCGAGATCGCAAAGGTCGCCAAGGAATTCAGCGAGCTGGGCTATAAGCTGTATGCGACGGCGGGTACGGGCGAAGTTATAAGAAAAGCCGGTATGAAAGTTACCGTCGTCAACAAGATAAGCGACGGCGGCAGCGAGACGACGTTCGACCTGCTTACGCGCGGAAAAGTCAGCCTGTTGATATGCACGTCGTCCAAGGGCAGGATACCTTCGGAAGACGACGTACGTCTTCGCCGCGAAGCGGTGGCTCTCGCGGTACCCTGCCTGACGAGCATCGATACAGCCAACGCTCTTGCGGGCGCGCTGCGTTCCAAATACAGCCAGGGCAACATCGAGCTTGTGGATATCAACCGCATGCGCACCGAAAAGCAGAAGATATCGTTCATCAAGATGCAGGGATGCGGCAACGACTATATATACATCGACTGCCGCAAGCACAAGATAAGCAACATGGAGTCCATAGCCGTAAACCTTTCCGACAGGCACTTCGGCGTGGGCGGCGACGGAGTGGTGTTCATCGAGCCGTCGTCCGTTGCAGATATAAAGATGCGCGAATTCAACGCCGACGGCAGCGAGGGCATGATGTGCGGCAACGCGATACGCTGCGTCGGCAAGTACATCTACGACACCGGTCACGTAAACAGAAAAGAGATAACGGTGGAAACGCGCAGCGGCATTAAAAAGCTCTGGCTGTACGTCCGCAACAACGAGGTCTCCAGTGCGAAGGTGGATATGGGCGCGCCCGTATTCGACGCGGACAGGATCCCCGTCCGCCTTTCGGGCGAGGTCACGGATGTCCCCGTCATGCTTGCGGGAGAGGAACGCCGTATAACATGCGTATCCATGGGGAATCCCCACTGCGTTATCGCAGTGGACGACGTGGACGCGGTGGATATCGAAAAGATAGGTCCGGCGATAGAGAACGATCCGCTTTTCCCCGACAGGGTGAACGTGGAATTCGTGCAGGTGCTGGATGAAACGACCGTAAAGGTGCGCGTATGGGAGCGCGGCACGGGTGAGACGCTCGCCTGCGGCACCGGAACGTGCGCTGCGGTCGTGGCGCTCACGCGTCTCGGTAAATTCCGTGCGGGCGACGCGGTGACGGTGCGTCTCAAGGGCGGCGAGCTTACGGTACAATACACGGGCGATACCGTGTATCTTACGGGCGACGCGGTGGAAGTATACAAAGGAGTCGCGAGATTATGACAAAGTACATCTTCGTTACGGGCGGCGTCGTCTCCGGTCTCGGCAAGGGCATAACCGCCGCAAGCCTCGGCATGCTGCTCAAGGCAAAGGGACTGAAAGTAGTCTCGCAGAAGCTGGATCCGTATATAAACATTGACCCCGGTACGATGAGCCCTTACCAGCACGGCGAGGTGTTCGTCACCGAGGACGGCGCGGAGACCGACCTCGATCTCGGTCATTACGAGCGCTTTATCGACGAAAATCTGAATAAGTTTTCCAATCTCACGACGGGTAAAGTGTATTGGAACGTCCTCAACAACGAGCGCAACGGCGTGTATAACGGCGAGACCGTTCAGGTCATACCTCATATAACCAACGAGATAAAGCGGTTCGTGTATTCCGTCGCGAAAAAGGACGGCGCGGACGTCGTCATTACGGAAATAGGCGGAACGATAGGCGATATCGAAAGTCTTCCTTTCCTCGAAGCCATACGACAGGTGGGCAACGAGGTGGGCAGAGAGAACTGCATATATATCCATGTCACGCTCGTACCCGTCATAAAGTCGAGCGGGGAAGTCAAATCCAAACCCACCCAGCATTCGGTGAAGGAGCTTCAGAGCCTCGGCATACAGCCCGATCTCATCGTGTGCCGCTGCGACGGGCCGCTGGACGAGGCGATAAAACGCAAGATAGCCATGACGTGCAACGTATTTCCCGATTGCGTCATAGAGAACCGCAACGTCGGGCTGCTTTACGAAGCGCCGCTCATGCTGGAAGAAAGCAATATATGCGAAGTCGTCAGCCGTCTGCTCGGTCTGCCCGACAATCCTCCCGATCTGACCGATTGGCTGCGCATGCTTGAGATGGCAAAGGCGCGCAGCAAGGAAGTTACCATAGCGATATGCGGCAAGTATACGCATATGTTCGATACGTACCTCTCCATAATCGAGGCGCTCACTCACGGAGGAATACATAACGGCGCAAAGATAAACATCGATTGGGTGGACAGCGAAAAGCTCAACGACGACAACTGCGACGAACGTCTCGCGAAAGCGGACGGCATACTCGTACCCGGCGGATTCGGCGACAGGGGCATAGAGGGAATGATCGTCGCGGCGAGATATGCGAGGGAAAACGGCGTGCCGTATTTTGGCATATGTCTCGGCATGCAGATAGCCGTCATCGAATTCGCGCGGCACGTGGCGGGACTGCCCGAAGCGAACAGCCGTGAGTTCGATCATTATTCGCCCGATAAAGTCATCGACTTCATGGAAGGACAGCACGGCATGGAAAACACGGGCGGGACGATGCGTCTGGGCGCTTATGAATGCGAGGTCGCTCCGGGGACGCTCCTCTCGCGCATATACGACGGAGCCGCGACCGTATATGAGCGTCATCGTCACCGTTTCGAGTTCAATAACGCATACCGCGCGGAATTCACGCGCCTCGGGTTGGTGATAGGCGGGCGCAATCCGCAGAACGACCTCGTCGAGTCCGTGGAACTGCCCAACCATCCGTTCTATATAGGCGTTCAGTATCATCCCGAATTCAAGAGCAGACCGCACCGCCCTCAGCCCATATTCAAAGCGTTCGTGGCTGCGGCGCTCGAACACAAGGAAAACCGTAAAAAGGCAGGTAAGAGATGAAACTCAATCATAATTACGATAATGTGAAGGACAGCTATCTGTTCGTCGAGATCGCGAAGCGCGTTTCCGCATTCACTGCGGAAAATCCGTCCGCAAAAGTGATACGCATGGGTATAGGCGACGTTACGCGTCCGCTTGCGCCCTGCGTCGTGGAAGCAGGGCTCAGGGCGATGAGCGAGATGGGCAATGCGGAGACCTTCCGCGGCTACAGTCCCGACTCTCAGGGATACGATTTCCTGCGCGCGCGGATAAGCGAATACTATGCCCGTTTCGGCGTAAAGATAGCCCCTCACGAAGTGCACGTGTCCGATGGCGCCAAGAGCGACTGCGGCAACATCGTGGATATGTTCGACCGCGACAATACGGTGCTCATCCCCGATCCCGTATATCCCGTATATGTCGACAGCAACATCATGAGCGGCAGAAAGATAATCTATTGCAATGCTACGGAGGACAACGATTTTGCGCCGATGCCCGACGAAAACGTCAAGTGCGACATAATCTATCTTTGCTCTCCCAACAATCCCACGGGCGCGGCATTTACGTACGACGGGCTGAAGGCTTGGGTGGATTATGCGATAAAGCAGGGAGCGGTCATCGTGTACGACGCGGCATACGAGGCTTTCGTGACGGATGCGAACGTGCCTCGCAGCATATTCGCCATAGACGGAGCGAGGGAATGCGCGGTGGAACTCTGTTCGTTCTCCAAGACGGCGGGATTCACGGGCGTGCGCTGCGGGTATACCGTAGTCCCCGATGAGCTTTGCGGCGGAAAATTCGCAAAGATGTGGGCGCGCCGGCAGTCCACGAAGTTCAACGGCACGAGTTACATACAGCAGCGCATGGCGGAAGCCGCATACTCCGACGATGGCATCAGGCAGAACATGGAGAACATCGCGGCATACCGCAAAAACGCGGCGCTTATATCTTCCGCGTTGGACGAAATGGGCATATATCATACGGGCGGCAAGAATTCCCCGTATATATGGCTGAAGTGCGGCACGGACAGCTGGACGTTCTTCGACAGGCTTCTTAAGGAGGCAAACGTCGTGGGCACTCCCGGGTCGGGTTTCGGGAAGAACGGCGAGGGCTTCTTCCGCCTGACCGCGTTCAATACCTACGAGAATACCGTGGAAGCTCTCGAAAGGATAAAGAGAGTGCTTTGACATATTGCGCGCGTTATAGCGTATAAGATCGCGGGCGGCGACAGTCTGAACTGTCGCCGCCCGCGTCGTATCATGCGAGTTTTATCGGAAAAACGGCTGAGGATATTCGGATAATATACCGGTATCTCTTAAAAAATGAGCGACCAGGAATGCAGCGGCTACCGTTGCCGCGGCAACATACGTTACGGTTTTTCCGATCTTATCCGTCAGTATCCTGACATGGCAAAAGAATATAAGAACGAACGGAAAACATATAAACAGCGGATGGAGCGCGAAAGCTGCCGCGATATCGCCCTTAAGAAATCCGATCCATGCGCGGGTCATTCCGCACAGGGGGCAGGGGATACCGAACAATGCTGACGAGGGACAGGGAACAAACATTACGAAAAGGCTCAGAACGGCGAAAAACAGCAGGTGCGTCCGCACCGTTTCAAAGCGTTTTTCGCGTTCCGCTGCGCTTTTAAGCCCGTTCCCGCGAGGGTGGAACAAAGGGATCCCTTTATAGGTCAGGTTTTTTGTCCGCATGCGGGTAATATGACAGTATTTCCGAAACTTTTCTGAAATTTTTTTCCTTACAGGCTTTGTAACTGAAGAAAATATCTATGAGGTTCCATATCCCGCACGTAAGCCATCCGAAAAGAAGTTTGGCGACCCCGAGTCCGATATCTCCTATCATAAATCTGTCTACCGCGAATCCCCCGAGGAAGATGGAGAATAGCAATATATGTATCGGATCGTACAGGCGAGAACACATTATCCCGTCGTAAACGGGATCGTCTGCTTCGCGCAGCGCACCGAGTACTATCCTTGATTTGTCCTCCGGCAGTTTATCCCTTATGGCTTCAAAAACATCCCGTGCTTTTTCTTCCTGCATATACGGTACGCTCCCCGAGTGTGCGATAAAATGCGCCGATGAAATAAAACATCATACATTTTGTATTATAATAGCACATATTGAGAAATATATCAATACAAAATGAATGAATTTAAGCATAAGAGTCACCCGTTTTGTATAATATTACAGGGTGACAGTATGTTCAGATTGAAAGAATTACGGGAAGAGAACGGAATGAAACGCAGCGAACTGGCAAGGGCATTGAACATCAATGCGGGTACGATCGCGAACTACGAAAACGAGATCAGGCAGGCGCCGTATGAATATCTCGTATTGTTCGCGAAGTTTTTCGATGTGAGCGTGGATTATCTGCTCGGTACGGACGTCAGCGAAAAAATAGCGAATCCGCTGTCGGGGGCGTTGACCGAGAACGAGCGAAAACTGCTTCTGATATACAGAGGATCCGAGCCGGCGGTAAAGCGGCGTATAATAGAATATGCGGAATTGTGGAAAAGCAGGAACGACCTTGCGGCGAAGTGACCGGCATTGCCGCGCAGTGTAGGATGCGCGCAATATTTTGTGCATTGCGTATCCGACGGCGACGGCATATATAGTCGTAAAACAAAAACGCGCCCGTCCCCGAGAGGGATGAGCGCTTTTAAAATTTCACCCGCGAGAGCCGTCGCATTGCCTATACTAACCCGCCAAAGGCAGGTGGGCAGGCAGTCTATGCCGTCTGTCTTCCACTGCGAGTGCAAGTCGTAGTCTTGCAGTCGGTTACCGAGGCCTGACATAATGTATACGAACGTACCATGAGCCCTTTTGATAGTTGAGGTTAAATATTTGCAACTGACGTGAGCCGCAGGCATATTGCTTTTAACTGATATAAGTATATACCATATCGGCGCTATAATCAATACTTTACCGAAAAATTATTGTGAAAAAATTTTCGCAAAACATATTGACAAAACAGGCGTTTTATGGTAGCGTAAAAACGACGCACGGTATGTGCGGACGGAGGTCTTTATGGAAATAACACCCGTAGGCATATACGGCGCTTATCCCGCGCCCGGCTATGCGACAGCATGTTATCTCGTGCAGGGCGGAGGAGCGACCGTCGTCCTCGATCTCGGCAGCGGTTCGCTGTCCGGTCTTGCAAAGTACGTCGGTCTCGCCGAAGTGGACGCGTTCGTGCTTTCTCATCTGCATTACGACCATTTCTGCGACGCGCTCCCGCTGGCCTACGCTCCCGGCAGGCATCTTATATACTGCCCGTCTTCGCCGAGCGAGTGTTTCACTCTTCTCAAAAACGCTCCCTCGCACGACGTGCGCGTTATAGGAGACGGAACGCGTGTGACGGTCGGGAACATATCGCTTGAATTCATGCGCACGGTACATCCGGTGGAAACTTATGCCGTAAAGGTGAGCGAGGGAGGCAGGAGCTTCGTATATACGGCGGACGCGATGCGACAGGACAGGCTGATCGATTTCTGCCGCGGCAGCGAGCTGGTGCTTGCCGATTGCAGCTTTCCCGCCGGTTCCGCGCATATGACGGCGGAGCAGGGCAGAGAACTTGCGGATAAGTCGGGAGCGGGAATAGTTGCGATACACTTCAGCCCGACGTATGACGCTAGCGCGTCTCTCTCCGCGCTCGGTATCCCGAAAGCGGAGACGGGCAGAAAGATAAAGGTATGGTGACATGAGGAGCGGCAAAAGCCGCTCCTATGTTTTTTGCGCATACATAAGCGAATAAAAAAGGTATTTGACACAGCCGCGCCTCGGTGCTATCATGATATCACAGATGAGCCATAGCGCGTCCGCGAGGATATCTGCGGCTTGAGTTCGGGTGACCGAAGCGCACATAATGCGGAGCGGACGTTCATATCATGTGATATGAACGCGGCGAAAAAAACGATATTTGCATTGGGCTGCGCGGTCACCGTGATATGTCTGGTTTCCGCGCTCGCGTGCGGCGCGATCATTGCATTGCGCGGCATAACGCCGGGAGAAGATCATGCCGGGACCGCGACGTTTTACGCCGTCGGCGAACGTTCCGACAATGCCGAGGAGCTTCGCCGCAGCGTGCGATCGTCCGGCGGCGCGGGCGTTACGTCGGACGATCTCGTAGTGTATGCCGTATACACGGATGAGGACGACGCTCTGTCCGTTGCCGAAAAAGCG
>OJMH01003161.1_pt1 | contig 12587 bp, 9 predicted proteins | sample 1597111 | NCBI WGS metagenome assembly OJMH01 (sample SAMEA2452115, study PRJEB22498) | human gut metagenome | reverse complement strand
AGCCAAGAAAGACGCCCTTTCTCAGCTGGCCGAGCCTGTGCCCCTGGTAATACGCAATGCCCCTACAAAATTGATGCAGGAACTAAATTACGGCAAAGGCTATCAATATGCCCACGATACCCAGGATAAACTGACAAACATGCAGTGCCTGCCCGATTCCCTGCTGGGCCGGGAATATTACCAGCCTACCGAGCAGGGGCTGGAAAGTAAATTCAAGGCCCGCTTGGAGCAGATAAAGGAATGGAAAAAACAGCATAAGAATAAGGGAGAAGAAAAATGAAGCGCACTTTCCTTATAATTGCGATAACGGCAGTATTCTGCCTCATGGCCGGCTGCGGCGGAACAAATGACGGCAGTCCCTCTCAGGAGGCGCCCAAGGAAAACTCTCCGGCATATTCCTTCGGCCTGGGACAAACTGCCGGGCAGCCGTCTAATTCTTCATCCCTGCCGCAGCCGACTCAAACCCAACCGCTAAATACCGCGGCCAATACGCCCGCCCTTACCGCTTCGTCCGGCTCAATTCCTTCTTCCTCCAGCATGGGCGAGCAAAATGAAAACGGCGAAATCAGCAACGAAACAGCTTTTGATATAGCTCTTGAAAATGCCGGCGTGCCCAGGGAGGACGCATATAATATAAAAATCCAGCGGGACAGGGAAAACGATATACCAATTTATCAAATTGAATTTGAAACTCAATACGGGGACTATGATTTTGAAATTGCCGTTTCAGGCGGGAAAATTATAGGCGCTGATTACGAGGTGGACGAAGAATGGCTGAACCGGCTGGGCGGCTCCTCGGTTTCAATAGCCCAAGCAAAGCGAATTATAGCGGAGAAAGTACCCGGTTCTTCTGAAAATGACGTTCATCTATGGCAAGCCAGCGGGGACGGACGCGGCCGCTATGAGGGAGAACTGTTTTATGACAATATAAAGTACGAATTTGAAATGGATCCCGCCACCGGCATTATTTTCGACTGGAACGCCGACTTTAGAGAATAACGGCCTGCCCAAAGCGCGTATGCCGGCATTAGGGAAATTAAAGCGCAGATTAAAAACTGTTCCATCAGGCGGAAGGTAAGTTGTCTCAGCTTCCGCTTGGGGCGCCCTTCCTTATGGAAGGGCGCCCCAAATTATATCCGCTCTCTGTCCGAACGGGTGTGTCTATGGTATGCTATCGCTTTGTGAGCATTGATTATGTCTATGGCATATGAAGAAACGGGTATTATTATCATATTTTCACGAAGTGGAAATATAATAATACGGCGAAGGCTGTATATCATATCTAGCCAGAGGGATATCATTTATTTGATTGCCGATAAAAAACTGCCGTCTGTCAGATGTTTGGACCAATTTTAGCATGGAACCCATTATGAAACCTTCGGTTTCTGAAAGGGTCAATTTCTGTTAATAAAAAAAACCGGGAGCCGCTTCTTTAATAAACCCTCCTTTTCGTGACCTTTTCTTGTCCCAGCTGAAAGCCCGGCTATTATATATTATACATATTTCCGCCGCCAGAGCCTGCGAATCCGCTTTTTGAGCTTCTGCCGCCTTTCTCAGGCAAGGCAATGCCGTTTCGGATATTGAAATAACGGTCGGATTATAAAGCTTTATTAAGCCTGCGCCGGCAATCACACCATGAATGCAGATCCTTCCTTTCCCTGCCCCAGCGCGCCTTTGGGAAAATGACAGGCGCAATATTCCTGCTACGGACTTTGCCTCAGTTTGATATTTGACTTAACCTTATTTTTTCAAGCGGCCGTCCATTATTTTCCGAAGCGCAGGCGTCCGTCTGCTGAAAATTCCGCCGTAAAGCAAACCGGCCGGCCTTATAGCAATTAAAAAGATTTGCATAAGCTTCCGGGCGCCCCTGCGCCGCGCTTTATTCTTTATTAAGATAATACGGACTGCGGACACTGAAAGAGGACACATAAAAACCGGGCGGTTCCTCCCAATCTTCATTTCTGTACTCTACTACTAATATTTGGCCATCGGCCAGCTCATATTCCAGAGTAAAATAGGTTATCCGGCCTGTCGTCTCGTCTGTTTCCAAATTAGCCGCCATCTGCGCCTTCCCCAAAAGTTCTTCTACACTGTTTATGTGTATATGAACATCCATTTTATCTGTCGTCTGGCTGTCAGGCAGCTCCGGTTTATCCATATCAAGGTATTCCGCCACTCGTTTTTCATAGAACGGTTCGCAATACAGCATTTCATAAATCTTGATAAATTCTTCATCCGCACGGTAACGGTCAGTATATTCATCCCGCGGCACGCCCTTAAAGCTCGCGCTTCCGTCCTGAGTATAAGCAATGCCCCAGCCCAGTTCATATATCCGAATCTGGCCTTTAGAATAGCTGTTTACTATCTCATCCCATGTATCTTCAATTTCAAAATCATAATAATAAGACGGAAAGTCAGTGCTGATTAAAGCGCTGAATAATGTTTCCTCATTATATATAAAATCAAACTGTGTATTGACATCGGGCAATCCCCACTCATGCTTGCGCAAAGTAAACCTGTCGCCGTATACGGTGATGATTTCAGTATAGACCGTGGAGGTTAAGCGGATAGGCGATATAATCAGAATAGAATGCGTTTTACAGGAAGCGCACGCCGCGTCTGCGCCGATGCGCGCTTTAACCATGCGGCAAGTATGCATTTAGACTCCTTACATCCTTTGCAGTGCACTCTTCTGTCAAATCTATGACCGCAGGCGAGGCGGATTTTTCTGACCGTCAAGGAAGAGGACGCAGGAATACCGGCGTATTCCAAGGACAATGACACAGGCGGCAGGAAAATACGTCCGCCTGCGGCGCATTTTATCCTGATTGTATCGCCTATTTAGTCCTGCTGCAAAAGTCAGTGCCAGAGGCATAATAATATAAACAACTAAAAAGATTATTGCAGCTATCGCAATGCCGGCAGCTATCGTCTTTGCCTTTTTCATAATCTTGCTCCCCATCTGTATTGAAAGAATCATTTATATACAATACAAGCAAAGCACATCCAGCTTAATACTCAGCTTGTCTTAAGCATCCCCTTATATTTATCCTTCAAATCCTCTTAAAGGGATATATTTCAAGGCATTCCGCCTGTTCATCATATACAAAAGTCAGCCTCTTTGTATCTGCTCTGCGCCGCATAGATGTTCTTATGAGCATATTTGCATTATTTCTCTCTGGTGTGATTCGTACCTGCCTGCAAACCCTAAATAATACGTTTTTTATCAAACTCACTATGCATTTTATGTTTTTGGCTTTTAACTGAAGCAATAACAACGGCCAGTATAATAGCAGCTGCCGCAAATATCGCTGTTATCAGCCTGTATGGCCAGCCGGTTATTTTTATATCGCAGACATATTGTTCTCTATTTTCATCCATATAATAATACAACTTAAGCGTCTGCCCGTTCTGCAAATTATATATTAAGCAGCTTATGCCCGAATAGGTGCCCTGGGGATTGCCCATTATATCCACTGCCTCAGCTAAAGTCATTCCTGCCTTTAATTTACTGGCCTCATAATACCCAGGTAAATTGCTTCTGTTCGGTTCAATTTCATATGAGATGCATTCAGATAATTCAGAACTCGAATCCGCCCATGCCATTATTCCGCAATTCATAATTAAAATAACTAAAGTGATAAATAAAATATGTTTTCTCATTTTTATAATTACCCCTAAATTATGCAGGACTTTAAAAAATTCAGTTCGCCTAATCACTATAAAAGTATCAATATATTATCCGGAAAATATCTTTTACTGTTAATTACTATTGCAAAATAATTTTATCATGCCCAAAACACAAAGTCAATACTGCAAAAACGGGTTGTTTGCGCGGCCCATTAAGCAGCTTTATTTATGCCGCAGCGGCGCTGGGAGAATAAGGGGCAGGCTGAGTGGGAGTCGCTTCCGGGCTTTGGTCCTCTTCCGGATTATATACCTCGCGGATATATGCGCTCGACACATACAGTTCTAAATTCTCTCCATCCCCTTTATTAAAATAGCGTATTCGTAAAACCCGCCCGTCTGATAGATCATATTCCATGCGGGCATACCTAACCTTCTCATTCTCCCCAAACGTCTCCACTCGGCTTACTCTCTGCGCCTTGCCCACCAGCGACTCAATCTCGCTTATAGCCAGTTCTCTGTTTTCACTCTCACTCACTATATACTCCGCCGTCTCACTATCAGGCAGCTCCCGCTTATTCATATCCAGATGCTCCTTAAACCGCTCGTCATAAAAGGGCTGTTCATACAGCATGCTGTAAGCCTCGGCAAATTCCTCATTCCCTGTATAATATTCCATATATGAAATCATAGGCGCTCCCTTAAAGCTTTTACCGTCATCCACAGTATACAGAATACCCCAATTAAACTCATACGCTCTTGCTTCCCCTTCTGCTGCCATATTGACCACTATATGCATCCGTGTTTCATCCACATCTGTTTCATAAAAATTTGTACCCATATTCCATAAATCTATAATGAATTCATTATTATACGACACCTTAAAACTAACTTCGGTAGGCCGAAGGCCAGCAGGACCTCTTGTATACTCAATACAAAATTCGTCCCCAAATGGTGTTTTGACATTCTTCGTAACCACATACGGTTCAGCGGCCAAAATCCAAATGTGCAAATAGACACATAAAGTTCCAGCCCATATTATAAATAATGCTAAAACTATTAATAGAATTGTAATAACTCGTTTTTTTATTTTTTTCATATTATGCGCTCCCTATATCTATTATTTCGAACATAACATATCATTTATTCTGATTGTACTTTTGCCCAAATATAATCTGCATAAGCAGCGCATATGGCATTCATTTGCGTATCGGTAACATCAAGAGTTTCATTGGTCTCGATGTATCCACCTTCATTTTTAGTTACCTTATTAATCTTCCATACTAGGTCTACCAGCGAATCAGTCATAATATCTTTACTGAGATTGAATATTTCATCCCGGCTCATATTGTTGGTAAAATCGGTAAACCGAGTCGCATAACCACCAATGTGATAGTAATCTATTAAAGCAGCACCTATACTGTATAAATAAGTACTTTGCGTTGAACTGGAAATATTATACGCATCTACATCCGCCAATATATCCTGTATGCCAAATATGGATACGCTTTCATCCGCTCCAATTTGTTTCTTCGCTTCATTATATACTACATTATAGTCATTGGAATAATTGACTTCATACAACACACGAGGTATCATACTTCGCAAATCTCCCGCCCAGCCGCCTAAATGATTTGCTCTAACTTCAGCTATTCCCATATCAGCCAAACCAAATGAATCATACTTTAATACGTTATACACAGCAGCAAAATGCGGGATATCTATTTCGTCCCCGTTGGGCGCCGTATAATAAAATGGAAGTTGCTTTTTAGTCTTCTCATCATCATACGCAGCAAAATATTTATATAAATTTTCATCTGTTTCATGTACATGCTCAACAAAAGCTTCATCAATGGTCCCTGCCGCTAATTCCCATTTTAAATCATTACTATATCTATATCTTCGTATAAACTGCAGCGTCAGTTCAAGAGCTCGCCATTCATCTAACGGAGAATATTCCCTGGCAATATTATGAAGCTTTTGTATGTTGATTATAAACTCATCATTCTGGCTCAATTTTACAGCATACCACTCATCCCGGTAATATCCGTCGTCAGCGCCGAAATCCCGCTGCTTAACATGCACCCCATCAAAATTGAAATTTAATGGATAATTAGCTACGCAGACCACCCTCTGGGGCGTATAGCCTTCTCCTGTCCGCGGTATTATCTTTATTGTATCCTCCCCGCTTATGCGCTCTATTTTAAACTGCTGCCCGGTTTCCGCTGAGGATATATTACCGGCAGTAGGCAGTGAATCCTGCTTGATATCCGTGTCATGCTCCCCGGAATTATTCAGCACGCTCAGATATTTCCCGCTGTGCCTGTTCTTTATCGTTATATACCCTGTCATAAAATCCCGGCTTAAATAAAATTCCTGCCATGCCTCCCCCTTAAAACTCTCCTGTATTATCTGCGCGCCGTCCGCCTGCGAATGTCCTTCAACAGACATATATTTATTGCTCTCCCTGTTCTTGAAGTAATACGGGCCTGATTCCAAGAAGTGTACGTTTAAATCCTTCGTATCATTGTAATTTGTATCCGAGCAGTAGGCTCTCAGCCAGTAGGTCCCTTCCTTTAAGCCCACTACCACCGTTCCAGTATATGACGCTGTGCTGGTGCCCCAGTCGTAATTGGTCATGGTTATCCCTGTGTCCGTCGTGCTCTCGCGGCTCTCCCACGACCAGATTACGCTCTTAAAGGTGGCGTTGCTCGGCGTTATCTGCGGCATGCAGATATAGCTACCGTTCTTGAGCAGATATACCTCCTTTAACGTCACTCCCGTTGTAGGCACATACTGCGATGGCTTTATGAACCTGAACCCAACCGACTTGCTCCCTTCGCTGTTCCCTACCAGTATATTTTCTCCGCTCCAGACAATATCTGATAAACAGTCTGAAGTTCCTCCCAACAAACAACCACATAAATACAGGATGTTCGATATGCTTATCAGTTCACATGGTATTATAATTAGGTTTTATTTTTCTTCTTACAGATAATGTATACTGCAATTACTACAGACAGACCTAATATTAGAATTCCTCCAACAATGTAATACCAGTGAATACCTTTAGATTGCGGTATTATATAATCATTATTAATAAAAGATAAAAAAGTAAGCATACCCATAACCAGTTCACCTTTTTCATTATATCCGCTGTTAACAGTTAAAGAATAATATTTTTTTGCAAGCTGTACAAACTCAGATTCTTTAAAGATTAATGGTTCCGGTTGATAATTTGCTGAATCATGATATCTTACATACATTCCCTTATCCGTCTGCATATAAATAATTGTGCCTTGATAACTGCCCATATCAAAAAAATATATTTTATTTATCCTAACATTTTGATTTTCTATACACACTATAGGAGAACCTGCTAGGAAGTTTTCTAAATATTCCGGCATACTATTTTTACATTTGTAAACCTCAATATAGGATCCGTTTTTTCTTATAGATACCTCTAAAATATTGTTATCATATTCCGTTATATAACATATATTAGATGTATCATCTTGTAAAGCATCTATCATTACTTTTTGAGGCGATAAATCCCGTGCAATCTGGTCCCATATTACATTTCTGCAAATCGGAACAAAGCTATTGGAACTTAGATCATAATTATTTGTCTTTAATTCCCCTTGATATAAGTCAGAATTTCTTAATATATTTAAAATATCCTGCGGTATGATATCATCCTGAGTCAAATTAATAATATTTTGCTCAGTTTCCGCTAATGTTATATTGGGTCCTACTATTCCCGTTATTAATACTAACAATACTGCAAAAATTGATATACTAAGATGTTTCATAATACATCTTCCCCTTATTTTTAATGAGTATTATTTATAGTATTACTACTATATGTTGTTGTCCTTACTACTACTCCATCCCACTTTGCATCGTCTTCTTCCCAATCTATAGAAGTAGTATTTTGTCCATTACACAACCATTGATAGGAACACTCATATGCAGAGCCAATTTGCACAGGAAGTGGATCATATATTTTATATACATATAGTCCCGCATTATCATTCCAATAATAATCATATATAACATATGCATGACCACTATAGCGTTCCCCAGTATCTTTATACCGACCACGCATGACGCAAACAGGATGCCCGTCATCTAAAAATTGGCGCAAGGTATCTTCCGCATAAATTTTTCTCGTTGCACTATAATAATCACATCCATCTAATAAATATTCCACTGCTCTCTCAGTTTCATCTACTGTTGCAGGAGTATTTGCTTGCTCTCGTTGTTCGACCGTTGGAGAATCAGTTTCTATATTTAATTTAATATACACAGCAAGCTGTTCCTGACTTATGGGCGAATTATATAATATTTCTGTGGAAAGCATTCTAGCCGCTGCAGCCCAACACCACTCTTCCATTTTTTGAAACTCTAACCTTATACCTGTTGAAGGCTCACAAAGATACCATTCATCTCTATAATGATTTCCAGCTAAATTATATTGCTTAATTATATTATTACTATCCACACATAATACTCTCTGCGGTGACAGATTTTCTCCTGTCCGCGGAATTATCCTAACAGTATCCCCTCCGCTTATTTGCTCTATCTTAAACTGCTGCCCTAATGCATTATCAGATGAAGAATATTGCTTTATACTTATATCATTTTCACTAGAGTTATTTTCTACACCCAAAACTTTACTACTATTTCTATTTACTATAGATATATAGCCTGTTGTTGGATTACACTCAAATTTAAACTGTTGTTCATTATAACCACTAAGCGTTTGCTGAATTATACTAGCGCCATCATTTTTATAAGCACCATATACCGATATATATTTTTTGCTCGCACGATTTTTAATAAAATAATATTGATCATTTTTAAGGAAATGTACGTTTACATCCACTGTATCATTATAGTTAGTATCTGCACAATATACGCGTAACCAAGAAATACCTTCGTCCGTACCCTTTAATATACTACCACTAAGATCAAAAGTACTTGTACCCCAAACATAACTTTGGATTGTTATATTTGTCCACCCCATATCTCCTCGGCCTTCCCAAGACCAGATTACCCTTTTAAACGTAGCGTTGCTTGGAGTTACAATAGGTTTGCAAACATAAGTACCCTCATCAAGCAAATAAATTGGATTTTGTAACGTCACTCCCGTCGTAGGCACATACTGCGATGGCTTTATGAACCTGAACCCAACCGACTTGCTCCCTTCGCTGTTCCCTACCAGTATATTTTCTCCGCTCCAGACCACGTCCCCCTCTATGCATATACGCCTCCCGGTGCTCCGTACCGTTATAGTTACATTGCTGCTCCCTGACAGCGTCCACTGCGCATGTGTGGGCACATCGTTGTAGTTATTGCTTGGCCCGATATCGCTCAGCTTTAAACTGCTGCCCGATCCGCTCAAAGCCATATCGGTATTCTGCGCCGACCGTATTACATAATACCCGTTGGACAGCCGTATCACCTTCCATTTCTGATAGGACGCGCTCGAAGGACGATAATTTTCCTGCGCCACCTGCCCGCCGTCCACCACATTACCTTCCCGCGGGCTGATTGGCTTTGTGCTGTTCACATTGAATATATGGTATGTCTCTCCCATAACCACAGGCGGAGTGCCCGAAAATACCGATACCGAGCATGTGCCTGTTGCCGTTGCAGCTCCTGTATTTATTACTACCGTTACCGTAGCCGTCCCGGAGGATACAGCTGTTATCGACCCGGTAGTACTGTTCACTGTTACCACGTTTGTATTGCTGCTTGACCAGTAGGCCGTTCCCAATGCAGCCCCCGCAGGCTCCGCGCTGACAGTTGGCCGGTAGGTCTCCCCTACATACAGCCGCATGGCCTCAGGATTGATTTCTATGCTTACCGGCTCGTCATATATTACCTTTACATAGGGCAGCTTGCTCGAATCTGAATAGGTCGCCGACGCAAACTGGCGCCAGTAGTTCTCGGACGCGCTCTCTACGCGCATCTTGAACAGCAGGCCATAGTTATACACCCCTACCGTGCACCAATAGTCGTATGCCGAGGTTATGTCAAATTCATACCAGCCCTTATTCCCTACCCGCGTGCTGGATACAAGGGTTGCGCCCGAAAAAGTGCTGCTTGATGCATTGCTCCAGGTCGCTCCCGTATTGCTCCAGCTGTTTTTTACACGGTATACGTCCACATACGGATTGCTGGTATAGCTGGACGTGCAGTACATATGGTAAGTCGCGCTGGTGATATCGGGAAATGTCCCTATTGGCCAGCCCGGCCGCAGCTCGCCGCCGGTTAAAGAGGTCACTCTTGCCAGTATCCGCGTGCTCTTGGAGCTGGAACCGTAGCCCAGATTCAGCAGGCTGGCGGTGTTGTAGTTCCTGCTCGGATACCCCGAGGAGATGTGCGTATCCTGTATGTAGGTATTTACTACGTTAAACGTCGGGTCTATGTACACCGGGTACACCGTCCCCGGCGCGCTCAGGTATTCTGCGGGCGCGTGCACACTCAGGATATACTCTTCCCCTTCTTCTATTGTCTCCGCGGTTATGCAGCCGTAAGTTTCGTGCGCGTTCTGCTCGCCCTCTGCCACATTGCCAGCATAGCTGTCGTGTATATATATCTCGCCCAGCTCTACCACTATTTCCCCGCTTTCGGGGTCGCTCAGGTACCAGTTCCCGCTTATCTCACATAGTTCCAGTCCCTCTGTCCTTAATCTGAAACTGAAGCTGCTCCTGCCTGTATAGCTGTCCAGGATTATATCCTCCTTCAGCCCTGTCAGGGTGGGCGTGTACCTTAAGCTTATCCCCTCGCCCAGCGCTCCGGCATAATTCATCCCGTCCGCTGCTTCGGTCACATTCCTAAGCACGCTTCCCCCGGCAGCCAGGCTTGAACCCGCGCTGTATACTCCCAGCGTCTCCGCAGTTACCGGCGTCAGCTCCAGCGCATATCCTCCGTATTCCAGCCGTGCTCCCTTTGCGCCCAGCCACTGGGGAAAATATGTCTTTACTTCGTTCGCCTCATTCTCATAGGCATACCCCCCTTTATCAGTTGCAACCAGCCTGCTGCTCTTATCCTTTATCTCTCCGTTCTCCACATACTTTACGGGCACCGCATACTGATAGGCCGTCCTAGTGCCGTCCCCGTTCTTAAATACTACCGTATTTAAATCAGGCTCCTCCGCCTTCAGCCGCATAACATGTCCCGCTTGCACTGCCTGCGCAGCTGTTATGGTTGCAGGCAGTTCGTTCATAATGCTCAGCGCCGTTTCAGCGTCATCATAGAGTACTGCCTCTTCCCCATCGGCTCCTGCTGAAGCACCAGGCCCGGCCTCCGCCCCTCCCGGCTCCGCCTGGGCCGCACTTTCGCCGGGCGCATCCCCGCTCTGCACCGCTGCAGAAATGTCCGCCCCCGAATCCGCAAATGAGGGCAGGCAAACAGAAGCCAGAGCTATTATGAGCGCCAGTGCCATTACCGTCAGTTTCTTTAACATACTTTTTCCCCCTGTATATTATTATATTTTATTTTTGCGTATTGATTTGTATCCTAAGTGGTTAAAGCTGAAAAGTATTCTATTCTCTCCGAATTATTTAGTTGACATGCGTTAAATCAAGTGCCCTGGGAATCAATTCCACATTTATTTTAACATACCATATCAGCTATGTCAATACCTGAAATTAAAAAAAACTCCGGGCCTGACTTCAGCCCGGAGTTTTTATATTCATATATTATCATGCCAGTATTTTTTACGCACGTTCTATAAGCTGCTTTATAAAATAGATTATCAAAAGGTGCACGGGATAAAACCAATAAAACCCCCATTGTATAAGCTTGCTCTTCCTCCCTCTTTGGCCGTTATAGCGCCGCAGCAGGGGTATGGAAAACAGAATGCCCACTCTGGAGAGAATGGGCGAAGCGTAATAAACCGCCTGAAGCATATAAAGAGCGGAAATTCCTATATGCGCCAAAGTCTGTTTGTTTTTTTCCTCATGGAATATGCCAAAGAAGAGTACCATGAGCACAGCTATATAATTCCAGTCAGCCGAATAGGCAAGCAGGCAACACAATCCAATCAGGCCGCTTTTGACTATTACAGGAAGATTTTTATGGTATACAGTGAGCGCAATCAATCCGCAGAGCAGGGACCATAATACATCAGTCGCTTCCCAAAATCTAAAGATATCATATTCAAGGCAGAGGGCAAATGGGAAATGCGAGATCAATGCCATGACAAAAAGCCGCGCCATATACTTTTTTAAGTTAGAAGTATGATAATAGCCTTCGGCTATAAGATAGCACATTATGGGAGCGGTAAGCTTGCCGGGCATACGCAGGAATTGATAAGCCGCATATTCATGAGGCATAAACACTATCATGCAATGGTCAAAAACCATAGCAATAACCGCAATCAGCTTAAGCTGATTGGAAGTAAAGGTTATTCCTGCCGTGCGGCTATACTGCCCCGGCGCATTCAAGCTCTCCCTACCGTATGCCATATCTCTTCCTTACTCCAATACCACAGGCCCGCTTGAAGCGCATACAAGCTCCCAAACGTCCGGATCTGCGTCAAACAATATTACCGCCGAGCAATTTTGAGCAAGTAAATCAAGCGTGGAATAAACTACCCCTATTTCACCCAGCTCCGGATCCGCCATTGCCGAGGTGCCCCATTCGTCGTAGCGCCTGCGTGACTGGAAGGGGTCAGATACTAAGAAATAGCCCGTCCCGTCTATATCCACATAATCTGTCAGCACCATGTAATGCTGCGCAGGAGTGAAATTTCCCCTTGTCTGATGCGTAATGGCTATAGCGTTATTATTGACTACGGCATCCCTTATATACTCCCAGTCAAGCGCCATCTGGCCGTCCTGCGGATCATCATAATATATTTCGGGCTCAGGTATGCCGTAAAGCTCAGCCGCTACCGCCATAAAGGTATCGTCCACGCCCGAAGCGGTAATCCGGTAATCATTTTC
>OJMH01003160.1_pt1 | contig 12593 bp, 3 predicted proteins | sample 1597111 | NCBI WGS metagenome assembly OJMH01 (sample SAMEA2452115, study PRJEB22498) | human gut metagenome | reverse complement strand
TTTTTACATTTTTTAATAATTATAGAATTTCCTATTACATAAAAAGACAGTCACCGTGATTACACTCATCCGCTGGATATACCAGAACATATGATGTATCACTTTATGTGACTGCCATTTTATTATCTGCTTATATTATTTACTTATACTATTAGCCTATACTATTAACTTATATTATCCGCTTATATTATTAAGTATATAATACTAAGCATTTTCTTTTCTTCTATATAGTGTAAGACATATAACACCTGCACTAAGCATAAGAACTGCAAGAAGAATTATTGTTCTTGTAACTGAGAGTGTATCAGCTGTAGCCGCACTGTCTTCTGCTGTTGCAGCACTGTCTTCTGCCACATCATTATTATCTGCTGCACTGCCATTGCCTGATACATTGCTCTTATCATTGTCTGTTACATTGCTCTTATCCTCTGTATTAGAATTAGCAACATCCTCATAGACTACAATATATGTTGAGAATCTATCAGTTGCAAATGTAAGTTCTCCTGTTGCTTCATCAAATGTGGCACTAAGAATATCTGATACCCCATTATGAATTCTTATTACACTATACTTCCTTGTCTTTGAAGAATCTTTATTAATAAGGTCTGAATTTAACTTAACCTTAATATTAATTGCACTGTTAAGTTCATATACATCAGACTTCTGCGAACCTATAATCTTCTGTAACTGAATATCAAGTATGCATCCAGCAGCCTGATTGTCCTTAATGTTACTATTAATAAGTTTCTTCTCATCTTCTGTAAGATTAGAACTCTTATCCTTTACAGTAAGTGCAATATCAACCTTTACACCATCTTCTGCCTGTTTAGCTTCATCTTCTGTAAGGATAGCTTTAATAATGTCTTCTGTTGAATCTACAAGTCCTGTTTCCGGTACTCTTTCATCTACCAATACTGAAACTTTAATATCTGTCTTAACATCAGAGTTATCTGAACCCGGCTTGTTGTTATCACCTGGCTTATTATCGTTGTCGCCCGGCTGTGTATTCTCAAGCTTAGGAATAACTGTAATGTCTGCCTTGTCACCACATACTGTACAATGATGTGACTTGCTTCCTTCTTCTGTAGTAGTAGCTTCCTTATCGATAGTCCATTCTGTACTATAATTATGTCCTGCCGCTGGAATTACTTCTGTCTTAGTATCTCCACATACTATACAAGTATATAACTTTGAACCTTCTTCTGTACAAGTTGCTTCTTTCTGTACTTCACCATCATTCCATACATGTTCTGTATGTTCTTGCTTAGCTTCATTGTAAGAAGTCTTCTCCCACTGTAATGTTGTAAGTGTAAGCTTTCCTGCACCTGTATATGGTTTAACTTTAGTATCAAGTTCTGAAGCTGCATATAATGTGTAGCCAGTATAAGGAAGGTCTTTCTTGAATTCATCTTTATCCTGAACTAATGCTACTTCACCTTCTTTATCAGTATTAAGAGCTACCTTTAATTCCTGCTTTGCTCCATCCATCATATATATTGTATTAAATGCGTTAATATAACCTGCTGGACTGCTTCCGTTACCACTTATAAGTGCATTAGTTATACCTGACATATAGCAGTTCTCAAGTAACATATGAGCTCCACAGTTAGATGATGCACCATTACTTACAATTTTCTTAGCTAATTCCGGATTTGTCTTTTCTATATCAAGACGCATTTCTCTTAAATCCTGTGCATCCATAATACAATTGTATACATGTGCTGTACCATAACGAAGTCTTGGCATTCTATCCATCGAATTCTTATAGTAGTTATTAGCAAGTGTAAGTTTAATATTCTTAGCTGATGAATCATCATCAGACTGTCCTAATAAATGAGTCTTTTTCTGACCATAAGCATAATTGTATATCTGCTGATCTGTCATACCCTCTTCAAGCAAATGCTTATAATATGGGTAGTTATCTGGATTAGCCTTCATAGCATTCATCATTTCATCAAAGAATACATTATCTTCACTTGCTGGAAGGAATTCACACCATGATATTGTTATATTACTGTCATTAACTGGTGTCTTAACATCGATAACTCCATCATATGACTTATAGAAAGTACAGTGGTCAACCCATATATCAGAGCTTCCCTTTTCTATTGTCATATAATCCCAGTCATTACGATCATAAGCACCTTCTGTATAATCGTCCCACTCCCATATCTCATCAAATTCAATATTTCTTATGATGATATTATTAGAGCCTGTTATATCTATACATGTATGTGTAATCTTAGCTCCATTCTTAGAGTAGATTGTAAGATTACTCATATCTGCAAGCTTAAGCATTGATACACCTGTCTTTAAAAGTGTTGGGTGTGTAAGTGGCTCAAGCTTATGTGCTGTTATAAATGAGCTGTAGCTGTCAAAGTTATTAACTTCCTTATCACCAAGCGCAATATCTGCTGTAAGCTCGATTACTGATGCCTTACCACTCTTCTTTACACTCTGTATTGCATTAAGGAATTCTTCTGCTGTGCCGGCTGTGTAATAGTTATCTGATGTTTCCTTTAATAATCCACCACCTGTTACATTAGCACTCTGTGCATAACCTTCCTGTGCATACTGTGCAAGTCCTGTATCATCACCTTCTGTCTGTGAATAAGTATCTGATACATATTCTTTCTCTACATATCTGTCTATGCTGTCTGTCTTAACAGTACCTGTATACCTTATTGTACCTACTATTGTATATGGATCCCAGCCAAGATATGATGTTGAAGTCATTTCATTGGCTTTCGTAGCAGATATCTGTCTTCTGTTACTGTTAATTGCAAATGCAGGACCATAGCTTCCATATTCGAAAAATCTTGCATTAGCAGCCAAATTACCACTCATATCTGTATATGGATTAGAAGCATTCGGCTTTAATATCTTACCCATATAGCAGTTAATCCAAGTAATATAAGCATCTGCTCCCCAAGGTCTTGCAAGATAATACTTACTTCCTGAGCATCCCTCTTCTGAGAGAACCTGACAGTTAAAGAATGTAAGACCATATGTTGCAGAGGCTGATGCCTTAGGAGCTGATACATAGCCTGAATTCTTATTAGCATTGTAACGGAATACAAGCTTGCAATCATTAAATAATGCTCTAGGCTCATTACCATATATGAAATCCACATTACCAGCTATATAGCACTTGTAATAATACTGGGTGCCACCATTAGCACAAAGTGTATCCTGATAACCAAGTATTCTTAAGTTGATATATGATGTTTCATTGGCATCATTTCTTAAAGCATCTGCTGATTCATTTGACTTAGTACCATCACCAAGATAATTATAAGTATTCTCGATTGTAAGGTTCTCTGCCGAAAAGCCTGTTGCTGTCTTATCTATTCTTACAGCACATCTTAAAGACATATCTCCACCAGCTAATTCCTTAACATCATAATATATTCTTGTCTTCTCGCTATCCTCACCTATAAGTGTTATATAAGGAGATTTAACAACAAGATGTTCTTCATAATCACCTTCTTTAACAAGAATAATTACACGTCTCGTGTTATCAGAAGCAACTGAATCTACTGCCGCCTGAACTGTCTTATAAGTTGGTATTCCATTAACCTCCTCACCATCAGTTCCTGTGTATGCACTATCTACAACCTTGTTGTAATTAGTAAGATATACATAATTAAATGTTTCTCTAGTCTTGTTACCTTTCTTATCTGTGAATATTAATTCAACATCATTTCTTCCTTCTTCAATAGCAATGTCTTTAAATGCAAAGCTTTCTTTTTCTTTAACATCTGTCTTTGCTGCTTCACTGCCATTAACATAAAGCGTTGCTGTTACATTTTCTTCAACTACACCTTCAATTGTAATCTTTCCATTGTATACAGTGTCATATGACTTCTTAGTTATTGTATACTTAACAGCATCATCTTCATATACATATTTACCTGTATGTCCTGCTGTTGGAACAGTCCATAAAGTATCTGATGGGTTACTGTAGTTATCTACTTTTCCATTAACGTGTGAATAAGCTATTATATAATAGTAATATGGCATCTCTGCTGTTACATCTTTATCTTTATAAGCACATTCTGTAACTGTTGCTATCTTTGAAGCATTCTCTGCTGTCTCATCGTATGAATAACGATATACCTCATATTGGTCAGCCTTATCTACTGCATCCCATACAAGATCAACTGTATCTGCACTTGAAGCTATGCTTGCCTTTGGTGAATCCAGTGCTGCTATTACTGTTATTGCATCTGATTCAACATAATCATTAATCTCACCATTAATACCTAACTTACCAGCCACTCTGAACTTATAATCTCCGGCATCCTTAATTGAATACTTATATGTTGGCTCAGTAATGTCTGATGCAACCTTTTCCCAGCTCTTTCCGTTATCTCTTGATACTTCAAGCACATATAAACCATCGCCTTCGGCTGGTACTTCATCTGTCCAGCTTACTGTGATGTAATCTCTTGTATAAGCTGCTTTAGCTGTAACTTCCTTAACAACTGGTGCTGTACCTACTGCATTGTAGCATTTATTCTGGTCGTAAAGAACTGTTCCGTCCTGTGCTATATACTTCATATTCTGGATAGTTGCCTTAACACCTGCTAATACAAATCCATATGATACCGGTGTATTTATCTTATCTGTATTAAATAAGAGATTATCACTTGCACTATAAGAATATGTAGCTGTCTTAGTCTCTCCACCCTTAGGTGTTGCTTTGATAACAAGAGCATCGTCTGTCTTTTCAACTGTAAATGTCACAACTGTTCCTGCTGGAATAGTTGCATCTGCCTTGCTTGAAGCACCTGCAAGGTCTGATGGCTTCTTTGAGTAAATCATCTTAAGTCCATTAGACTTACGTATTCCTAAAGTATCAATATAATTCTTGTTAAATGCGCCAAAGAATATACCATTAGCATTGTCTGAACCACACTCTGTAATTGTTATATCAGCTGTAAGCTTGTTGGCATCTGTAGTCTCATCAAATCCAAAGAAGCTTACTGTATTATTGATATTAGTTGACTTATCAGTGTTTGTAGTTGTATTTAATGTACCACCTGTCTGTGTAAGAACCAGTTTCTGTCCTGTAGGCTGTACAACAAGATTAGAAGCTGTACCATAATCATATGTCTTAGGCATAGCTGGCTGCTCATTATATTCAACATCCTTAGCTGCATATACTATAGATATTGAAACTATGTAAGCTGAACCTGTTGATACAATTTCAACTGTTCCTTCGCTCTCATCTTCATAATTATATACTGTTGTCACATCATCTTTTGATGCCGGCTCACCCGCTATTGTGTAAAGTGCATATGTACTTGCTGGTGCATATGATTTTACTGATATAGTACACTTTCCACTTACAGGTATTGTTATCTTAGCTCCTGTAGTAAACTGTGCTGAATTAGGGCTTGGTCCATTAGGAACTAACTTACCTTTTGTAGCATCAATAGCTAAACCATTGTAGTAACCTGTTGTTCCCATAATATTATCATCATAATAATCACCATCATCACTCTTAACAAAAGACCAGCTTGTAACCTGCTCAAATATAAGCTTATGTGATGCTTCAGCACCCTTTACTGTAACTGTGTTACCTGACTTTACCTTGTATGGAAGTGCAAGGAAATCACCACCAAGTGTAAGTGTATATGAACCCTCTCTTAACTTAATAGCATCCTTATCTGTAAATACATATTCATATCCATCATCATTATTCATATATATGTATTTTACATTCTTGCCTGTTAAATCAGGTTCTTCCGGAAGACTTACTGTAACGGCATATGTTGGCTTAAGTCCTACAGTTATATCTAATTCTGCATCTTCTGAATATTTAATTCCATCTGATACAGAAGTTACTTCATAGTCATTAGCACCCTTTACGGCTACACTATATGAAACACCTTTTTCAAACTTAGCTGTATATTTCCAAGTATCTGTATCAATAGTTACTTCTGGAACATAGTCTGTTTCCTCAGTTGTTGTAAATACAAGTTCAAGGCCTTCTGTATAATAACCCTCAGTAATGCCATTAATCTTACCTGTTACTGTGCAGGTATCAAGGCTAATGACAGTTAAATCTGCTGTAATCCTGGCAGCAGTCTCTGTACTTACACTATGTTTATAAATACCACTCTTAATCTGGTATGCCGGATTGCTCAGTGATATCTCATATTCCATAACTTGATCTTCTGCTGGTACTTCAATTGAATATGTACCGCTCTTGCCATTCTCTGCAACTGTTATATCTGATGTATATGTAAGTCCAGTTGTATTATTAGTCGCTACAACCTGCATATCAGATGGAATATCTGATTTAGATGTAATAGTTCCATTTATTACTTTCTTATTAAGTTCTACACATTCGATTGAAAGATTTCTAATGTATGTATTAGTTTTAACATCTAATGTAAGCTCTCCTTCATCTCCTGTAAGATAACATTCAAATTCTACATCAACATAACCGCTGTCAGAATTTGCAACACAGGAAATACATTCCATCTTTCTTAAGACCTTGTCACTTCCTGTTATATTAAGTGTATTTCCTAATATGCTGTCCTTATCTGTACCTACGTTCTTATTGACAGTAAGTTTAATAACAGCCTTATCTCCCGCCGCTGGTATAACTATCTTAGTACCAGTATTAACCTGGATTCTATTAGTTCCATCTGTTTTGGGTTGAAACTTACCTGATGTTGCATCAACATATAATACATCTTTATCACCATTAGTATAAGTTCCTGTATCACTTTGAATTGATGAAGTAGAACCCTTGCTTGATAAAACTGTTTCTGAATATCCCCATTCAGCTTTAGTATCCCCCCCATCTGCGAATGAAGCAGATGTTGTCGCATAACTTGTTGATGAGTCAACCTTTATTGACTGAAAATAATTCTGAACATTTGTTGTAAGTGTTACCGATGAAGCACCTTTATCAACTGTTCCTTCAATTATGTAATATGCCCAGCCACTTCCTGACTGTTCTGTTATTTTAATGTTGCTCATTCCTGTAAATGCCATATTATCAGCAGTTACTGCTACATATGCCCTTAATGTTATTGTACAGGTCTTAGCATTATTAACTATTGGAAATGTTAATTCAGTGTTTGGATTAACCAGATAGTCGCTAGACCTTTTAGTTATTTTACCTGAATTTGCATTTATTAATAATTCATCATTATTAGAATTAACCAGCTTACCTGATTTGCCGTTCAATTCCGTAACTGAATTATCATTATCGCCATCTGCGTACATTGTAGAACTTACTGTCCACTCTGCACTGGCTTTTTCTGCCGCTTTGGCTGTAATGCTAAACAAGCCCTCCGGCAATGAAAGTCCAGATATGATTAAAGCTAACGCCATAAACATAGCCGAACTTCTGCGAAACCATTCTCTTCTACGTCTTGATTTCATAGTCCATACTCTCCCTTTCTTAACAATACAATGTTTTGTAACTTTTACACAAAACTAATTGCCTATTTTTTATAAGATTACAACTTTTGACGAAAATGTACTACTGATTTTTATAGTTCTCAGGTACCAATTACTGAAATTTTTAGGTTTTGATGTATTTTTTGTGATACATTGCATAAAATCCGTGTAAACATTTACCAATAATCGTCTATATTACAAAATAATATATATTTATTACTGCTAATTATTTACACGGATGTTATACGCATATATTTAATTATTATCATTCTCTTAGTGTCACATCTATTATCTGCCTGCTTGTCTGGCAATTATATTAACTAATTCATCAGCATCTATCGGCTTTGCTATATGTGTATTCATACCAGCTTTAATGCTCCGTTCTATATCATCATAGAATGCGTTGGCACTCATCGCTATAATTATTACAGTACCCGCATCTTCTCTTCCTGACTTTCTTATCTTCTCTGCGGTTTCCAAGCCGTCCATAACCGGCATCATTATATCAAGGAGTATAACATCATACTCATTAGCATCTGAATTCATATATGTATCCAGTGCTTCCCTGCCATCGCTTACTCCAACAGTCCTTGCACCCGCATTATCAAGAATAAAGCTTACAATCTCCATATTCATCTCGTTGTCTTCTGCAACCAGCACTTTAAGCCCTTCAATTGACATCTGTGCATCATATTTACTATTCTTAGCTTCAGTCACGTTACGGTTAATTTTGAATGGTAATATTATTGTAAACTCTGTTCCAACATTCTGTCTGCTAATAAATTCAATTTCTCCACCCATTATCTCAATAAACCTCTTGGTTATTGCAAGTCCAAGCCCGGTTCCTTTATAAGCTGTTCTTGCATTGCTGCTCTCCTGTGCAAATGGCTCAAAAGCTATCTGCTGGAATTCTTCGCTCATTCCTATTCCGGTGTCTTTACATATGAAAGTAACCTTAACTATATCGTCATCAGCTGCATTTTCACTATAAGAAAATCTTACAGAGCCATTCTGCACATTATATTTAATCGCATTGGATAATATATTCTGTAATATCTGCCTTAAATGAAGCGAACTACCTATCAGATTGTCATATTCTATACTACCTCTGTCAACTGAATAATCGATACACTGTTCATCTGCCTGTGTCTCAATAACACTGCTGACCTCATTAATAATCTTCGTAAGCTCAAATGGTTCTTCTTTAATGGCAATCTCCCCCGACTCAAGCTTATTCATATCAAGAACATCATTTACAAGATCTAATAAAAAGCCTGAGGCTGACATAATCTTATCAAGACATTCTTCTTCCTTTTCCCTGTTGCCAAGATTGAACCTGCATATATCGACCATTCCTCTTATTCCATTAATAGGTGTTCTTATATCGTGGCTCATTCGCCTTAGAAAATCTGTCTTTGCAATATTGGCACGTTTCTCCTGCTCTGCCGCCTGTAGAAGCTGTCTTTTATATTCCATTTCCTGTAGCTGCATTTTGCTTTCGTCCTTGGCAATAACAAGCTGTCTTACAAACATGACAACACCTATTACCGCAATATAAACAAATAATGCAGCAGCAACCGCCCTGTTTCTTAAAGAATATACCTGCTTATCCGCAAAGAACGCATATATTGTATAATTCTCTATCTGCTTTCTCTTGCCATAGTAATAATCATTTTTGTATGGTACAGCTATAATACCATTATCATTTTCTTCCCAAGCTCCATCATATCTTTGCCTCAGTGCCTTCATATCAAGCCCCTGAAGCTCCTCGTCATTGGAATTAAGCACCTTGTCCTCATCTGATATATATACAATCCCATCCATATCAAACTCAAAACCTGATATGAGCCTGTCAATGCTTATATCTCCACTATTATCATAGCTTTCCTTCTTCACATATGTAATAACTGCACCTTTTGTATCTTTTCTTGCCGCTACAGCAATATCGGAAAACTCCTCATTCTGGCTTTCGGTATATGTTATGCTCCCTGACCTGGCATTAACTCTTGTTATATATACCTTCTGTGGGTGTTCAATGACATCTTTTACATTACTGTCGTCTATAACTGAATCAATATCCGTATATTCCATTCCCCTGCAAGATTCACATTCACCCTCTCCGTCAAGAACAACTATTCCGTCAAGTCTCTGGTTATACATATATTCATCTAAAAATGTATCAATATCATCTTCATACTGCATACACCTTACTAATTCCTGTGTCTTATCAGAAAGCCTGTACAAGCTTTTCACTTTATCATTCTGTATAAAGTATTCATATGTATTAACTCTTGTCTGCACAAAATCCAGCACCCTGTCTGCTGTCTTATTAACCGTTTCATTGCTTATTTCGGTAAATATAACAGCTACTATTGTCAACAGTATAAATCCTGTAATTATTGAAATCAAAAATGCTTTAACATCTGATATGCCCCATATTCTACTCTTATCTTCCATTAGTTCCCCCATACTGCCATACTAACGTCAACCCCATATTTCTCTGCTATGCTCTGTATTGTGCCATCAGCCCTCATTTCGTTAAGCACCCCGGTAAGCTTCTTATCAATTCCACTGTCATTATCAAATGAAAATGCAATTCCCAGCTCTGACACGCTTAATTCTTCCCGAAGCACACCAAAATGTTCCTCATTGGACTGTACAAATACTTTCATAGCATTTTCGTGACCTGCTATGGCATCAACATAACCTTTTCTCATACTAGCATATAATTCTTCCATCGTTGACATACTGTACAGCACACCAACCTGCGGCGTATTCGTATTGGATAGTATGTACTCCGGCTTGGAAGTTACCTGCACCGCCACTCTTTTGCCGTTAAGATCATCAAGGTTTTCTATCCCGCTGTCTTTATTGACAACTACTATCTGACGGCTGTACATATATGGACCAGCCCAGTTGTACTTATCCTCCCTGCCGGTCATTGTAAAACAGCCCCACAGGCAGTCTACCGCTCCCTCTTTAAGATATATGTCTTTGTTATCCCATACAATCTGCTTGAATACTGGCGTATAACCCATACGCCTGCAAGCCTCTCTTGCTATCTCAACATCAATTCCTGTAAAGTTGCCATCACTGTCAAGATAACTGTAAGGCACATAATTATCACTGCCTATTATAAGAGGCTTTAAATCATTACTTGAACTCTTAGAGCCGTTATTATGTATATTACTGCACGCCATAAGCCCTGCTGATACTATGACAGACAATATACATATAACTAATTTTAAATAACTAATTATATTATTACTTTTCATTTTTCCCCCACTCTTTAATAAATACACTCTTAAGTATTTCTGCCTGATGTCTGTATATATCCTTTTATATATTTATCAATGTTTTTAATCATATACTCTACTAATCTTACATAACTTTTATGTATTTAATTATATAGCCTGATGAACTATAAGTCTATGTTTATATATTTTAAAATTTTTAATTTATTTATATAAAATAAATTGTTCCGTAGCTTATACTATATATTAATATTAAAAAAAGCAGGAAGATATTATGAATTTCCAATATCTTCCTGCTGCTTATATACATCAGCTTATATGCTTTATTATTCTATTATAATTGTATGTTACTCATTATTGCTGTTATTAAATATATCTGGATTTTCTTCGTTAATAGTGCTCTTCGCAGTATCTTTATTATCTGCTCCGGATGAAGCTGTATCAGAAGATGCATCTCCTATTCCCTTCCATATATCACTTTCTGCAGGTCCGCTAAGTGTAGATGAATAACTTCCATCTTCATTGAATGTTACACTCTCGGCAACCTTTTCAGAATGTGTAAAACCTGTTGTGTCAACTGGTTCTGGAATACCTTTGACCTCGCGGAATATCTTCATAAATTCCTTACCTGTAATTGTTTCGTGATCATAAAGATAATGGGCAATCTTGTCAAGGACATCTCTGTTCTCTATAAGAAGCTGCTTAGCTTCCTCATAACATTCCTTTAACATATTCTTGACTTCTTCATCAATCTGTGCAGCTGTTTCATCAGAACAGTCAAGTCTTGCATTACCATTAAGGTAAGGGTCATCAACTGTTGCCAGATTCATAAGTCCGAATCTGTCTGACATACCATACTGTGTAATCATAGCCTTGGCTATCTTGGTAGCCTTTTCTATATCGTTAGCAGCCCCTGTTGTAACTTTGCCAAAGACAATCTCCTCTGCCGCACGTCCAGCAACTAAAGTTACAAGTCTTGCCATAAGCTCATCTTTGTTCTGTAAGTACTTTTCTTCTTCTGGAACCTGCATTACATAACCTAATGAACCCATAGTTCTTGGTACAATAGTAATCTTCTGTACTGGCTCTGAGTCTTTCTTTAAAGCTGTAACAAGTGCGTGTCCTACCTCGTGGTAAGCAACTGTCTGCTTCTCTTCCTTGCTGAGCACCCGGTCTTTCTTCTCTTTACCAGCTATGACAACTTCAACTGCCTCAAATAAATCTTTCTGTGATACATACTTTCTTCCTGCCTTAACTGCAGCGATAGCAGCTTCATTAATCATATTGGCAAGATCTGAACCTACTGCACCACTTGTTGCAAGTCCGATTTCTTCAAAATTAACTGTATCGTCCATAAGCACATCTTTAGAATGTACTTTAAGTGTTTCAATACGTCCCTTAAGGTCTGGCTTGTCAACTATAACTCTTCTGTCAAGACGGCCTGGTCTAAGTAACGCCTTATCAAGAACTTCTGGTCTGTTAGTAGCCGCAAGTATAAATATACCCTTTGATGAATCGAAACCATCCATCTCTGCTAATAACTGGTTAAGTGTCTGTTCTCTTTCGTCATTACCGCCGCCATATCTTGAATCACGGCTCTTACCAATAGCATCAATCTCATCTATGAATATGATACAAGGTGCCTGCTTGGTAGCTTCTTTAAAAAGGTCTCTTACTCGTGAAGCACCAACACCTACGAACATCTCAACAAAATCTGAACCTGCAAGTGAGAAGAATGGTACATTAGCCTCACCAGCTACTGCCTTTGCAAGAAGTGTCTTACCAGTTCCCGGAGGACCTACTAAAAGAGCACCCTTTGGAAGCTTGGCACCAATCTTTGAATACTTATCTGGATTATGAAGAAAATCCACTATCTCTGTAAGCGACTCCTTCGCCTCATCCTGTCCTGCTACA
>OJMH01003152.1_pt1 | contig 12621 bp, 10 predicted proteins | sample 1597111 | NCBI WGS metagenome assembly OJMH01 (sample SAMEA2452115, study PRJEB22498) | human gut metagenome | reverse complement strand
TTTCCAGCAACCGCGTCCCTCATCAGGCGCAACAGGGATTTAAAATATACCCTTTTCCGATATTTTCAAGCTCAGATTCAACTATTTTTCAATAATTTTTCCAAAAACCAAACTAGAAACCTCAATCAGCCCCCCAGTTCAAGGGTAATAATCGAAGCGCAAACTCCACTCGCCGTTCAGGTTAATCCAAGAGCCCTCTTCCCTGCGAAATTGCATGCGGAGGTATTCCGGGCGCGGTGTCGCGGTCATTTTTCTGATTCCTTGTTTCCATAGATAATTTGCAGATTGCGAATCCAGTAACTTTGCTTGTTCACACGTGGATTGATACCAAGCCGAATCATTTTCACCGTCTCCGGACGCTCAACGAATTCATCAAAAGTGATGATTCGTTTTTCCCATTCGGCGGAAGGCATGGGAAAGCGGATCAAAACCGACTTGTCATGTTCGCTTTTCTGGTCCATGACCACCATGAAAACGGATTCTTTGGGCATGGACGGAGTGGTTTTGATCTCGAATTCAACTCCTTTTGCGCCGTGCAAGGATTCATTGCCCTTGAGAATGAATTCCGGATAAATCCAGCGGTCCACGAAAGCAGGAAATTCAACATCGAAACGGATCGCTTTTTCCTTCTTGTCATACTCGGACCTCATGGTGCCAGATGAATTGTTGCGCCAACGTTCCGGGTTGTATATTGCCTTGAGTTCGCGTTTGAAGCCTGCTGCTACACTCCGGTTGAAAAGAAAAATCGGCACAGACAGACGAGTGATGGCCTTGCCATTGAATGTACCGCCGAATTCCATTTTCCCGTTGAATTTCTCTGCCGGAATTTCTGGGGTGAAGTCAATCGGCAGTTGGAGTTCGCCCATGGGCGGAATAGTGATTTCCGACGGCAAACCTGAAGCACGTCCGCCTGAAACTGTTATCGTTCCTTTTTTTTCCACGTCAGACAAATTACAGACGAACAAGGTCAGTTTTCCACTTTCGTTTTTCAAGTCAGCGGAACTTCTGTTGCTGTTCACCGTGAAGTCTTCCGATAAATCGCAGCGCAGTACAACCGTACGGTCGGCTTGCGTTTCCCTTTTTGCGGAAACTCCCGGGAAGACTGCTGGAATATCCGCTTTCAATCCGGCAAGACCGTGGACATAACGCGGATAACGGTCGATTGCGAGCGGGAGCTGTCCGTTTCGCGCCACCGCCTGATCCGGTGTACCGAAAAGATTGCGAACCGTGTAGTTACCGTCCGGTTGATTCAAATGAACCTCCTTTTCACCAACTTTGGACCGCGAAACATCGACATCTTCATTGTTCTCGGTATCTACGTCCGACAACGTCCAGATCACAATGCTTTGCGATCCGTCCGGCTGCCGGTAAAGGTATGCCTTCACATCGTCACCGAGTTGCAGTTCGCCTAGGATTCGTGCCTTACCGAGTTCCGCCACCATGTTGGCAAAAGCGAAATAGCCGGCTGCCGCGGTATAATCTTTGCGGAGCAATCCCCAATCTTTCGCCCCTTCATTATAAGGGGAGAGTACAAAAAAGAAATTACGTTCCACTCCAAGATTTTGAAATATGACCTGCGATTTCGGAATAAATTCGGCTACTACGATCTCCTGGGTGTGGGAATAACGTTTCAGCTTGGGATAATAACTCTGTTCCGTGGCCATGCCGGGTGCATTCGTTCCGGTTTCCGTTAACCAGATCGGCATATCAGGCACGCGGTTCCGCTCCAGAAATTTCCGCAGGCCGACTATAATTGTCGGATAATTTCGAATCGGATCGTACGTGTGAAAATTGAAGGTATCGAAGTAAAACGCCGCGTCGTTATCCATTACGGTTTGGGTATAATTACGCAAGGGGTATTTACAGAAAGACCCATTAAGTATTCTAGCCTTCGGGTTGCCTTTCTGGAAACCGAGGCTAGCGGCTTTCAGGCAGGCTGCGTAGTCCCAAGCACTTTCAACAGTAAAACCGGCGTCTTCTTCATTCCAGAATTCCCAAGCTTCAGTACATCCTTTGGCTGCTTTGGCAACTTTTTCGGCAAACCGATAGGTACCTCTCAAGTCGTCGGGAAGATCTTTGGAATTCCGGCGCGCCCATTTAGGAGCGTCATGATAGGTATTGGCAATTTTGATGCCAGTTTCGCCTAACAACCAGCCATTGGGAATATATTGACAGTTTCGAAATTCATTTAGAGTCGGTTGCATGTCGCGCCAGGTAAGCCGGTCCCGCACCCAAGCTACTCCCGAACGTCGCGCTGCTTCGGAAATCAACTTGAAACCATTTTTCGGAAAGCGAACATTATGGGGCCGTCCGACGCCGCACCAACTTTGGGCACTGTCCAAAGCAAAATACATATCGGAATTTGCCGGGCGTTTCGGTATCTTGGCGACAACGCCAAATGATGCGTAATTGGTAAAACTTTTATCGCCGGCCAGGAAAATCTGGTAATAACCGCGTGGCAGTTCAGATAACGTTAGGCCCTCAACCGGCCAGCCGCCTTCGGCAACCTTGCTGCCGTTCCAATCGCGGATGGTGTATCGTACATTGTTGCCTGCTTCCGGTTTAAGAGTGAACCGGAGCAGTTCGCCTTCTTGGAAGATACCGGCTGGAGAAGCAGCTATGACTACTCCTCCGGCATCGATTGTTGCCCATAACGGTAAGCCGGCCAAAAGAAATAACAGGACAATAAGAGATTTCATCTGCAATTCCTCAAGGATTCCAATTAAAAGGTGCGGCTTCTTCGCGGGTTCCTTCTTCGAGCCGGACCCCCCTGAATTGGTTTCCATCCACAATTCCCATCGATTTACGCAGCGACCAGGCACGCTCGTGGCGGGGGACGCTTCGGCTGTCGATTACGGTATTTCCCCGGATCTGGACATCGGTACAGAAAATCGCTTCAAGAATGTTTCCGGTAGAGGCTTTGCCGTTGGCATTGCAATTGAGCAGGATGTTACCGGTGATGTGGAGTGTGTCGACGAAATGCCCAAGGATTCCACCAGCACCGGAATCACAAACAATATTGTTGGCAATCAGAATTGCAGCCAGCCGCCGTGTTGCACTCGGCATAAGCATATCCCGGCCTTGCGACTGGGCACAGATAGCGGCACGCGCGGTACACGTATCGACTCCGTTCCGGTAATCGTTTTTCATGATTCGGGTCGTTTTACAGGCATTGGTAATGATATTATCAGCAATGATGACGTTCCGGACATTCGCATCGGCAATTACCGTACTGTAATGGTCGGAGTTGAAAACACAGATTCCGGCATTGACCGTATCATCAATGATGTTATCGGTAATCGTAATCTGTTCGCTGCCGATGGAGGCAATGCCCTGATAAGCGTTACGAATTACATTGCCTCGGGCTATGAAACGTCCGGACTGCTTGTGCCCTGCCTTTTTGACGAAATTCTTGCGGCTCGGATCGCCGTAGTCATGGAAAGAGAGCGCATCGTCTTTGATATGACTCAAGTGGTTGTCAAGGTAGCTGATATCGCTGCTGAAATGACTGTAGATTCCATCACGGAAACAGTTCATGATAATGTTTTCACGAAACACTACCCGGTGACAGTCCATTACACAGATTCCCATCTGGCCGGAGCCATTGATGGTAACGCCGCTGACGGAAATGTCAATGCTCCTGACGAAGAGAAGAACATGAGCGTTGACCGACTTAGCATAACCGCCCGGCATAGTTTTACAGCGGAAAACTCCTCCGGTAATCCGCAGTTGTGAACAGTCGGCAAAGCGGATGCCATAGAGTTCCGTATCTGCCCGGACAAATATCGCCTTGCGGAAATCGATCGTCTTATTGTGCTTCCTGATAATGTTAATCTGCTGTTTCAAAAGATAGGTCTTGTTTTCAAATTCGATATTTGCATCAGAATTAAGAGCTTTTTCAATTGATGCGGAGTCATCAGTCACACCATCGCCAATAGCTCCGAATTGCGAAACTGAAACCGCCCTTGCAGTCAATACGAAAAGCATTGCCAGAACTGCCGTAAAAGCTTGCTTGAATTGCATCATTTCGTTATATCCTTCAATTTACTTCTGATAGCCCCAGTATTTACGGAGATTGGGCAAATCATCGTTGTCAAGAAGAGCATACCGGATTGGGGTGGTATGTCCGTCCAGATAAACCGTATTGGCATAACCGCTGTGGATATAATGCGGCCTCCCCCAATTTCCGCCGTTACCACTGTCATTCATCATATAATGCCAACCGGTCGTTCGGGAGTCTTTTCCCGGATCGGTGGTGTAACGCCAACTATCGCCGAGGACCAGGACAGAGCCGGGATTTTTCAGACGCGAATATTTAACGTATTTCCGCAGATTGTTACCATCATTGATCGCTCCGGTAATCGCCTGTACGCTCAATACGATATAATTGAAACCATACGCGAAACGCCCGGATATTGAGGGACAAACAGCGGGAGGCAGATCTTTGATGGAATCAAATACATTGTTGCCGGAGTCCGGTTCACGGTTATTTCCAAGATAGGTACGCAATTTCGCGGGCCAGCAGCGGATATGACGGTATTTTTCGGTAGTATCGCTGCCCCAATCCGCCGGAGCGATTGCCGGGACTACATAATCGTTATAATCTTGAGTATACAAAGCAACGGCTACTCCGAGCTGTTTGAGGTTTCCGGTACAACTGACAGCACGGGCTTTTTCGCGGGCTTTGTTCAAAGCCGGCAACAACATAGCGGCAAGAATGGCTATAATAGCTATCACTATTAGCAACTCAATCAATGTAAAATAACAAGGTATACCATGATTCTGGTGATTTCCTGTTGTTGGCAGTTCCTTTTCCCTTGATTCCATCATCTTCTCCTTGTCGTTTTCCATGAACAGTTCAGGATAATATAAGCACTTTTTCTTTTCTATCTATTTTTATAAAGATTTGTTTCCCAAAGTTGATATTCCCGAAAAAAAAATTGATTTTTTTCGGCCTCTCCGTTTTGTTGCAACGCTGTTTTTACAACTCTTTGAATTTTTCAAAGAATAATGCGATCAGTCGAATAAAACATGCCGGATCTCCGTCACCGGCACGTTGCGCAGCTCACAGCCGCAACGGGCGGCATACGCCCCGGCTGCGCCCGCTCCGGCACCGAGCGCCATCGCAATGCACATGACCCGGCAGCTAGCCAGCGCTTCGTGCGATGCACTGACGCAGCGTCCGGCAAACAGCAACCCGTCGAGCCGGCGGGGAACGAGCACACCGTAAGGAATATCATACGGCTGCGCCCGCTCTGCCGTACCGACCGCGTTTTCCTCATGCCCGGCGGCCTGCCCTCCCCCGGCCGGATTGTGAATGTCGATTGAGAAACAGGCGCGGCGAACAACGGCGTCGGCAAACCGCCGTCCGGCAATGCAGTCGCCCTTTTCCAGCCGGGCGACTCCCTCAAAGCGCCGGGTCTCCCGGACCCCGATCGCGGCAGGCATCTGGGAGATGAAGGCGTTCTCATAGCCCGGTACCGTTTCGCGCAGGAAATCGAGAATCCGGAACGCCTGCCGCCGCCCTTCTATTTCAGCGCGGGTCAGGTCGGCCGAGGAGGTTCCATCAATGTAATTCACCTGGGTTGCGTTGACGATATTCTCGTCCTCGCGGACAGCATGGTACAAACGGATCACGCTGACCGTATCGGGCAATCTGCCGCCCGACTGCGCCTCCAGCACGATCTCCTCCCAGGTGCGGCCGTTCACCATCGTAACGCGCGCGTCCTGTTCACAGGTGCATTTCATCCGGCGAAGAGGATCGATTCCGCCGATCAGGTACATGATGCTGACCGGCTGCATCAGACCGTCACCGGCGCGCCCGATCTCGAACGGAACGCCGGCCCGGAAGGCGACATCGCCGTCTCCGGTGCAGTCGATCACGCAGCGGGCGGAGAAAATGCGCCGCCCTTCACGGCACTCCGCTTCGACACCGGTTACCCGGTTTCCCTCAAGCCGCACCCCGGATACCGGAGCATGGAGCAGAATCTCGACGCCGCGTTCCGCAAGCAGATCGAACAGCTCAATGTCCATGCGCCGGAAATCGACGCAGCAGCCGCCGAACCGCGCCAGAATTTCAGTGACAATGCGGCTTTCGACGCCTCCCATCAGAGGACCGACTACCGACTGTACCGCGGTTCCGCCCAATCTCCCGCTGCGTTCGAGCAGCAGCACCTTCGCTCCGCACCCGGCAGCCGCGTAAGCCGCACCGATACCGGCGGGACCGCCGCCGACTGCAATCACATCGTAATTCATCTGTTCCTGCTCCTGTTTTCCGTTTTGATTTTCTATTATCAATAATACCGGAAAACGGCGAATTTGAAAATGCAGAAAAAAGCTGTATCTTTATACAAAATTGCTTTATACAGGAAATTCATGATAACTTTCGAAGCCATCGATGCCGCTTCGCCGGGAAAATCGCTCGCAGCCGCGCTGCAGGCATTCGAACGGAAGCACGGCGTACACCTGACGCTGCACGACTGCCGCGGAATCTTCTATCATGCCGACGGAACACCGTTTTTCCCGGGGCGGTACATGCATATTCACCCGTACTGCATCACCGGGCGGTTTGAGACTCCGGGCTGGAATCGGCGCTGTCACGAGGAGTGCATGCTGCGGGCCGAAGCGGCGGCCGACCGATTGCGCAGGCCGTTCCTGCACAGCTGCTGGAAGGGAGTGACCGAACTGATCGTTCCGCTCGAACGCAACGGCTCACTCGCGCTGCTGCTTTACGCCGGGGCCTTCCGGACGCCGGGGACGGAACTGCCGGAGGAGCTGCCGGAACCGCTGAGACAGCTTTACGCCGGACTCCCGCTCCCCGGCGAAAACCTCGGGAACGAGCTCGCGCTCGAGCTTCAGCTCTTCGGCCAGGGGCTGCTGCATTACGCGGACCTCTGCCGGAACCGGACCGGCGCGCCTCAGGAGAGAAGCAATCAGATCCGCCGTTTTCTGGAGGACCATGCGCATGAGGAGGCCGGGCTTGCGGAACTGGCGGAAGCCCTTCACCTCTCCGTCACCTACACCTGTCACCTGGTCAAGTACCATTTCGGCAAACCGTTCCACACGCTGCTGCGGGAGGAGCGCATCCGCCGGGCCTGCAATCTGCTCCATTCGACGGAACTGCCGCTGAAGGCGGTCGCTGCCGCGGTCGGCTTCCGCAACGAATTCTACTTCAACCGCCTTTTCACGCGCGTATGCGGGATTCCCCCGGGGGAATTCCGGAAATCAGGCCGTAATCAGCCGGGGGCCGGCTGGCCGTTCGCTTAAAATTGTGACCGCCCAGACCAGCGCGTCGAGCCGGTCCGGGCTGTTCGGGCTGCCGGGCGTGAATCCCGTCATCTCTTCTTCCAGCTCCGGAAAACGCCCGACGTGATGCACCCTGCCCTGTTCGTACAATGCGGCGACCGGCTCGGCGCGCGCGATTTTTCCGCGCGTGGCGCGCACGGCACGGTAGCTCAGATTCAAATTCAGCTGGCGGAGAACCGTTTCCACAAGTTCTCCGCCATTGTTGACCTCTCCGACCACGCGGTCGGCCCGGAAGCGATCATATTCGGCATTCACCGCTGCGGCCCATTCGAGCGGACGGCCCCGGCAGCTGGCATCTGAAAGCACGTAAAAATGGTTGTCGCGGGAGCAGCCGACCGTCACGATCCCCGTGGTGTCGCTCGACGCATTCCCGGTCACGGCCGGGTCCACGCCGACGATGATGCGGTCCAGCTCCGGGGCCTCCGCGACGCGGCTCCGGTCGATCGTCCGCTGCGACCAGAGCGCTCCGGCCAGGTCGTCGAGCCAGACGCCTTCGAGAAAACGCGCGCGCTGCCGGTCGGAGAGTCCGGCCAGCGTCTCTTCAAGGTAGCCGGCAGGCAGATTCTCCGCGTTCGCTGCCGGATTCAGCAGCATTGACGCATACTGCCGGGGAAAGGTTACCGGACGGTTCGATTCCGGATCGAGCTTCTCCACGAACAGCTTGTAACTCCAATGCGACTTCCCGGACGGATTGCAGTCGAAATACGCTTTGTTCCTCAGCGCCGTTTTCTGGGCCAGCCGGGTCAGTGCGGTGTTAACCGCCTCATAGCCGATCTCGGAGCATTCGTTGAAGTAGATCGTGCTGAACTCCTTGCCGAGAATCTTGTCGGCGCGCTCCCCGGCGTCGAGGCCGCCGAACCAGATTTCGGAACGGTTCGGCAGCCGGACGAACTGATCGCGCGACGACTCCGCGAGCCGAAGGCGCGGAAAGGCGAGGCGAACCACCTTCGGCAGCGTATCCATCAGCACCGACTGCCGCACGCTGTTCGCGTGCAGCCGCAGGATCGCGTGACGGCTCCCCGGAGCACGCAGCGCCCGCACCAGCAGCGCATAAACCAGAATAAACGTCTTGCCGGAACGGGAGCCGCCGAACAGAAGCACATACCGGCTGCCGCCGCCGAGCAGCTTCAGCGCCTGCTGCTGGGCGGCGGTTTTGCGGAAAGCGGAATCCATATCAGTGGCTGCTCCAGTAATTCGGGTTCCACTGCAAATCGCCGGGCGCCTTCTGGTAACTGCGCGAGATGCGCGTATAGAGCTTGCCCGAATTGCTGAACGTCTCCCGGCAGGTCTGACCGATCCGCAGGAACGACCCGGATGCACCGGCCACGGCGGCGGTCGACACCCGGACGGCGGCCCAGGCGGCGAGATCCGCGATCTGCCGGGCGGCATCGCCGGATCTGTAGACGCTTTCGGTGATGACCAGACAGCGCAGCGTACTTTCGATCATATTTTCGGCAAGCCGCCCGTCGGCAGAAAACGGACAGCCGCTGCCGGAATTCCAGTTCAGAATCGGCCGGAAGCGGCCGTCCGGCAGTTTCTGGAAGCCGGCCATTTCCGCCGAAACATGGAATTCCGCCATATCCACCGAGACATCGACGCGCGTGGAGAGGTTCGTGCGGTCTTCCGCCGAATACCGGCCGAACAGCCCGGGATTACCGGGATGCTGCGCCTCGATGTCCAGCTCGTACTCCATCTCCGACAGCCGTTTCGGGGAGATGTCCGTGATGATGCACTCCTCCTCTTCGGTCCAGTCGGCCGGGCAGAGGCCGGTCTGGCCGTAGAAGGCGGAGAGCTCCTCCGCCGCGACCCGCCAGCGCACTTTCCAGACGATCTCGCGCTGAATTGCGCCGGAACGGGAGAGGCCCGCGAATTTCTCGCTCCGCACCTTCGCAATGCAGCGCGTTTCGACCTTGCGGGCGAGCAGCACGACCTCGAAGCCGATTTTTCCGACCAGCTTCGAATCGGCGGAGACGAGCGTGAATTTTTCTCCGGCCCAGGCCGCCGCGCCGCCGACCGGGTGATCCGCCAGAAACGCATCGTGTTCCGAAGCCGCGACGAACCAGACCGCGCGCTTCGTCTCGAAACCGTCGCCGTCGGTTCCGGCCTGCGGAAGGCCGAGTTCCGCAAGCGTCGCTTCCCGCGCCGTCACCTCAAACTCGACGGAGAAACCGGAGTTCGAACTCCGGCAGCTTTCGCAAATGAACGCGCCCCCCTCCCACTCCAGCGGACGGCCCGGCTGCGGAATCAGTTCCGGCGAAACCGAAGCGGACGCCCGGAACCGCATCGTGCGCCGGTGCGCGCCGTCCGTCTCATAAACGTCCACGACCGAACCGGCCGCGGCCAGCGCCGGCGCCTCACCGCCGCCGGCGGCGAATTCCGCGCCGGAGAAAATCACGCGGCAGACGGCGAGACTGACCGGCTTCAGCTCGATGCCGGTCACCAGAACGGTTTCCGAAAATTCATATGAACCGTCCGCCGCGGGAATGCGGAACGGCTCCCCGATACCGCCGGCCCAGCCGCGCGCCTCCGCCTGCAACTGCTCCAGGCCGGACGCCGGTTCTTCGAGGGCGAGCTCCCAGGCGCTTTCGAGCGAAACGCTCCCCTCCGCATCGATCTTCAGATTCGCGTGATAAAGATTCTGCACAATCATGGCGTCCCCCCTTGTGGTTAGTGTCACAATTGCGGGGGGCAGTCAACTTTTACGCTCAGGCGAAAGCCGCCGTCAGCGCGCCGCCAGATGGGCCTGCGCCGTATGTTTCTCCAATCCGGGCAGGCCGGGAGCAGCAGTTACGCCGAAACGCTTGAGCAGCTGCCGCCCGACGCGGATGATCCGCCAGATACGCCTCGGCAGCCCGCGAGTACCGCAGCACGGTTTCGCGGCAGATTTCGAGAAACGCCGGGATCTCCTCTTCGGGAACATCCCCGTCGAAAGGCGCACAGGCATGGCCGCAGAGAATCCGCCTGATCCTTCCCTGCCGGAAAAGCGCTTCGATTTTCGCCACGCTCTGCAGATACGCCTCCGGATCGATATAAAGCGCGATTCCGGTATAAACGGTCCCGCATCCCTGAAACGCATCGCCGGTGAACAGCGTACCGCTCGCCGACTCCAGCACACAGACCGAATCGGGCGAATGCCCGGGCGTGTGGATGATCTCGAACCGGAGCCCGGCGCTTTCAAGCAGCGCACCGTCCCTCAGCAGAAGATCCGGCCGGAATCCGGCCGCCTCCAGTCCCGCGGCGCCCGCCCGGTGGATTGCGAATTTCGCGCCGCACAGCTCACGCAGCCGGGCGTTTCCGCCCGCATGGTCCTCGTGGTGATGCGTATTGATGACCAGCCGGAGCGCGGAAAGAGAAAATCCGAAATGCCGGAACTGCGGCAGCAGAAAACCGTCGACCGCCTCCGGCAGCGCCGTATCGACCAGAACACCGCCCGCCGGGCCCGCAACCAGCAGCATTCCGGTAAACGACACGCCCCACGGATAACGGAGATAATGAAAAGTCGTATCCTGCATCATGCCGTACGATACACTCCCCGGCACAACTTTTCAACCGGGATGCCGGAAAAATGGAGGAAGGAGTCGGAAAAAAGACAAAAAAAATGGAGCGAGTGACCGGAATCGAACCGGCGACAATCACGTTGGCAACGTGATGCTCTACCAACTGAGCTACACTCGCATATCTCACATTCGACGTTTCTAAATATATTCCCGCTCTGAAAAAATGCAAGCTCAAAATCTCATTTTTTTTGAAAATTTTCCGCCTGCACAGGGTCCGAAGCCTTGAATCGCCGTTTTTGACCGGGAGACGACTCCACATCCGGCTGACCGCCCGGACAGAACTCCGCGAACAGCCATGCCCGCGCCGGCACGGAACACTCGGGAAATGAATACCTGCGGACCCTTTCCCGCGGGGACAAAGCGCAACGCACCGGCAAACTGCGCCTTTCCGGCGACAGCAGGCTCTTGTTCCTCAGGAAATCTCCGCGCGGGTTGCAAAAAGCTCGTTTTCATATTATGTTAATACAACGTCGTTTTGTCAATACGGAAAGCATGGAACCCATGAAATTTCTCAAATATCTGTCCGCATTCGCCGTCGCCGCCGCGCTGGCGGGCTGTTCGCTCTTCCCGACCGGCCCCGCACTACCGGAGAATTCGCCGCGCCTCGTCGCGTATCAGCTCGGAGATGAACCGGAACTCCTGGTCATCCCGGTCTGTGACCGCGACGGCTCGCTCGCCATCGCCGCGCCCCGCATCCTGCGCGCCCCGTACCGCGACATCCTGCGGCTGAACGACGAGTGCGGCAGCGTGTGGCGGCGGAAACGGCAGCCTTCCCGGCTGCTGATGCTGACGCCGGGCGGAACCCTCTGGTCGGCGCTTCCGGTCGAAACGCCGGAACCGGCGCTCGTCTTCTTCCGTTCCACACTCGACGAGGCCGGGAAAGCACAACTGCTGGACGAGTTGAAAACACGCGAATTCGAGCTTGCGGCTCCCGATTCCGCCTGGCTCGCTCCCGGCACGGCGGAGCTGAATGCCCCGGTCGCGGTCGAACCGCTCGACGGCGATGCAAATTGGGATGCTGCAGTCCGGTTCGTCGAAGCGGCCGAAGCTCCCGGACCGGCCGGACCGTTCGAGCCGTTCGACCGCGCCGCCGGGCGGCACGGCGTCTACTGTTCGGCGCAGAAGTCCCATGTCAAACCCGATTATCCCCCGAACGCGGTCCTGACCCTGGAGTACGCGAAGGACAAACCGGTCCGGATCGGCAGCAGGGCCGAATTCAGCGACCCCGGGGAGCTTTACAAGGCGTTATCCATCCATCTGGCCAGCGGAAGCTATGCATTGGTCAAGCTCAAGCTTTCCGCACTCGAGGACGTATTCCCGCTCGAACGCAGCGGCATCGGCGCCCTCGTGCGCGAGCGCGCGTTGCATTATGGTTCGGACCACGTTGTCGAAATGCCGGACCAAACCACGGTCTGGTACTGCAGCCGCTGTCTCTCGGCCGAATAATGATCTATCTCGATTACAACGCGACCACCCCCTGCGCCCCGGAAGTCGTCGAAGCGATGCAGCCGTATTTCGGAACCGTCTTCGGCAATCCGTCGAGCCTCCACCCGTTCGGCGCGGCGGCGGAGAAGGCCGTCCGGCGCGCCGCGGAACAGGTAGCCAAACTCATCCGCGCCGAGCCGGAACAGATCCTGTTCACCGGCAGCGCGACCGAGAGCAACAACCATGCGATCCGGAACGCTCCGCCGGGAGAACTGCTCCTGACGACCGCCGAACATGCCTCGCTGTACGAACCGGCCCGGCTGCGCGGTTCCGT
>OJMH01003149.1_pt1 | contig 12629 bp, 9 predicted proteins | sample 1597111 | NCBI WGS metagenome assembly OJMH01 (sample SAMEA2452115, study PRJEB22498) | human gut metagenome | reverse complement strand
AGAAAAACGACGAAACAATCGCCGTTTACGACTTGGGAGGCGGCACGTACGATATTTCAATACTTGAAATCGGCGACGGCGTCTTTGAAGTGAAAGCCACCAACGGCGATACCGAACTCGGCGGCGACAACTTCGACTCTGCCATAATGGATTGGCTTATCGACAATTTCAAAAAGGAAAACGGCATAGATCTAAAGAATGATCCTATGGCACTTCAGCGTTTGCGCGAAGAGGCTGAAAAGGCAAAAATCGCCCTTTCAACATCTCAGCAGACCGACATCAACCTGCCCTTCATAACGGCAGACGCAAGCGGTCCGAAACACTTGAATGTGGTTCTCACACGCGCAAAGTTGGAACAGCTGACACAGCACTTGTTAGACAGAACAGTAAAGCCCTTTGAAGCTTGCTTGAAAGACGCGGGAATAACCGCCGCAAACATAAACGAGCTTGTCCTCGTAGGTGGTATGACTCGTATGCCGGCGGTTGTGGAACTTGCACAAAAGCTCGCAGGCAAGAAGCCCCATCAGGGTGTAAATCCGGACGAGGTTGTCGCAAGAGGTGCTGCAATTCAGGGCGGCGTGCTGCAGGGCGATGTGCGCGACGTACTGCTTCTCGACGTAACTCCGCTTACCCTTTCAATTGAAACCGCAGGCGGCGTATCGACTCCGATGATTGAGAGAAATACGACGATTCCTAAGAAGGCCACGCAGATCTTCTCCACATACGCCGACAATCAGACGGCTGTTGACATTAAGATTTTGCAGGGCGAGCGCCCAATGGCAAAAGACAACAAGATGCTCGGCAACTTCAGGCTCGACGGAATAGCTCCCGCTCCGCGCGGACTCCCGCAAATCGAAGTTACATTTGATATAGACGCAAACGGCATCTTGCATGTAAGCGCTAAAGATAAGGGCACTGGCAAGGAACAGCAGATATCCATCACGGGCTCCAGCGGCTTGAGCAAAGAAGACGTTGAGCGCATGAAGAAGGAAGCTGAACTCAATGCTGCAGAAGACCAGCGAATCAAGGAGACAGTTGAAGCTAAGAATGAGCTAGACAATATCTCCTACCAGATTGAAAAGCAGGTAAAGGACGCCGGCGACAAGCTTGACGCATCAGTAAAGGCAAAGCTTGAAGATGCAGTAAAAGATGCGCGCAAACTTCTCGAAAAGTCCGATATCACTAAGGACGAGGCCAAGGCCGAAACTGAAAAGCTCACGAAGCTCTTCCAGGAGAATGCGGCGGCTTTCCAGGCTGCAAGCCAGGCTGCAAACACCTCGACCCAGAGCCAGAGTTCGGATTCAGCCGCAGGTTCAGCCCCTAAGAAGGACGACGTAGTTGACGCCGACTTCGAAGTAGTTGACGACGAGAAAAAAGACGAGAATAAGTAATGGTTTTGAGTCTCCCGATTTACAAAGCTAAAAAAAAAGCTTTGTAAGCGGGGGATTTTTCCTTTACCTTTAAAGAATTTTTAAAAGAACAAAGAATCGAGAAATAACAATTATGGCAAAGACAAACATACAACCTCTAGGCGATCGCGTATTGGTAAAGCAGATCGAGGAGAAAGAGCAAATCAAGGGGGGCATCATCATTCCCGATGCCGCTAAGGAAAAGTCACAGGAAGCTGAGGTAATTGCACTTGGAACAGGCAGGACCGACGAAAACGGAAAGCGCTCGAGCTTTGACGTCAAGGTTGGCGATAGAGTGTTAATTGCAAAGTATGGCGGTACTGAAGTAAAGGTTGGCGAAGAGAAGTTCACGCTCTTGCGCGAGGACGACATCTTGGCAATCCTAAAGTAAAACAATTTAAAAGGAGCATTATAAAATATGGCTAAACAACTTATATTTGACGAAGCAGCACGCAAAAGAATTTTAAAGGGCGTAGAAACTTTGGCCAAGGCCGTAAAGGCGACATTGGGTCCGAAGGGCAGAAACGTTCTAATCGACAAGAAATTTGGCGCACCTTTGGTAACAAAGGACGGCGTTACGGTTGCAAAGGAAATCGAACTTGAAAATCCCTATGAGAATATGGGAGCCCAGATGGTTCGCGAAGTTGCGTCTCGCACTGCCGACAATGCCGGCGACGGTACGACAACTGCAACAGTCCTTGCCGAGGCAATCTACAAGGAAGGCTTGAGAAACGTAGCGGCCGGGTCCAACCCGATTTTCCTAAAGCGCGGCATAGACAAGGCTATCGAGGCTGCCGTTAAGGAGCTTGCAAAGAACTCTAAGAACGTAAAGGACCGCGAGGAAATCCGCCAAGTTGCCACAGTTTCTGCAAACTGGGACGCTGAAATCGGCAATGTTATAGCAGAAGCTATGGACAAGGTTGGCAAGGACGGCACAATCACGGTAGAAGAGGCAAAGTCAATCGAGACTACATTGGACGTCGTCGAAGGTATGCAGTTTGACAAGGGCTATCTATCGCCCTACTTTGTCACAAGTGCAGACACGATGGAAGCCGTCTTGGAAGACACTTACGTATTGATACACGAAAAGAAGATTTCAAGCCTCTCCGACTTGTTGCCGATATTGCAGGCTGTAGCTAAGACCGGCAAACCTTTGATGATCATTGCCGAAGACGTCGAGGGCGAAGCTTTGGCAGCCCTGGTTGTAAACCGCTTGCGTGGAACTTTGAATGTCTGCGCAGTAAAAGCTCCGGGCTTTGGCGATCGCCGCAAGGCAATGCTTGAGGATATCGCAATCCTTACAGGCGGCAGGTGCATCACTGAGGACTTGGGCATAAAGCTTGAGAATGTTCAGTTGGCAGACTTGGGCAAGGCAAAGCGCATAACAGTTTCCAAGGAAAATACGACAATCGTTGAAGGCGGCGGCAAGTCCTCCGACATTCAGGCTCGCGTAAAGCAGATCCGCAGAGCGATTGAGGAAACGACTTCCGACTACGACCGCGAAAAGTTGCAGGAGCGCTTGGCAAAGATGGCAGGCGGCGTTGCAGTAATCAACGTAGGTGCCGCTACTGAGCCTGAAATGAAGGAAAAGAAGATGCGCGTTGACGACGCTCTGCACGCTACAAGAGCTGCAGTTGAAGAAGGCATAAGCGCGGGCGGTTCCGTTGCATTGTTGCGCACGGCAAAGGCTATCGACGCTTTGCAGGAAGTTCTGACGGGCGACGAAGCGGTTGGCGCTCAGATTGTTCGCCGCGCTATTGAGGCTCCCTTGCGCCAGTTGTGCGCAAACGCCGGTGAGGAAGGCGCTTTGGTTGTAAAGGAAGTTCTAAAGAGCAAGGGCGGCATGGGCTACAATGTAGCTACCGGCCAGTTTGAAGACTTGTTCAAGGCGGGCGTTGTAGATCCTACAAAGGTGACACGCACAGCTTTGCAGAATGCAGGTTCAGTTGCAGGTTTGCTACTCACTACAGAGTGCATGATTGCCGACAAGCCCGAAGAGAAGAAGGCTCCGGCAATGGATCCCTCTATGATGGGCGGCATGGGCGGCATGATGTAAGCCCTTGCAATTAACAAAGCATAAAACTTCAATATAGTTTGATGGGAGGCGCGAAAATTCGCGCCTCTTTTTTTTGTCCTTACAATTCGGAAAATATACGCCTCTTTTCTGGAAGACCAAGCGGAATAGGGAACTAAGCCTTTCTAGACGTAAAAAGAGAAGTTAACTAGCAAACAAAATAGAAGCAGCGCCATGTCCATAAATTCAGATTAAATCCGCGATTGAAAATTAAGCCTGCAAGGTGTTTTTATTTGCAAGCGCTTCCTTGACTGAAAAAATTACTAGCTTTGCAAGGCGATAAAAAAGCGCCCCGAAATAATCTTTCGAAGCGCCTAAAAAAATTGAAAATCTAAGCGGAGGATTTTGAAAGTTAAAAAAAACAAAAGCGCAAATTAAAAAATGGAAATTTGCACGGAAAAGCGCTGAGTTTCGCCGGGCTTTACAAAATGCAAACCGCCCTTGTGCTCTGCGGCATTGGGAGCGCCCATCCAAGGCTCGACGCAATAATATGGGCTATCGTCCGATTCAGACCAAGTTACAACGCTAGTCCAGGCCTCCGGTTTTGGAGAATCGCCGACTTTTAGAGTTATATCCTCCTCGCCGTTCTTTGGGCCGAACTTAACTATGTTTGTCTTTAGCTTGCAATTTATCCTATTCCAAATATCCGGGTCTGAAAAGTCTGCGGGGAATTTTGCCTCAACTTCTCTTAAAACGCCACAGCTTTCTATTTTAAAGGCCTTTTTTGCGTCGCACAAAATGCGGTAGTCCTTGCGAGTTGCGCCTTCGTGCCAAGGCATTTTGAAGTAAAAGTGGTGCCCTGCGCACCACGGAATTTCAACGCTATCGAGATTCTTTAGGGCAAATTCGCAAGACGGTGAAAATTCGTCAAAGCGGTAAGTAACGATAAATTCGTACTCATACGGATAGCACTCCATAGCCTCTTTAGAGGGGAGAAATTTTGCGCTTATCTTGTAGTCGGATACATCTAAAACCTCAAATTTTCCCTGGCGAGCCAAGCCGTGCTGGGGCATTTTTAGAATTTGAGAATCCGCTGTTTTCCAAAGGCCGTCGCGCCCATCAACAAAGCTCTTTCCGCAAAATGGAAAGAGTATGGGATTGCCGCCGCGAACTCCCGCAATATTTTCGCCGACATCTCCGTCGTCCGGCCAATAAATGACATCTCGCACAGAGCCGTCGGCAAGCTCCAAGAACCAGTTCATAAGCCTCATACCCCGCGCGGGGTTTAAAATAAATCTGGAAGCCCCCGTCGCCCACTTGTAGAGCTTTTCGCCCTTAAAATCCACTATCTCCATAGTCGGAAATTAGAGCAAGTAGCCGAAATATTCGCAAACAAATTCGCTAAAAAAAATGCGAATTAGAGCTGATTATATAGTCGGAAAAGGCTTAGCCCCTGCCCTTTAATATCTTCAAAAATTCTTCCTTTGACTTTGCCTCGAGCAAGTTTTTATCAAACTCGCCCTCCAAGCCAAAGTACTTCATGAAAATTTCAAGCTTTTCGGGATAAGACAATTTGGACTGCCGAGAATCCAAGCGGCAAATGCAATTTGCCTTTGACTTTTCTCCGGCACCTTTAAAGGCAAAGCACTGAAGCGGTGCTATGGACTTTCTAACAAGCTCTGAAAAGTCGTTACTTTCAAAATTTATAAGCACGTCAGGATAGAGATTCTTAATCTTAAGCAAAGCCGAATTGTAGGCAGTCTTGTCGCCCTCGCAAATGGCACTTACACTCTCAAATAGCCCCGTATCTTTTAAAAACTGCTCATCTTGAGACTGGCAAATTGCATTTATTGCGGCGTCCGGACGAGATTTTCTAAGAGCGTCCACGGCGGCAAGGCTTGCAAGAAGTTTACTTTCTTCATTTGGCAGAGTCGCAAAAAAGTGGGTATTGCGCGGCAAAGAATCCAAATTGTAAAACTTTAGGTAATCCGGCAGATGATTTTTCCTATGTTCTATTCTAAACCTCTTTCGCGGATTTGACTGGGTCTTCCAGCGCTTGTGAAGCCAAAGCCAATCCACGCAAAGCTCCTCGTCCGTCTTGAGCTTATTCTCAAGCCAGCGGTTTGTCTTTATTATTATATTTTCAGCACTGTCGGGCTCTATGTATTCCCCGTCAATTTCAGACTCCCAAAAGCCGGTCCTGCGCGCCCAGAAAACTCCGGACAGGCACTTTGTGCGCTCTATCAAAAGCCCCGCAATCTCAGAGCAGGAGCAAACCTTATCAAAAAACATGGAAAGTGCGCCAAGCCCCCCCGCGTCTTGGTCGAAAAGTATTGCAATGCAGTCTCCGCGCTTGACGTAATCTAAAGCCACCAAAAGCCCGTCGCGGCGCGAGAGCAGATTTATCCCGTAGCGCTCGCGCGTATTCTTTATCCACTTTTCCATTCCGGCGTTGTCAAAAGGCCTATAAAAAACGCCTGTGCGCGGCAGCTTGTGCTCCGATATAGCGGGCATAATCGTTATGGATTCCATCATGCAAAAGTGGGGAATCATCAAGACAAGGGGCCTAGGATTTTCCTCAAGACGCTTTATTTCCTCATTGAGATGCGCGCTTATCTTTACGCGCCTCTTTAATTCGTCCATGCTTATATATGGGCTTGCCAGTACAAATAGAGCCATCTCTATCGTTCTTCGGCAGGATTCCAGCGCCAATTTCTTCAATTTCTCATCGCTTATATCCGGAAAGCAGTGGCGCAAATTCGCCCTCACTACCCTGCGCCTGGGCGATGGAAACTCTGCGACAAGCCAGCCTATGCCGTCGCACAAAGCCTTTGCGAAACTCCGCGGAATAAACGCCAAAAAGCGCCCCAAGAATGACATTATGAAATTCATAAAAATAGGCCGCGATTAGAGCATATTTTTTTATTTTTCGCAAGCAACTACGGAGTTCTTTTTTGACATTTCAAAATTTGTTGAAATTTAGTAAAAAAAATGCAACTATGCGGAACATGGCACAATTTGGGAAAGTCGCAATTTTCGGAGCGGGGCTCTTGGGAGCGTCGCTTGCGTGGGCCCTAAAGGAAAGGGGCTGCGCAAGGGTCGTACATATCTGGAACCGCGGCAAGGCAAATCGCGACTTCTGCGAAAATCAGCCCTGGTGCGACAAGGTATTTGAAAACATTAACGAAGCTGCGAGCGATGCCGACTTAGTAGTTCTTGCCACAACCGCAAGCACGATACCCTCAATTTTAAAGGACATTCGCTCTTTCCTAAAGTCGGGGGCAATTGTGACGGATGTGGGTAGCACAAAGCTTAACATAGTAAGAGAGTGCGAAAAGATTCTGGATGGGCTGAGCGCCGTATTTGTTGGTTCCCACCCCATGGCAGGCTCCGAAAAATCGGGAGCTTCAGCCGCAAAGCCCGATTTGTTTGAGAGTGCCTCTTGCCTTGTCTGCCCCTCTGAGAAATCGGAAGTCGCTACGGAAAAAGTTGCGGACATGTGGCGCAAGCTCGGTATGAAGGTCTTTTTTAAAAGCCCCGAAGAGCACGATAAAATTGTCGCGAGAGTAAGCCACCTGCCGCAGTGCGCATCAAGTGCGCTTGCACTTCTTGCAGCAGATAATTTGGAGGACTTTAAGCTCTTTGCAGGCAACGGCTTTAGAGATACAACAAGGATAGCAAAAAGCGACCCCGCGATGTGGGAGTCCATACTCTCAGAAAACGCCGAAAATATAAGCTTTGGACTCTCAAAGTACATAGCAAAACTCCAAGAGTTAAAGAGCGCGGTGGACAGTAAGGACTGCGTCTACATTGAAAATTTTTTAACTTCTGCGCGCCAAACCCGCCTAAAATTAGATAAATAAAATGACAAAAACCCCCATACAACCCTTCGCAAAAAAAGTCTGTGCGACATTCACACTGCCAAGTTCAAAGAGCATAACAAACCGCGCGCTCTTAATGGCGGCGATGTCCGACTACGAGGTGAAGATACTCAATCCTCTATTTTCGCGCGACTGCGACATAATGGCGGACTGCCTCAAAAAGCTGGGCTTTGTCATAAAGCGCAACGACAATCTGATATCCATAAAAGGCGATTGCGTAAAGCGCGCCGAGCTATTTGTCGGAAACGCCGGAACGGCGGCTCGCTTTCTAACAGCATTTGTCTGCACCCAGGAGAATGGAAACTACGAATTTGATTCGGACGAAGCGATGTATAAGCGCCCGATGAGGGGTCTCATAGAAGCCCTTGAAAAACAGGGGGCAAAGTTTAGCTTTAAGAAAGAGAGATATTGCTTTCCGTTCAGTGTAAAAACTTGCGGGCTAAAGGGAGGAGAAATCGAACTTGACGCGAGTGAATCTAGCCAAATTTTGTCGGCTCTTTTAATGGCAAGCGTCCAGGCCCGCAGCGACACCCTAATTAAGCTAAAGGGAAAAACCGTCTCAAGACCCTTTGTCGATATGACAATGCAGATGATGCGCCAATTCGGATTTGAAGTGGAACAGTTGGACGCCTCCTGCTACAAGGTTTTGCATGGAGTGACAGAGTCTCCCGCCCTTTACAAGATTGAGCCCGACGCAACTGCGGCAAGCTATCCTATATCGCTAGTTGCAAGCGTGGGCGGAGCTGCCCTACTTAAGGACTTTGCCTCAATTTCGCTGCAGGGAGACGCCAGGTTTGCGGATATAATGCAGGAGTCCGGATTAGTTAAAATGTATAAAGTTGGCAGCGATGCCCTATTTGTGGGTGAGGCCAAAACTTGCGGAGACTTAGACTTTGATTTTAACGATATATCCGACACTTTTCTAAGCCTTGCGGCCATATCGCCCATAGTGGCAAACTCCCTAAAAATAGAGGGTATAGGCCACACGCGCAAGCAGGAGACAGACAGGGTAAGCGCAGTTTCAACGGAGTTAAAGAAGCTCGCAAAATCCGTCTGCGAAGATGGCGACTGCATAGGAGTAAAATCTTACAAGGATCCTGCAAAGCACATAAATAGAAATTCTGAAATTGAGACCTATTCCGACCATAGGATAGCGATGTCTTTCGGAGTCTGCGCAAGTGCGGACTTATTTAAGGACGGCAAGCCCTGGCTTTCAATTATGGACAAGGAATGCTGCGTAAAAACTTGGCCAAACTTTTTTGATTGCCTAGAAAAAGCTAGAAGAGATTCAATGAATTTTAAAATTGTAGCAATAGACGGCGGCGCTGCCGTCGGGAAATCGAGCGTATCAAAGGAGTGCGCCAGAATATTGGGCTATATGCATGTCGATACCGGTGCGCACTATAGAACCCTAACCTACATACTTCTGGAAAACTCCATAAAGCCCGATATGGGCGAAGATGCGGCTTTAAAACTCTTGGAGAAAGTTAAGCTCGGCGCAGTTTTGTCAAACAACAGCGCTCTTATGTCGGTAAACGGCAAAGAGATAGAAGATAGCCTAATCAGGCAAGATAGGATTAATGAAAATGTGGCTTTGTTTGCTGCAATGCCAAAGCTGAGAGAGTTTTTGAAATCCTACCAGAGGTCTATGGCCGACTTTGCAAGGCAGATGAATTTTGGAGGTCTTGTAATGGAGGGGCGCGACATAGGCAGTGTAATCTTCCCCGAAGCTCAAGTAAAAATATTTTTAGACGCCGACGAAGAAACCCGCAAGAAGCGCCGCGCGCTAGAGGGAATTAGCGATGTAATTTCAAAGCGAGACACTCTAGACAAAAATAGAAAGACGGCGCCGCTAGTCTGCCCGAAGGGGGCTAAGCTCATAGACACGTCAAACCTAACAAAAGAGCAAGTTATAGCGGAAGCCCTCGCGCTTATTGCGAAGTCTTAGGCGCGCGAGCGCAATACATTTCGGAATTGGATTTACCAAAGCGCAAGCTCTCAAATAGAAATCGGGCCTGCGCTTTTGCTTTTTTCGACGGTCTAAAAGCCTAACGTTTTGCCACTTTAATTGTTGAAAAAAAGTACGATATTGGATTAAATTTTGGAACGATTTTATAGCGCTTTTGTCATAAGAGAAAGTTTGTGTATCTTTCCAAAAAGCTTTAGTTATCCAACAATTTAACAAAGTAGAAACAATGAGTATAAATCTCGCAGAAATTAACGACAAAGTAAAAGAAGCATCGCAGTGGACAGACCTGCTGAGAAAGGAAATATCAAAAAACATAGTGGGGCAAAAGTATCTGGTGGATAGGCTCATTACCGGAATACTAGCAAATGGGCACCTGCTGCTCGAGGGCGTGCCGGGCCTGGCAAAGACCCTCGCGATAAAGACGCTCGCCTCGGCTGCGCAGGCGGAGTTTTCTAGAATACAGTTTACGCCCGACTTGCTGCCGTCGGACATAGTTGGAACCTTGGTGTTTAACCAGCAAAAGGGAGAATTTTTCACACAAAAGGGTCCCGTATTTGCAAACTTTGTTCTGGCAGACGAAATAAATCGAGCCCCTGCGAAGGTTCAGAGCGCCCTGCTTGAAGCCATGCAGGAAAGGCAGGTTTCCATAGGTGGAACTACATACAAGCTCCCCTCCCCCTTCCTAGTTTTGGCTACGCAAAACCCCATAGACCAAGAGGGAACCTACCAACTGCCGGAGGCGCAGGTCGACAGATTTATGTTCAAGCTAAACATAGGCTATCCGACAAAGGAGGAGGAACGCCTCATACTTGACATGATGGCAAAGACAGACGTTCAGGTGCAGATAAACACTGTCGTAAGCCCCGAACAAATTTTAAGCTCGCGCAAAGTTGTGGATGAAATCTATGTGGACGACAAGATAAAAGACTACATAGTAAATTTGGTTTTTGCCACCCGCAAGCCCTCAAACTACAAGTTGGATTTGGATAATTTCATACGCTTTGGAGCGTCTCCGCGAGCCACTATTGCGCTTACACTCGCGGCAAAGGCACACGCCTTCCTGCACGGCAGAGGCTATGTGACGCCGCAAGACATAAAAGACATAGCCCCCGACATCTTCCGCCACAGGATAATAGTTTCCTACGAAGCCGAAGCTGAAGGCATAAGTTCCGAAGAGATAATACGCGACGTTTTAAACACGGTTGCAGTTCCATAATATATAAAGAAGGAATAAATTAGTTGCGCTATGAGCGATTCCGTAACAGACATGTTGCGCAAGGTAAGGCGCATTGAGATTGCCACAAACCGCCAAGTAAGCGACGCAATCGCAGGCGCCTACCACAGCATATTCAAAGGCCAAGGCATGGACTTTGAGGAGGCGCGCGAATACCAGCCGGGCGATGAAATCCGCAGCATAGACTGGAATGTGACGGCGCGAACCGGCAAGGCTCACGTCAAGAAGTACCGCGAGGAGAGGGAGCTTACTATGATGCTTGCGGTGGATCTGTCTGGCAGCGGTTCGTTCGGTTCTGACAAGCAGTCGAAGCGCGAGCTCGAGGCTGAAATTGCAAGCGTCTTGGCTTTCTCCGCCGCCCGAAACGGCGACAAGGTTGGCCTTGCGCTATTTACCGATGAAATTGAACTTATCATACCGCCCCGCAAGGGACGCTCGCACATACTGCGCCTAATAAGAGAGATTCTATACTTTAAGCCAAAGCGCGTCGGAACCGACATATCAAAGGCGCTTGACGGCATAAATAAGCTCTTAAAAAGGCGCGCGATTGTGGTTTTATTAAGCGACTTTTTGCAGGGGCCAAACGGAGAGCTTCCGAACCCCGCAAAGCGCGCGTCCGACCCGGTTTTCAAGGCGCTTGACATCACAAACAGACGCCACGACCTAGTCTGCATAAATGTCTATGACGACAGGGAAATGGAATTGCCAAGCATTGGCAACATAGTTCTTGAAGACAGCGAAACCGGCGAAATCATAGAGCTGGACACCTTCTCGCAAAGCATACTAAAGAACTACAATTTTGAAAACAAGACGCGCATGAAAGCTTTTAAACTTGGGCTTGCAAGCATAGGCATAGACTCGATTGAAGTCTGCACCGGAAAGCCCTACATAGTTGCAATACGCAAATTTTTTGAAAGCAGAAGACGCAGATGAACGACATATTTCCGAACATAAACTCAATAGCCGGCAAGATAGAGCCCACCTTTCTAGAGCAGAATTGGTGGTGGATAGCGCTCATACTTTTTGCATGCGCGCTCTTTGCGGGAATAATTGTAAGCAGGCTAAATTCGCGGCCCGCGCCCACGGCTTTTGAAATAGCAAGCCTGAGGCTAAAATCCTGCAAAAACGAAGCGGACGACAAGCTCTACGCAAGCCGCCTGAGTTCCGCCGTGCGCGACTACATATCGGCTATGTTCGACATACCCGCGCCCGAGCGCACAACCGAGGAGTTTTTGCAAATTGCCGCAAGTTCCGACAAGTTAGAAGAAGCGGACAGAGCAAAGATTGCGGAAATTTTAATACTTGCCGACAAGGCAAAGTTCGCCGGCGCGCAATTTGGCGCAGACGAGCGCGAAAAGATGTTTTCGCTGGCGGAAACTTTTATAAACGAAGACAACGAAAAGAGGAAGTCTGAGAAGAAATGAACTTTGACTTTACAAACCCCGAACTTTTGTGGCTTTTGCTTATTCCACTTGCGCTTGTATTTTTGCGCGGAAGAGTCGGCAAAACGGGAACGCTCGTATTTTCGAGTGTCGCCATAGCAAAGGTAGTTGCAAAGAGAAACAGAAGCAGAGCCGCAGGAGTGCTGTTTTTGCTGAGGCTTTTAATAATCTCGCTTCTAATAGTAGGGCTTGCGCGCCCGCGGCTTGGAAGGGGTTTTAGCGAGCGCGAGGAAAGCGGGATAGACATAGTGCTTGCTGTCGACGTATCGGGCTCTATGTCGGCCTTGGATTTATCGAAAAATAAAAGAGAGCTTTTGACGAGGCTAGATGCCGTAAAGAAAGTTATTGAAGACTTTATTAAAAACAGGCCAAACGATAGAATCGGAATGATTATTTTCGGCTCAAATCCCTTCTTGGTATCGCCGCTTACGCTAAACCACGATTGGCTTTTAAAGAATATAGAGAGAGTAGAAATAGGCGCAATCGACGGTAATAGCACGGCGATTGGCTCGGCTATAGCAATGAGCGTAAACAGAATGAGGGACTTAAAAGACGCAAAATCTAGAGTAATAATTCTGCTTACAGACGGCGACAACAATGCGGGCAAAATTTCGCCCATAGCCGCCGCCGAGGCCGCAGCGGGTTTTGACACAAAAATTTACACAATAGCAGCCGGTCGC
>OJMH01003146.1_pt1 | contig 12631 bp, 10 predicted proteins | sample 1597111 | NCBI WGS metagenome assembly OJMH01 (sample SAMEA2452115, study PRJEB22498) | human gut metagenome | reverse complement strand
ATGCGGATTCGGACCCCAGCGTCGCGCAGTTTACCATAGATAGGCTCGGAGTTGAGGCTTTGGATTACGGAATGAATCCATTTATGGCCGGCATATATGGGGGCTCTCCGGAAAAGCTCTCAATAAAATACGCATTCCCGCCATTTTGGAATTTGGAGCAAAAATACGGCTCCATAATCAGGGGGGCAATGCAGTCTATGAAGGAAAAGCGGGCGGCGGGCAACTTCTTTAAGCCCATAATGATTTCCTTTAAAGAAGGTCTGGCGGAGCTAGTCGAAAGGCTGGCGGATGAGTTAAAAGGCAATTTGACTGTCGGGGCTAAGATAGTCAGCATAGACTACGACATGGGCTCTTGGAGGGTGTGTTGGGTTTGCGAGCACGGCGAGGACTGCGACCAGTTTGACGAAGTAGTGTTCGCAGTGCCTGCAAAAGACTTAAAAAATCTGCCCATACCGGGTTCTCTGGCCTCTAAAATGGAATTCTTAGACGATATCGTTTACGCGCCGGTGATATCTTTTACCATGGGTTTTAGAAGGTCAGAAATATCGCACAAACTGGACGGTTTTGGAGCGCTTCTGCCGGAGAAGGAAAGGCAATTTAGCATACTCGGGGCCCTCTTTGTGTCGAGCGTTTTCGAGGGCAGGGCTCCCGACGGGTGCGCGACTTTAACTTGCTATATGGGCGGAATGCGCCACCCGGAATTTTTCGAGTTGGAAGACGAAAAACTCGAGGAAATTGCGCTGTCTGACTTGCAGAGGCTGCTGGGTTTGGACAAGTCAGCAAAACCAATGTTTAAGCGGATATTTAGGTGGAAAAACGCCATAGCCCAGTACAATGTCGGCTATGCCGATGTCTTGGAGCAGTTGGGCGAGCTTGAGAGAGAGTTCCCGACTGTGCATATGTTGGGCGCATACCGTGGGGGTGTCGGCGTAAGTTCCTGCATAGAAAACGGCTTGGAGTTGGCAAAGAAAATAAGCAGATGAGTTTTGACGCGACGGTTCTTGTTAGTTTGGGCTCACCCAGAGATTTCTCGGAGGAGTCTTGCAGGGATTTTTTGCGAGAATTTTTGTCGGATAGGGCGGTTGTGCCGCTTCCGGATTTGCTTAGAAATTTTCTGGCAAAGAGGGTTGCCAAGAAGAGGGCGGGGCGCTTTCTTGAAATGTTGAAGTTATGCTCCCGCAATTCCAAGACGCAGTCGGCCTACTACCTTGACAATATATGCTCGGCCCTGAGCCGAAAAACAGGGGTTAAGACCTATTGGGCCGGAGTTTGCGGCAGCCCAAAAGTTTCAGACATAGTCGGCAAAATAAGGCCGATGGGCGATCTGAGCGGGATACTATTTATAGTGCTTTACCCGCAGTGCGCAAGCGCAACTACCGAGCCTGCCGTCGCCGCCATAGAGGCTGCAATGCGCGGGCGCGGGCCGTATAAGATAGTTAAGGAGTATTGCCGCGAGCCGTTCTATCTAGATGGAATTTGCGATTCTGTAAGAAAATACACAAGCTCCGCCGAGTGCATACTGGTGAGCTTCCACGGAATACCTAAAAACAGCCTGAATTGCGACAGCTACATAGACGACTGCAAGTCGACCACAGCCGCGATAAGAGAGGCTTTTCCCGACAGGGAAGTGCTGATGGCCTGGCAGTCTGTGATGCGCTTTGGGCGCTGGACTTCTCCAAAGGTAATCGACGTTGTGGCTTCGCTTTTAAAGAGGAAGGTTAAAAAGCTTGCGCTCGTCTGCCCCGGCTTCTTTTGCGATTGCACCGAGACCACTCTGGAAATAGACAGAGACCTTCGCAAATTTTTTCTGGAAAATGGAGGCGAGAAGTTTGAATATGTGCCCTGCCTCAACGACTCGGACACACAGATTGAAATTCTCGAAAAACTTTACAGGGCGAACATATGAATATATTGCATCTGCTTTTGATTCCGGCCAGCCTGCTGTATTTTCTTGCGTGGATATTCGGCCTGCCGCACTTTAGGAGAAAATTTCTCGGCTTAAAGTACTTTTGGTGTTTTTCGGTTCTCGGCTTTATTTTGCACACGGCCGCTCTGGCTTACTTGGCCTTTTCCACGGGCAGAGTCCCGATTGCAAATTCGTACGAGCTAACGGAATCGATTGCCTGGGCGATAGTATTGATAGACTTTGCGGCATCGGCGGTTTTGGGCGCGCGCATGGCGGGTTCTGCCTCGATTCTGGTTGCCGCGGTGCTTGCGCTCCTGCCCGCGCTCTGCCCCTCGTTCTCAAAGATGGTCTTTGAATCCGTCGAGGCTGCAAGCCCCGATTTGGCGGCAGTGCATGCCGTAAGTGCGGTCTTAAGCTACGCGTTTTTATGCCTTAGTGCGATGTTTTCCGGAGCGTATATGCTCCAGCTTAGGGCGCTAAAGAAGCGCACTTCAAATGCGCTTGCTCCGGATTCTCTGCCCCTTCCCAGGACTTTCAGGCTCGCCAGGGGCTCTCTGGGGCTTGCCTGCCTTGCCATGGCGGTATCGGTAATGCTTGGCCTTGCGGCTGCAAGCGCTGCGGATTTCGGGATTTTTATGCGCGTAAAATTTGCCGCGGCAAGCATACTATTTGCGGCGATGCTCGGGCTTTTGTGGCTGTCGTTTAGAAAGGGCTTAAGGGAGTCCGCCTTCGCGCTTTTGTCGATAATTTTGTTTGTCGCATCCATCTTGGTATTGATTCCGATAGAACTTAGAAACGTATGAAGATAAAGAACGAAAAATTGCGTCGAGAAATAATAGACGCCCTGAAGTCGAGAGAGTATTCTCCGTCGGGCCTGCGGGAGCTCGCAGCCTTGTTAAACGTTTCAAAGAGCGATTTGGGCGCCTTTAAGCGGACCCTCGCAGAAATGGTAAAAAGCGGTGAGATTGCCCATGTAAAGGGGGGTAAATTTTGCATATCAAAAGATATAGGCCTGGTGGCCGGCGTGATACGCTTTAAGCAGAGCGGCGCGGCTTATATAGAGCTTGATAGCGGCAGCGAAGTTGCGGTGCGCCGCGAGGATACCGGAGTTTCGCTAAATGGCGACAGAGTCTTGGCGAGAATCATAGACGAGCGCGGTGGCGGGCGCAGGCGCCGCGACAGGGCGTACGGGTTGCACGCAAGGGTCATACGCGTTACGGAGCGCGCAAAGAATGTAGTTATAGGAACTCTCAAGCGCTCCATGAACTTTTGGCACGTGGTTGCGGACGATCCAAAATTCTATTACGATATAATAGTGGCCGACCCTTCAAAGTGCGCAGTCGAGCCCAAGCCTGTCGATGGCGACAAGGTTGTGGTAAGCCTCTTTGATTGGACCCAGAGGCACATAAATCCCTCCGGAGAGATAGTGAAGAATTTGGGCAAGAGCCACACGCCGATGTCGGAGTACAAGGCGATACTCGTAAAGTACGGGCTTGAGACGGAATTTCCCGATGCGGTCTTAAGCCAGGTAGAGACTATTGCCGACTCCGTCTCGCAGCGCGATATTGCCGGAAGGTTGGATTTGCGCAATGAATTTGTGATAACCATAGATCCTAGCGACGCGAAGGATTTTGACGACGCTTTGTCGTTTAAGCGCACTGCGGACGGGTATTTGGAGGTCGGGGTGCACATAGCGGATGTCACTTACTATGTGAAGCCGTCGAGTGCGCTTGACAAGGAGGCTCTAAAGCGAGGCAATTCCACATACTTAGTCGGGACGGTGCTGCCCATGCTGCCGTTTAAGCTCTCGAATGGCCTGTGCAGTTTGGTCGAGGACGAGGATAGGCTTGTAAAGAGCGTATTTATAAGTTACGACGCCTCCGGCGACTGCAAGGGAGTCAGATTTGCAAATTCCGTGATTAGGAGCTCAAAGCGCTTGAGCTACGAGCAGGCCTACGCATTCTTAAAGGAGGACGATCTGGAGAAGATAAGGGCGATGCGCCCGCCTGCAAGCTACATGACGGCGTCGTCGGGCAAGCCCCTTGCAGAGTTAGACGACGAATTTTTGCTTAAGTTGCGGACCGTCTTAAGGCAGATGTGGAGCCTGGCCGAAACTCTCAGAAAAAAGCGCATGCGAAACGGCGCGCTCGATTTGGAGATGCCCGAATACAAAATATTTTGCGATGCCGACGGCTATGCACAAAAGATAGAAAAGGTTACGTACGACGAAAGCCACCAGTTGGTCGAGGAATTTATGCTGGCGGCAAACGAGGCAGTGGCGCGCGAGCTTTTTGATGCGCACATTCCGTTTATATCGCGCGTGCACGACGAACCCGATGAAGAGAGGCTAAACGAGTACAGGGAGTTTTTGGATTCGTTTGATATTTCCTGCGGAGACTTAACTAGGCGCAGGGAGGTTATGAAGGTTCTTGCAGAGATAGAAAATCACCCCCAGAATTACCTGCTAAAGACCGAATTTTTAAAGAGTTTAAAGAGGGCGGAGTACAGAGCTTCGTGCGACGGTCACTACGGCTTGGCGAAGCACTATTACGCGCACTTTACATCTCCCATACGCCGCTATGCGGATATAACGGTGCACAGGTGCCTGGATTTCTATATGAAGAAGCGCGGAATGGAGGGGGCTTCAAAACGGGCAGTCGGGGTGCTCGGCGTTGCGGACTTGCAGAGAATTGCCAATCAGGTTTCAAAGACAGAGCAGAACTCAACTAGCGCCGAGAGGGAATCGCGCAAAGTTAAGCTCTTGGAATTTTTTGGAAGAAAAATCGGAACTGGTGAAACTTTTGAGGCAATTGTGGTGTCGGTTACCGGGCATGGGTTCTTTGTGGAACTGACAGAGTCTATGGCTTTTGGATTTGTCCACATGCACGCGCTAAAGGACGATATTTACAGGCTAAATTCGGACGGCAACGCACTGCGCGGGCGCAGAACCTCAAAGGTCATAAAGGTAGGGGATAAGATAAGGGTTTGCGTCGAGTCTGTAGATCTTTACAAGCGACAGATAGACTTTGCGCTCCAAAGCACTCAAAAAAACAAAAAAAAGCTTGAAATGTCGCAAGCCATTAGGTAAGGTAGCGCAAAATTCAATCTTATTTCCTTTTTTAACACAATATTTGAAAGGCTCCAAAATGAATAAAATCAAATCTATATTGGCGATTCTGGCTGCAGTTATGTCTGTGTCGTTGGCCTATGCCCAGGAAAATACGGCAGAGGCTGTTCCCGCACAACAGGCTGGCGCTGAAGCAAGTACGCAGACAAGCACTGTCCCGACAAAGTTCGGTTCCGCGATCGTTACCAAGACTGTATCCGCAAATTCGACCAATTTGCAGGTTTCTCTGGGTTCCGTTCCAGCAGGTTCAAATAGCAGCGATGTGGTGAGAACAGTTCACTCTATAGCGGCGGAAGCTGCAGCGGGTTCTGTTCACGTCCCGGCAATACATGCAATGTCGGCTGCTGTGAACGCAAATGCTATGGATATTCCGGAAGGCGCGAGGGTCGCTCTCAATGCTATTCTGCCCAATGCTGCTACAGAGAATCCGAGCTTTACTTTCACCGTTAACGGAAATACGGCGCGCTATACGCCGACTGTAGCTCCGGCTGAAAATGCAACGAATGTAAGCGGCAATTTCTCGATGACAGATGAAAATGGCGCAAATGCTATAAGGGAAACTCAGTTGACTGTCCCTGCAGACGGCTCTAACTTGACAGGTAGAATTGGCGGAGCTGCTGTTGAAGTGCCGCCGGCAAACTTCATAGCTCGTCCGGACACTTCCACTCCGAATTCGCCGACTGCCGAGGCTAATCAGGTTGAAAATCCCGATATGACAATCAGAGTCGGCAGGGGTGAACTTACTCCCGAGAGCTAGTTCTAAGGCTTTTAGTTTATTAGACCTCCGCAGTATTGCGGGGGTTTTTTTTTACAGATTTCTTGCACCATATTCCTTGCGGCGCTTAAAATCTGCCTCGGGGGCAAATATTGTTTGAAATCCGGCAAAAAGTTTGCAAGAGTCTAGAAATAATTTTCAGGATACTTTTACTATGATAAATCCCTTAAATAGCTTAAAAAAGATCGCGCTTAAAGAAGGCGAGTATTACTTTTACAGCTTAGAGTCCTTGAAAGAGCAGGGCATAGGCAATATTGACAGGCTCCCGGTGAGCATAAAGATAGTGTTGGAGAGCGTTCTTAGGAATTGCGACGGAGTTTTGGCCTCGGAGGAAGATGTAAGAAGGCTTGCAGCTTGGAAGGCTGAGTGCCCCGGCGATTACGAGGTTCCATTTGTAGTTTCAAGAGTTATTCTTCAGGACTTCACGGGGGTTCCACTACTTGTGGATTTGGCGGCTATGCGCGATGCGGCAGTAAAGCAGGGCAAGAATCCCGAAATAGTTGAGCCGCTTGTTCCGGTAGATTTGGTTGTGGACCATTCCGTGCAGATGGACAGCGCCGGAAGTCCGGATTCATACCAGAAGAATCTGGATATGGAGTTTAAGAGAAATGCCGAGAGATACCGCTTCTTAAAGTGGGGGCAGCAGGCGTTTAGCACATTCTCTGTCGTTCCACCCTCGACGGGCATAGTGCATCAGGTAAATTTGGAGTATTTGGCCCGCGTTTTATTTGAAAAGTGCGAGGGCGATAATACGCTTTTGTATCCCGATACGGTGGTAGGTACGGACTCTCACACCACCATGATAAATGGTTTGGGTGTTGTTGGTTGGGGCGTAGGCGGCATTGAGGCGGAGGCCGGAATGCTGGGGCAACCAGTTTATTTCAGAGTTCCCGAGGTCGTTGGCGTAAAGGTTGTCGGAAAACTTGCAGAGGGGGTTACGGCTACCGATGCGGTTCTAAATGTTACGCAAATTTTGCGCCGTGAAAATGTGGTGGGCAAATTCGTAGAGTTCTTTGGAGAGGGGGCGCGCTCGCTCTCTGTGACCGACAGGGCGACAATTGCAAACATGGCGCCTGAGTACGGCGCAACTATGGGGTATTTCCCCGTAGACGAAAAGACCCTCGAATATTTGAGGCTGAGTGGCAGAAGCGAGGAAAAAATAGAGCTTATCAAAAAGTATTTTGAGGCTCAGGGAATATTCGGCATACCCTCAGATGGCGATTGCGACTACACTAAGGTTGTAGAATTTGACCTCTCTAAAGTTCGTCCGGCGATAGCGGGGCACAAGCGCCCGCAGGATAGAATTGAGCTAGGCGATGTGAAGGCTAGCTTCGATAAATTGCTTGCGGATTCAGGCAAGAGCGACTCTCTCACAGTTCGGACAAATCGCGGCGAGATTAAAAACGGAAGTGTTTTGATAGCGGCAATTACAAGCTGCACCAACACGTCGAATCCATCGGTAATAATGGGGGCGGCACTTTTGGCAAAGAGAGCCTGCGAGTATGGCCTTAAAGTCCCGGCGTATGTAAAGACTTCTTTTGCGCCCGGTTCCAGGGTTGTCAGCGACTACCTTAAGTCGGCAGATTTGCAGAAGTATCTCGACCAGCTTGGCTTTAATTTGGCGGGTTACGGTTGCGCGACTTGCATAGGCAACTCAGGCCCCTTGGAAGAGAGCATCTCAAAGGCAGTTAAGGAAAACGATTTGCTCTGCGCCAGCGTTTTGAGCGGCAATAGAAACTTTGAGGCTCGCGTGCACGGCCTAATAAAGGCAAACTACTTGATGAGTCCGCCTCTAGTTGTAGCATACGCACTGGCTGGCAGAATTGACATAAATTTGGAAACAGAACCCGTAGGCGTATCAAAAGACGGCAGGGAAATCTTCCTAAAAGACTTGATGCCGACAAATTCGGAAATCGAAGAGGCCATGGCTAAAAATATCAAAAAGCAGATGTTTATATCTCGCTACAGCGATATGTCCGGGCCGGAGCTCTGGCAGAAGGTGGAGAGCTCTACGGGTGCGGTTTACAAGTGGTCCGAGGATAGCACATACATACAAAATCCGCCGTTCTTTAAGGATTTTGGTTCAAAGAGCGAGCGCTCTGCCGATTCTTTAAAGTCTATGAGGGCATTGGCAATTTTGGGGGACTCCGTCACGACAGACCACATTTCACCGGCGGGGTCGATTCTTCCCGATAGCCCTGCGGGCAAGTACCTGCGCGAGCACGGCGTGGATGTGAAAGACTTTAATTCATTCGGCTCTCGCAGAGGCAACGACAGGGTAATGACCCGCGGAACTTTCGGAAATGTGCGCATAAAAAATAAGATAGCACAGGGAGCTGAGGGAGGCTTCACAAAGATAGACGGCGAGGGCGAGAATGTATATATTTACGACGCTGCCGTAAAGTACGCTTCAGAGGGCAGGCCTTTGATTGTCATAGCCGGCAAGGATTACGGAATGGGCAGTTCGCGCGATTGGGCCGCAAAGGGAACGCTGCTTTTGGGCGTAAAATGCGTTGTCGCAAAATCCTTTGAGCGCATACACCGCTCAAATCTGATTGGAATGGGAGTGTTGCCATTCCAGTTTGAAGACGGAGTTGACGCCGAGACTTTGCAGCTAGACGGCACAGAGCTCTATTCCATAGAGGGGCTTGAAGAGGGTCTTAAGCCCTCAAAGAAAGCGGTATTAAAGATAGAGCGCGGATCGGGAAAAGTCGATAGTGCAAATCTGATATTGCGAATAGACACGCCAATTGAGGTGGAGTACTACAAGCAGGGCGGAATCTTGCCTTACGTGCTTGGAAAAATTTTGCAAAAATAGTTCGCAAAAACTTCCATTTTCCGATTTATAGATTGCTAAATAAATGGCAGAATCCGTAAAGTACCTTGTTAAGCTTGAGGGCGGGACCGCCTTTTTGGTGGTCTGCGGCCGCGCGAGCTATTTGAACTGCAAGTCTTGCGGCGAGTTCTTCGATTACATTGTGCGCAAAAACTGCACCGAGGTAAAGATAGATTTCTCTCAGTGCCAGGGAATGGACAGCACTTTTATGGGTATGATAGCAAGCCTTGCACTCAAAATGCGCGAGCTCAATTTGGAGGGTGGGGTGAGTTTGTATAACCTCAGTGAGCGCAATCGCGAGTTGGTCGAGAATCTAGGTTTGGACGCGTTAGTAAAGATGGGCGGAGAGCTTGATTTTAAGTTGGACAATGCCCAGACTCTCGAGGCCCAGCCGGCTTCCAAGTGGTCCATACTAAATGCTCACAAAAAACTCGTCGAAATTGATTCTGGCAACGCCTCAAAATTTCAAGATGTGATAGCGTTTTTGCAGAAGGCCCAGTCGGAAGAAGATAAGCTATGATTTTCGGGTTTTGGGCAGGGTTTATCGTCGCGTGTGCCATAGGTTTTTTTCTGATGCGCTCGGCGTACTCGCAGGTTTCCAAAATGCGCTACGAGCTCGAGTTGGCGTCGGAGGAAAGCGAGATAGTCTTGCGCTTTATGCACGAGATTGTGACTGACGTTGGCCAGGGTGCCGACAAGAGCAAGATTTACGCGAGGATTTTGCGCACGCTAACTTTAGCATGCGGTGCGAACTGCGCCTGCATATACGAGAAAAATTCAAACGGGCGCCTGTTTGCCGCCGCAAATATTGGAATGTTTCCGCCGCAGCGAGAAATACCGCCCGTTGTCTTGCGCTCAATATCAAGCAGAGCTGAGATGTTCGACAAAATCTTAAAGGGAGAGGAGCTCGAGGAGCACGAGGGGGTCATAGGCGAGGTATTTTCATCGAGAAAGCCGCTTCTAATAAAGAATGCCGAGGCGAGCGCAAGGGTAGTTAAGCACAAGGATCCGTCTTTGAAGATAACTTCGCTCATGGTCGTTCCCATGATTTTTAGAGACGAATTTTACGGAGTTATAGCCGTCGCCAATCCCATAGGCGGCGAGTATTTCGGAAGTTCCGATTTCTCAATAGCCTGTTCAATAGCCGATCAGTCGGCGCTGTCGCTTTACAACATAAGCGCCTTTAAGCAGATTGTTGAAAAGAACAAACTCGACTTTGATCTGAGCCTCGCAAGCTCTGTGCAGAGCTATTTGCTATCGGAGTGCCTCAAGGAATCAAACGGTTGCGAGGCTGCGGCAAAATACATTCCGCAGCAGAAAGTAGGGGGCGATTTCTACGATACATTTGAGCTTGAGGACGAAAAGATAGGGGCTGTTATAGGTGATGTCTCTGGCAAGGGAGTGAGCGCCGCAATACTTATGGCAATTTGCATGACAAACTTAAGATACTTGGCTGCAGGTGTAGATAGCCCTTCGGAAGTCTTGCGCATGCTGAATAAAAAGATGGTTGACGGGCTGAGAAGCGATATGTTTGTCACAATAGTTTACGCCATAATAGACTGCAAGAAGCAGACGCTCAGGCTTGCCCGCGCAGGGCATGAAAAGCCCATTGTCTATTCAAAATCTGAACGGGCTGCAAAGTTTGTTGAGTCAAAGGGTCCGGCGGTTGCAATGATGCGCTCGGATATTTTTGATTCGCTGATATACGACGTGGAACTGCCCTTCAAAGCCGGAGACACCCTGCTTTTATACACAGACGGCGTTACGGAATCTATAAATAGCAGTGGCGAGGAATTTTCAAACAAGCGCCTCATAAATATTCTAGGTGCAAATCCGGATTTGCCTGCGGCTGATTTGAACGAGAAAATACTTGCCGCAGTCAACGAATTTACGGGCGAGGAAAAACCGACGAGAGACGATTTTACAATCTTAACAATTAAGAAAAATTCATAACAAATTAGATAGGAATAAAATTATGCCAGGAGTAGGAAAGCTTTTAAAGCAGGCTCAGAAAATGCAGAAGGCGATGGAAAACGTTCAGAGCGAACTGTCGTCTAAGATAATCGAGGTGTCGTCGGGTGGCGGTGCTGTTAAAGTTTCGGTTGACGGCCACGGGGCATTAAAGACTCTTAAGCTGGATCCGGAATTTTTGAAAGAGGGGGCCGAAGTTGTCGAAAGCGCAATTCTAAGCGCAATAAACGAGGCTTGCGACAAGGCTAAGGCCGAAAGCGAGGCCGAGATGGCCAAGATAACGGGCGGATTTTCCATGCCGGGTTTGTTCTAATTTTTAATGGGCAAATCTTTTCAGAATTTGTGCGCTTCCCTCTCAAAATTGCCCGGAATGGGCAGAAGGAGCGCACAGCGCGCGGCTTTGCACTTGTTGTTTGGTTCACAGCAAGATGCAAGGTTGCTTTTGGAAACTCTGAGCGACGCTCTGGAGAACGTCACGCCCTGTCCCATTTGCGGGGGAATTTCCGAGAGGGGGCAGGTTTGCGCTATTTGTTCTGACAAAAATAGAAATACTTCCGCCATATGTCTGGTGGAATCCGCAGCCGATATAGAGGCTATAGAAAAGTCGGGTGCGTGGCGCGGAGTGTATCACGTCTTGGGCGGTAAATTGTCGCCAATAAAAAATATTGGGGTTGGAGATTTAAATTTTAAGCAGCTAGAAAATAGGGTGGCATCGGGCGAGATTTGCGAAATCGTGCTTGCGCTTTCAAATGATATTGAGGGCGAGGCCACGTGCCACTATGTTATGAAAAAGTTTGAGAACGTCGGAAATCTGAGGCTTACGCGCATAGGCTTTGGGCTTCCGAGCGGCAGCCAGCTTGGCTTTGCAGATTCGGGCACAATTAAGAGCGCACTTGATTCCAGAAAAAATTTTTAAGGTTTTATGAGGGCGTTATTTTACCTTTTTATATTGAGTTTTGTTTTTGCGGCGCAGGCCAGGGCGGATTCTGTCGAGAAGAAGTCCGACCTAAGCAATACGGACGCAGTGATATTGGGGCTTGTGGAGGGCGTAACTGAATTTCTGCCGGTATCTTCAACCGGGCATTTGATTCTCACAAACGAGTTTTTGGGCTTGGATTCCGAGGAGCCTATTTTAATTGAAAGTGATAAAGTCGAAAGCGGCTCTCAAGGCGCTAAGCCATATACTCTAAAAGCGGCTGCCGATGCCTATGTGATAGTGATTCAAATTGCGGCAATTGCCGCAGTGGCCTTTCTATATTGGCGCGACTTTTGGGAAATGCTAATGGGTGTATTGGGAAAGAGCAGGGCAGGCCTAATGCTTCTTAGAAACGTGATTGCGGCTTTTATACCCGCGGCAATTTTTGGATTTTTATTCCACGATGCAATAGAGTCTTACTTGTTTGGCTCAGTGCCCGTAATTGCGGCTTTGGCTGTGGGAGCTATTGTCATGATATTTTTCCAAAGAAAGTACGAGAAGTCCTTTGCTAGCGAAAAGCCCGCGATGGAACTTCACGAGCTTAGCTTAAAACAGTCGCTAGTAGTTGGGTTTATGCAGTGCGTCGCTCTTTTCCCGGGGACGAGCCGCTCGATGATGACTATTTTGGGCTCGTACTTTGTCGGACTAAGGCCCGTTCAAGCTGCAAAGTTTAGCTTTATTTTAGGATTTGTCACACTGAGTGCGGCGAGCATTTACAAGCTCCTAAAAGACGGCAAAATGATGCTTGAGGTGCTGTCGCCGGAGCCGGTTGTTTTGGGCTTAATTGTGGCTTTTATAAGCTCGCTTATCGCGGCAAAGTGGCTTGTGGGCTTTTTGAATAGGCGCGGCCTCATTCCCTTTGCAATTTATAGGCTCCTTTTGGCGGGGGCGCTTCTTTTAATGCTTTTATAGTATGAGAGTAATCGACGCCCACACGCATTGGTATCCGCCTTCTGTATCCGAGAATCCGGAGGCCTGGGCAAATGGCGTGGGCGAGACCTATTGGGGAAAATTGGTCGGAAGGCGCGCGGATTTAAAGC
>OJMH01003132.1_pt1 | contig 12659 bp, 14 predicted proteins | sample 1597111 | NCBI WGS metagenome assembly OJMH01 (sample SAMEA2452115, study PRJEB22498) | human gut metagenome | reverse complement strand
CCAAACCAGAACCGTACACGCTCACAAGGACGCTGAACTGGATAAGCAGACAGGTGGCTCCCACATGGAAAGTCTTACAGCAGATAGACAGTACCAACGGTACGACTTATCTCAAAGACATTTTAGACCATGCAAAGCTCACCGAGCGTCATAAAAAGCTGATTGAACAGCAGACAACTTCCACAGAAGAAATCATCAGTAAGGAGGAATGACAACATGAAGCATATCTTATTTGACTTCTTCCTGTTCTCACTTGGGGCAGGATTCGGAGTAGTGACTATGTGTCTTATGCAGTCTGCAAAAGCCGCAGACAAAGAAATTGAAATGATGGAAAGGAGAAAAAGATAATGAATTTCGGACAGAACTTATACAACTGGTTTTTATCTAACGCACAATCCCTTGTGCTTATGGCAATTGCTGTTATCGGGGTGTATCTCGGATTCAAGCGTGAGTTTTCTAAACTTATCGGATTCTTGGTGATTGCCTTAATCGCTGTCGGCTTGGTGTTCAATGCCGCTGGCGTGAAAGATGTACTGTTGCAGTTATTCAATAAGATTATTGGTGCATAATTTGAATCATTATTTTGTCGAAAGGCTGTTTTACTCATTTGTACAAGTTAAAGGTACATGATATACTATAATACAAACAACCAAAGAAAAGAGGATTAAAATGAATAGTATAGATAGCGATGTGAAATTTCCAGATATGAAACACTATGATATGAGTAAAGCAGGTGATATGGCATTATATTTAGCTCATTGTGATTTTTACCCTTTTAGAAGTGTAATTGAAAATAACAAAATCGCTTTAGATGCGATAGCTGAAAGTTATCGAGATATAGCACAACAAGCTCGTCAAAATGATGATTTTGTAACAGAAAGTTGGGCAATGACAAGCGGCTCGCTCCATAGCTGTCGTGTTGACCTTTTAACACAATACTCTTTGCTATTAACAATGGTTTCATTGTTAGAAGAATCCGTAAATACTCTTTGCCGAATATATCATGATACTAAACATCTTACAAAAGAGTTAAAAGACATAAAAGGTAGCGGATTAGAAAGAGCCGCTAAATATCTAAAAAATGAAGTGAATGTTAAAGGGTTTTATGAAAATAAGAACTGGGAATACATTACAGCAATTCGTGACGCCAGAAATATGGTTGTTCATAATGGTGGTAGGCTAACAAAAGACTTTGATAAATTTGATAAGTTTGGTATAGGCTATCGTGAAGAAGATAAGCAACTTTATTTGGAATATCAAGATATTGTAAAAATGTACGACGCAATTATGGAATTTATGAATGATTCTTTTAGAAAAGAGCCACTATAATTGTTTTAATTTTTAACACTTATATTAAGCAGTAAATCATATAAAGGTTTGCTGCTTTTTTCATGCAAAATTTTAAGAATGGAGGACAACATGAAAACAGATATTTTTGAGGATATGAAAGAGCTGGTCGGCTGTAAAGATGTTTCAGACCTGCCTTATAGAAAACGTGAGGTATGGGAAGAAATCAAACGACAGTCACCGCTTGCCTATCCGAAAGAACAGTTAGAAAAATTTTACCATTATGTATTCGGCGTAGATTATGCTGTTATAATGGGAATACTGGATATGAGGAAAGGAAGTGACAGACCATGCAGGAAATGCGAATCTACCTGTTAAACAATACAAAGCCTTACCATGACGAGGACGACGATTACTCTGGTGACTGGTTCAACTGCCCGATAAACTTTGATGAAGTCAGAGAAAAGTTGGGTGTAGAGAATGAGGAACAGGTCGAGATTGCAGACTATGAGCTGCCATTCCATATCAACACCGACACTCCGATATGGGAAATCAATGCCCTTTGTCGTTTCGTACTGGAAATAGACGGTACGCCTGTCGGTAACGAAATGAAAGCCATTCAGCAGAAATGGTTTGACAGCTTCGAGGACTTTATCGACCACAAGGACGAGATACGTTACTATGATGTGGGCGACGGTGCAGCACTGGCAGAATACCTTATCTGTGAGGAAAACATTTTCGGTGAGATTCCCCACGAATTACAAAAGCATATCGACTATCATTCCTACGGAAATGAGCTGGAAATGGACGACAGATACCTTTTTACAACGAGCGGCGTTTTCCGTTATCAGTAAAGGGGTGATGTGGTATAGAAGAAATGCGAATCTATATCGCCAATCTTGGAAAATACAATGAGGGTGAGCTTGTGGGTGCGTGGTTCACACCGCCTGTCGATTATGACGAAATGGCAGAACGTATCGGCTTGAATGAGAGGTACGAGGAATACGCAATCCATGATTATGAGCTGCCCTTTGAGATTGACGAATACACACCGATTGAGGAAGTCAACCGCCTGTGTGAAATGGTGGAGGACTTACCAGAGGATATACAGGACGAACTTTCAGAGCTGCTCTGTTATTACAGTAGCGTGGAGGAATTGTGCGAACACGCAGACGATATTATCCATTATCCCGATTGTGACGATATGACGGACGTTGCCTATTACTTCATAGATGAATGTCAAAGCCTTGGTGAGATACCAGACAGGATAAGGAACTACATAGACTATGAAGCATACGGGCGTGACCTTGATTTAGAGGGACGTTTTGTTGTCACCAATCATGGCGTGTTTGAATGTCCGTATTAACAATTTCAACTGAATATTTTTTATCAGCCAGTGAAAAGACACTGGTATTTTTTATGCAGCAGCCTTGAAATATAGGCTGCTGTTTCCATTTTAAGAAAAATCTTCAAAGAAAGGAGCTGTGAAAAATGAAGAAAATCAAAAGCTATACAAGCATTTGGAGCGTGGAGAAAGTCATTTATGCAATCAACGACTTTCAGCTCCCGTTCCCTCTCACGTTCAGTCAGATGGCGTGGTTTGTGGTGTCGCTGTTCGTGGTGATTCTCTTTGGGGAGCTGCCACCCTTTTCCATGATTGACGGTGCGTTCCTCAAATACTTTGGAATCCCTGTCGCTTTTACATGGTTCGTATCACAAAAGACTTTTGACGGGAAGAAGCCTTTTGGATTTTTAAAGTCCTGTATCTCGTTTTTCCTGCGACCCAAAGTGACCTATGCAGGAAAAGCCATCAAGCTGAAACATGAAAGATTCAATCCCATTATTACAGCAGTTAGGAGTGTGATGTATGTTCCCAATTAAATATATTGAAAACAATCTGGTGTTCAACCATGACGGTGAGTGCTTCGCCTACTATGAGCTGACACCTTACAATTATTCGTTCCTGTCGCCAGAGGAAAAGTACATGGTGCATGACAACTTCCGTCAGCTTATCGCACAGAACCGTGACGGAAAAATCCATGCCTTACAGATTGCCACGGAGGACAGCTTACGTGCAGTACAGGAACGTTCCAAAAAAGGAATCACAGGCAGGTTGAAAGAAATCGCCTGTAAAAAGGTAGACGAACAGACCGAAGCGTTGGTTGAGATGATTGGGGAAAATCAGATTGACTACCGCTTTTTTCTTGGCTTCAAGCTGCTGGTGAATGAGGAAGAAATCAGCCTAAAGGGAATGAAAAAATCAGCAGCTATGAGTTTTACCGATTTTATCTATGAGGTCAATCACAAGTTCATGGGCGACTTTGTTTCCATGAGCAATGATGAAATCAACCGCTTTATGAAGATGGAAAAGCTGCTGGAAAGCAAAATCTCAAGACGTTTCCAGTTCCGCAGGCTGGATAAGAACGACTTCGGTTATCTCTTGGAACATATCTACGGGAACACGGGCGTTGCGTACAGTGATTACAGTTACGATTTGCCAGTCAAGAAGCTAAAGCGTGAAACGCTGGTGAAGCGATATGACCTTATCCGTCCAACACGCTGCATGATTGAGGAAAACCAGCGATACCTAAAGATGGAGCGTGAAGATCAGACAACGTATGTTGCCTACTTCACGATTAACAATATCGTGGGTGAGCTGGACTTCCCATCTTCGGAAATTTTCTACTATCAACAGCAGCAATTCACGTTCCCTGTTTCCACTTCCATGAATGTGGAAATCGTCACCAACAAAAAAGCTCTGACTACGGTTAGGAATAAAAAGAAAGAGTTGAAAGATTTAGATAATCATGCGTGGGAATCCAACAATGAAACGGGAAATAACGTCATTGAAGCTCTGGATTCGGTGAATGAACTGGAAATGAATCTCGACCAGTCAAAGGAATCCATGTATAAGCTATCCTATGTTATCCGTGTGGCGGCTGACAGTCTGGACGAGCTGAAACGTCGCTGTGATGAAGTCAAGGACTTCTACGACGATTTGAACGTGAAGCTGGTACGCCCATTTGGGGATATGCTCGGCTTACATGGTGAATTTATCCCATCAAGCAAGCGTTACATCAATGATTATATCCAGTATGTGACTTCTGACTTTCTCGCTGGACTTGGGTTCGGGGCGACACAGCAGCTTGGGGAAACGGACGGAATCTATATCGGCTATAACCTTGACACAGGGAAAAATGTGTACCTAAAGCCTAGCCTTGCGGCACAGGGCGTAAAAGGCTCTGTCACTAATGCTCTTGCGGCAGCGTTCCTCGGTTCGCTCGGTGGCGGCAAATCATTCTGTAACAACCTTATCATCTATTATGCGGTGCTGTTTGGAGGAAAAGCGGTCATTGTAGACCCGAAATCAGAGCGTGGCAACTGGCAGGAAACACTACCCGATATTGCACATGAAATCAAGATAGTCAACCTCACCAGTGAGGACAGGAACAAAGGACTTCTTGACCCGTATGTGATTATGAAGCGTACAAAAGACGCTGAAAGTTTGGCAATCGACATACTCACTTTTTTAACTGGTATCAGCAGTCGTGACGGTGAAAAGTTCCCTGTCCTTAGACGTGCAATCCGTTCCGTGACACAGAGTAAACAACGTGGACTTCTCCGTGTCATTGATGAATTAAGAAAAGATGGTTCACCTGTGGCAGAAAATATCGCAGACCATATCGAAAGTATGACGGACTATGACTTTGCACACCTCTTGTTCTCGGACGGTGATGTAAAACAGTCCATCAGCTTAGACAAGCAGCTAAACATCATACAGGTGGCAGACCTTGTACTGCCCGATAAAGACACAAAGTTTGAAGAATACACCACAATGGAATTACTGTCTGTGGCAATGCTTATCGTCATCAGTACCTTTGCCTTAGACTTTATCCATTCAGACCGCAGCATTTTTAAGATGGTGGATTTGGACGAAGCGTGGACGTTCTTACAGGTGGCACAGGGAAAAGCACTCTCTAACAAGCTGATTCGTGCTGGTCGTTCCATGAACGCCGCTGTCTACTTTGTCACACAAAACTCTGGGGATGTGGACGACGAAAAAATGAAGAACAATATCGGTCTTAAATTTGCGTTCCGTTCTACGGACATAAAGGAAATCAAGAATACCCTTGAATTTTTCGGTGTGGATAAGGAGGACGAGGGCAACCAGAAGCGACTTAGGGATTTGGAAAATGGGCAATGCCTGTTTCAAGATTTGTACGGACGAGTGGGCGTTATCCAGATACACCCTGTATTCGCTGATTTGTTCCATGCCTTTGATACCAGACCGCCCGTACAGACGGAAGAATCGAGGTGAAGCCTATGCGTAAGAAAAAGATAGCTCATTATCTTCTTATCACGCTTGCGGTAATTCTTGGTGTGCTGGTATTCCTGTCAATCACAGGTATGGTAGCTCATGCGGCTGGACTGGTTGACAGTACGGTGAGTGACGCTAACGCCTACTCTAAATATCCGCTGGAAAACTACCAGCTTGATTTTTATGTGGATTCAAGTTGGGATTGGCTGCCTTGGAACTGGTTAGACGGTATCGGGAAAAGTATCCAGTATGGCTTGTACGCTATCACAAACTTTGTCTGGACGGTGAGCTTATACATTTCCAATGCAACAGGCTATGTGGTACAGGAAGCCTACAAGCTGGACTTTATCTCTGATACCGCAAGCTCCATTGGAAAGAACATTCAGACGTTGGCTGGTGTCACTTCCAGCGGCTTTTCCAGTGAGGGGTTCTATGTGGGATTCCTGCTTATCCTCATTCTGGTAATGGGTATCTATATCGCCTACACAGGACTTATCAAAAGAGAAACGACAAAGGCGGTTCATGCAGTCGTCAACTTCCTTGTGGTCTTTATCCTGTCAGCGTCCTTTATCGCCTATGCTCCAAACTATATCAGTAAAATCAACGATTTTTCCGCTGATATAAGCAGCTCGGCATTATCGCTCGGCACAAAGATTGTGCTGCCCGATTCCAGCAGCAAGGGAAAAGACAGTGTGGATTTGATAAGGGACAGCCTGTTTTCCATACAGGTGAAACAACCTTGGCTGCTCTTGCAGTATGGAGAATCCGATATTGACAAGCTCGGCTCTGACCGTGTGGAAAGCCTGTTAGAAGCAAGCCCAGATACGGATGACAGAGAGGATATAGTAGTTGAAGAAATCGAGGATAAGGACAATGCGAATCTAAGCGTTACTAAGACCATGAGCAGACTTGGTACGGTGGTATTTTTGTTCATCTTCAATATCGGAATCTCAATCTTTGTATTCCTGCTTACCGGCATGATGATTTTCTCACAGGTGCTATTTATCATCTATGCTATGTTCCTGCCTGTCAGTTTTATCTTGTCAATGATACCGACCTATGAGGGCATGGCAAAAAAGGCATTAACAAAGTTGTTTAACACCATCATGTTAAGGGCAGGTATTACGCTGATTATCACGACAGCTTTCAGCATATCCACTATGTTTTATTCCATTTCCAGCGGTTATCCGTTCTTCATGGTGGCGTTTTTACAGATAGTCACCTTTGCAGGAATCTACTTCAAGCTCGGTGACTTAATGGCAATGTTCAGTCTGCAATCTTCCGATACACAGCAGGTCGGCAGACGTATCATGCGGCGACCTTATATGTTCTTAGGAAGAAGTGCAAGACGCTTGGAGCGTAAAATCGGCAGGACGGTTGCGGCTGGTGCTGCTGGCGGTGTGGCTGGTGCGGTGGTCGCTTCAAATAGCCGCAAGGCTGATACAGCAAAAGGAAACAATCATACACGACCAAACCATGACACCGCTTCTGATACTTCCACTTTTGGGAAACGTGCTGGTACAAAAGTCGGTGCGGTGCTTGACGGTAAAGACCGCTTGAAAGATAAGGCAAAATCCGTCAGACAGCAGGTAAAGGATATGCCGACACAGGCACAGTATGCGGTACATAGCGGCGTGAACCAGATACAGGAAAATGTATCCGACTTCAAGCGTGGCATTGTGGAAGAAAAAGCGACCAGAAAACAGGGTCGTGCAGAAAAGCAGGATAAGCACCGACAGACGGTTGCGGAAAAGCGTATGGAACTGGATAAGGCGAAAGAAAGCACAGGATCAGTGACAAAAGGAACTGCCCCTGTGCATGAGCGACCAGTGACAACGCCTGTATCTGCAAAAGCAGCTCCACAGGCGGCAGCTTCTAAACAAGAATCTACTGCAAAAGAACGTCCTGCCACTGTTACAAGGGAGCAATCACAATCTGCCAGAGTAAAAGAACCTGTTACCAAACATCAGGATAACGTGAGGACGCAGATTGTCAGAGAATCTTCTCCAACCGTGAAACAGGCTTCAACAGCAGCTACGAAACAATCTGTCCGTCAGACCGTACAACATCAGAAGCAGACAAAGACCATACAGAAAAAGACCACAAATCCATCAACCGTGAAGAAAACGACCAGCAGGAAAGGCGGTAAGAAATGAAGCTAAGACACTTCGCTGTGTTCGGCGGGATTTTCACGGTGATTATCAGTCTGCTTCTGTTCCTGTTTATCGTGACCGCAGATGATGAAGAAAGCAGCACTTCCCACTTTGATTTTACTGGACTGAATCTGTCAGAGGAAGTGCTGAAACATCAACCGACGGTAGAAAAATATGCGAAAGAATACGGAATCTCGGACTATGTGAACTATCTGCTTGCCATCATGCAGGTGGAATCTGGAGGTACAGCTATGGACGTTATGCAGTCGTCAGAATCACTGGGGTTGCCGCCTAATTCCCTCTCAACGGAGGAATCCATCAAACAGGGGTGCAAATACTTCTCGGAGCTTTTAAAATCCGCAGAAGCAAAAGGCTGTGACATTGACACCGTGGTACAAGCCTATAACTATGGCGGCGGCTTCATTGACTATGTGGCGAAGCATGGGAAAAAGTACACCTTTGAATTGGCGGTCAGCTTCGCAAAAGATAAATCGGGCGGTGTCAAAGTCACCTATAAGAATGAGATTTCCATTAAGGAAAATGGCGGCTGGCGTTACAAGTACGGAAATATGTTCTATGTCCGTCTGGTAAACCAGTATCTAGCTGTTCCCAGTTTCAGTGACGCTACCGCACAGGCAATCTTCAAAGAAGCATTGAAGTATCAAGGCTGGAAATATGTTTTTGGCGGCAGCAATCCAAACACTAGCTTTGACTGTTCTGGTCTTACGTCTTGGTGCTATGGGAAAGCTGGTATCAGCCTACCTCGTACCGCACAGGCACAGTATGACGCTACGCAGCACATACCGCTGTCACAGGCAAAAGCTGGTGACTTGGTATTCTTCCACTCCACTTATAACTCTGGAACGTATGTCACCCATGTGGGAATCTATGCAGGAAACAACAGAATGTATCACGCTGGCGACCCTATCGGATATGCAGATTTAACAAGCCCGTACTGGCAGAAACACTTGATTGGTGCTGGTCGGGTAAAATCAAAATAGAAAGGAAATGGTACTATGATATTTAAGAAAAAGGACAAGGAATCAAAACCGAAAAAAGAAAAACGAGTGCCTGTGATGAAAGTCGGCACACACAAGAAAACTGTGATTGCCTTATGGCTGGTGCTGATTGCAAGCGTCAGCTTTGGGGTGTATAAGAATTTCACCGCCATTGATATGCACACGGTACATGAAAAGGAAGTCATTGAACAAAGAATTGTTGACACCAACAGGATAGAGAACTTTGTCAGAGCTTTTGCTTTCGACTACTATTCTTGGAGCAATACGCAGGAATCCATTGATAAAAGAACCGCAGCCATCAACAACTATCTGACTAAGAGCTTGCAGGATTTGAATGTCGATACGGTAAGGCAGGATATACCCACAAGCTCTACGGTAACAGATGTAAAGATTTGGGATATAGAACAGGCTGGAACAGACGACTTTACCGTTGTCTACTCGGTAGATCAGACGGTAACGGAGGGCGAAATATCAATCGGTTACACTTCCGCTTACATGGTAGTGGTTCATGTAGATGGCAATGGAAACATGGTTATCACACAGAATCCGACCATCAGCAGTACACCGACAAAATCCAGCTATGAACCAAAGACAAAGGAATCTGACGGAACGGTGGACGCTGCCACGACGAAGGAAGTGACAGAGTTCTTGGAAACATTCTTTAAGCTGTACCCTACCGCTACGGAAAAGGAGCTTGCCTACTATGTATCTGGCAATGTGCTTGAACCTGTAAACTGTGACTATCTGTTTTCGGAACTGGTAAATCCTATCTTCATTAAAGATGGGGAACAGGTCAAAGTGTTGGTATCGGTGAAGTATCTCGACCAGAGAACAAAGGCAACGCAGATTTCACAGTTTGATTTGACACTGCAAAAAGATAGTAACTGGAAGATTGTAAAATAATTATTGATGTAGTGTGTCTATTATCTTTTACTGATAGGCACACTATTTTTTATTGCATATCATAATAAGTTGACCTATAATTAAAACCCCTGCACTATAACACCGACTATTCTTTTTACGCTACCATATGCATTATGCGGGGTTGTTCTTATTAAATACTTACAAAGTAACTAAAATAGTAAAAATAATAGGAATACACCCTAATACCGTGAGATTCTATGAAGAATAAGAACGGATACCTAAAATAGCGAGAAAAGAAAACGGTTATTGTATATTTTCGGATATTCATATAAAGCTCAAAATCCGCAAGAAATATTAAAACTGTTATTGATTTATAAATTATAATATAGGCTGAAAGGAGGTTGCTGCATTGATTAACAAATTAGAAAGTATTATGGCTGTCATTGACTATATAGAAAATAATTTAAACAAAAAACTAGACTTATCTTCTATTGCCAATGCTGTCGGTTATTCAAAATATCATTTGCACCGTATGTTTACAAATATGGTAGGATTGTCTATACATAATTATGTTCAACGCAGACAATTAACTGAGGCTGCTAAACTGCTTGTTTTTTCAAATAAATCAATATTAGAAATTGCATTTATTGCTGGATATGAAAGTCAACAAGCATTTACAACAGTTTTTAAACAAATGTATAAGAAATCGCCAAATGAATACCGTACCAACGAAGAATTTTATCCTTTGCAGCTTAGATTTGTTTTGAAAAAAGAATTATACAATACACAATCATCAAATGATATGCAAGCCAAAATTGAGTTGGCGAAAATGTCTGATATTCCTTTATGGTTAGATTTAGTAACCTTAATCATTGATGGATTTCCAAACTTAAAGGAAGAAAATTATTTGGAAGTGTTAAAGAAAACAATTTCAGAAAAACGTGCCTTGATTCTAAAGGACAAAAATATTGCTATTGCTGTTATGGCAATTAACTATGACACTGGTAGTATTGATTTCTTTGGTGTTCACCCTTTATATAGAAAATATGGAATCGCAAAATTATTTCTCGATAAAGTAATGGATGAATTGCTAAAAGATAAAGAAATAAGCATAACAACATTCCGTGAAGGTGATAAGGCTGATACTGGTTATAGAAAGACCTATAAAGAATTAGGATTTGCAGAAGCGGAACTTCTTATCGAATTTGGGTATCCTACTCAAAAATTTGTATTAGCCCCACAAGTCGGAGGAAATGTATAATGCATATGAGTAAATCTGAAAATAATCGTAATCCCTTAGCATATGATTTTTCGTTATGTTCTTTATTACAATTTGCATTTCCTACCGTTACCATGATGATATTTATGGGGTTATATACGATAGTTGATACTATTTTTGTATCCAAATTTGTAAACACAAATGCTTTATCAGCAATCAACATTGTTTGTCCTGTCATTAACATGATTGTAGGTTTAGGTACAATGATTTCCACTGGTGGAAGTGCTATTGTAGCAAGACAAATGGGAGCAGGTAATACGAAAAGAGCCAATCAAGATTTTACACTCATTGTTATATTTGGTGTTACGATAGGTGTTCTTATTATGATTTTAGGAAGTTTATTCTTAGATAAGATTATCTGGGGACTAGGTGCAAGTAAAGTTTTGTATCCCTACTGTAAAGATTACCTTTTTATCATTTTATTATTTACTCCTGCCAGTATATTACAAGTGTTATTCCAAAATTTAATTGTAACTGCTGGGAAACCTACATTTGGAATGGTTCTTTCGTTAGGGGCAGGTATTATCAATGTTATATTAGATTACATTTTTATAGTTCCTTTAAACATGGGAATTATGGGTTCAGCATTTGGTACAGGAATAGGATATGTCATTCCATCAGTGATAGGAATTATATTTTTTGCAAGTAAAAAAGGTTCTTTATCCTTTGAAAATCCCGTGATAGATTATTCTGTAATCATAGAAAGCTGCATAAATGGTTCATCAGAAATGGTAAGTCAAATCTCTACAGCAGTTACAACTTTCTTTTTTAATCTTACTATGATGAAATTATTAGGTGAAAATGGAGTGGCTGCTATTACAATTATTATTTATACACAATTTCTATTAACAGCTTTATATATAGGTTTTTCAATGGGGATAGCTCCTATTATTAGTTTTAACTATGGAGCTAATGATTATTGCCATTTGAAGAAAATATACAAAATATGCTTATACTGTATTGTGTCTAGTTCCATTTGTGTTTTTATATTTACTATAATATTTGGAAATTCATTGGTTGGTCTTTTTGCAACAAAAGAAACAAAAGTTTTCTTATTAACAACAACTGGTTTGAGAATTTATAAATATAGTTTTTTATTTTCTGGAATAAATATTTTTACATCTTCTATATTTACAGCTTTATCAAATGGAAAAGTATCGGCAACTATTTCATTTTTAAGGACATTTGGATTTATTATGATAGGATTGTTTGTTCTACCAGTATTTCTTGGTGTAACAGGTGTTTGGTTAGCAGTTCCAATAGCAGAGGTATTAACCTTTTTTGTAGCTATCTTCTTTATTATTAAATACAGAAAAAAATACAGGTACATATAAATTGAAAGTAGGTGGATAATATTGTATGGATAATCTAATATGGGTACTATGTCCTATTTGCAAAAACAAAACTCGAACCAAAATTAGAAAAGATACCGAATTGATAAACTTTCCCTTGTTCTGTCCGAAGTGTAAGCAAGAAAGCATAATCAATGTTAAAAAACAACAAATAACTATTATAGAGCCAGACGCAAAGACGCAGAGCCGATAATACCGAGAATGAGTAAGTATTTCTTGGGTTATCGGCTTGTTTTATTGAAAACAAACAGGAACACAGGAATACAACCATACTCCGTGTGATCTGTAATCCTGTGTTCCTATTGATTGTAACATTATAATTTGAAACGTTTTTTCATAGACGCAATCCATGTTTCGATTGCCTGTGTGAGAATATATTGCTGTTCC
>OJMH01003129.1_pt1 | contig 12692 bp, 7 predicted proteins | sample 1597111 | NCBI WGS metagenome assembly OJMH01 (sample SAMEA2452115, study PRJEB22498) | human gut metagenome | reverse complement strand
GAAGGAGGCGTCGCGCGACGCCGACGCCGAGGTAACGGGCCGCATGGAGGGCGACGCGGCGGTGATCGCCGCGACCCGCGCGCTGGCCGGCGGCAACCGCGTGACGACGACCTACACCGTCTATCCGTCGGGGGCGGTCAACGTGCGGATGCACTTCGCCCCCGGCGAGGAGCCGATGCCCGAAATGCCGCGCTACGGCGTGCGGTTCCGCCTGCCCGAACGCATGGACGCCTTCGCCTATTTCGGCCGGGGGCCCGAAGAGAATTACTGGGACCGCAAGGCAGGCACCTTCGTCGACCGTTACGAGACTTCGGCGCGGCGGGAGTGCTTCCCCTACGTGCGGCCGCAGGAGACGGGACACCACTGCGACACCGAATGGATCGATTTCGGCGAACTGCTGATCGTGGCTGACTCGACCATGGAGTTCAACGCCCTGCGCTGCACGGTCGAGGATCTCGACGGCGAACAGGCCGTCGGCCGCGACTACCAGTGGCACAACTGGACGAAAAGCGACTCCAACGAGGTGGATAAGGCGCGTAATGCGATGCGCCGCCAGACCCACGTGAACGACATCCCGGTACGCGATTTCGTGGAGGTATGCCTCGATTACCGCCAGATGGGGCTCGGCGGCTACGACAGCTGGGGCAAGCGCCCCGAGGAGTCCGTGACGCTGCGCACCGGAAAGCTCCGCGACTGGGGCTTCACCCTCGTCCCGAAGCGTGCGAGAAAATGAAGCGCCGAGAATCAGGATTCACGGGCCAGCCATAAAGGCCGACGCCCTTCAAAAACGGACGGTGCGACTTCGCGAAGTCGCACCGTCCGTTCGTGTCGTGACGAAAGATTCCTCCCCCGCTATCCGTTCGTCCGGAAAGCCTTCTGCACGCCCTTGATGCGCAGGATGGCGTGGACGAGCGTGTCGACGACGCTCGTGGCAGGCACCTCCACGTCGACCGTACCCGTGAGCAGACCGCCCCGCGAAGCGAGGTTCATCGAACGGATGTTGAGTTTCAGGTCGCGGATCACCGTTTCGGTGATATGGTTGGCCATGCCCGTCGTATCGGCCGCCACGATGCGGATCGTCACGCGGAACGCCCCTTCGGCCGTCTGCCGCCAGCGGGCGTCGATGACGCGGTAGGGATAATTCTCGCGCATACGCCGTGCATTGGGACAGTCGGTGCGGTGGATCGTAATGCCCGAGCTGATCGTCACGAAGCCGAAAATATCGTCGCCCTTGATCGGGTTGCAGCACTTGGCGAGCTTGTACTCGATCTGGTTGATGTTGTCGTCGATCACGAGCGCGTCGGTCGAATGCGCGGGCCGCGCGGCGGCGTTCTGCAACTTGGCCTGCTCGGCTGCGGCGGCCGCTGCGCGCCGCTCCTCGTCGGCCTCGCCCGACTGCCAGCGGGTGAGAATCTCCTTGACCGTCGACAAATCGATCTTTTCGGTGGCGATCAGCCCGTAGAGTTCGGTTCCCGCTTTGAGCTTGTAATATTTGCACAGATACCCCACCGCCTCGTCGATCGTGAGGCCGAATTTCCAGTTTTTGAGCTTGCGTTCCAGCTCCTCGCGTCCCAGCCGCGCGCTCTTGGCCTGCTCCTCGCGGATGAAGGCCTTGATCTTGCTGCGCGCCTTGGCGGTCTTGACCGCCGAGAGCCAGTCGGCCTTGGGCGTCTGGTTCTTCTGCGTGAGAATCTCGACGATGTCGCCGTTATGGAGCGTCTCCTTGATCGGCACGGCGCGGCCGTTGATCTTGCCGCCCGAACAGCTGCATCCCAGATTGGAGTGGATGTCGAAGGCGAAGTCGAGTACCGTAGCCCCTTCGGGGAGCTTGCGCAGGTCGCCGTTGGGCGTGAAGACGAAGATTTCGCCCGACGACGGCCGCGAATCGAACCGCTGCGCCAGCGCATGGGGCGTATTCTCCATCAACTCGCGCAGGCGGCCGAGCCACATCTCGCTCGTGAGCGCCCCCTGGTTGACCCCCTTGTAACGCCAGTGCGCCGCGATGCCGCGTTCGGCCACGGCATCCATCCGCTCGGTGCGGATCTGAATCTCCACCCAGCGGCCGCCGCCGGCCGAAACGGTGGTGTGGAGCGACTCGTAGCCGTTGGACTTGGGGATCGAAATCCAGTCGCGCAGCCGTTCGGTATTGGGGATGTAGTAGTCGGTGACGATCGAGTAGACGGCCCAGCACTGGGTCTTCTCCTCCTCGGGCGGACAGTCGAGGATGATGCGCAGCGCGAAGATGTCGTAGACCCCTTCGAACGGCACGTGCTGTTTGTGCATCTTCGTCCAGATCGAGAAGATCGACTTCGTGCGGCTCTTGACGTGGTAGTTGAATCCCTGCCGGTCGAGCCGCTCGACGATCGGCGCCAGAAAACGGTCGATGAAGGTCTGGCGTTCGCGCTCGGTCTCCTCCAACTTGCGGTGGATATGCTCGTACTCGGCCGGTTCGAGATAGCTCAGGGCGATGTCCTCCAACTCGCTCTTGATCGAATAGAGGCCCAGTTTGTGCGCGATCTGGGCGTAGAGGTTCATGCTCTCCCAGCTCTTCTTGCGCCACTTCTCGCGCGGGAACATCCGCAGGTTGCGCATCACTTCGAGGCGGTCGGCCAGTTTGATGAGGATCACGCGCGGGTCTTCGGAGTAGCTCACGATCAGGTCGCGGAAGTTGGCCGCCTGCTCCTTCGAGACTTTCAGCCGGATCTTCGAGATGTTGCTCAGCCCCACGGTAATGCCCAGCACCTCGTCGCCGAAGCGGCGGCGGATTTCGGACGTCACGCCCATCAGGTCGCCCGGCTCGCCGCCTGCGGCGAGCCGCACCACGTCGTGCAGGATGGCCGCCAGCGTGGAGTTGCGCCCCAGTCCGATTTCGGAGATGACGATGCGTGCGACGCCTGCGGCGTGATCCAGCAGCGGAGATCCGTCGTAGCGCACCTGTTTTTCAAGGCATTCGGCGGCATATGCCAGCGCCTCGTCGACGAGCCGCTGCGTGGTCTCGGAAAAATTTGCGGCGACGAGCGTCCGCAGCTCGTCGTAACGTGTCGTCTCCATAGCTCTGCACGATTTTAGCGGGATGCCCCGTTAACCTAACGCAACAAAGTTACAAAAATTTCACAAACCCCGTGCTTCGTCGCACCGTCGACACCTCTTTTCGTACGGGTTCCGTGCGGAAGGCCGGCGGAGCACGGCGAACGGCCGGCAGCACAGGCCGTGCCGAGACCCTGCCGGAGTCGGACGGAGGGGTGAAACCGCGGGCATTCCCCGAAATACCGTCCCGCAACGAAAGAACGGTGCAATCTTTGTTTCGACAGCGAAAAACTTAATTTTCCGCCAAGCCGGGCGCAGAGCCGAACTCGCACAGGCTACGCCGAGGCGGGAAAACGAAGAAGAAAATCTCGAAGACGATGATCCATACTACCGATTTTATCGCTACATTTGGCGTGAAAACCAAATGGAAGCACCTCATGGCCGAACAGAAAGTCTACGTCCCGACCGTCGGGGAAGAGGTCGCCAACGCCGTATCGCACGGCGTGATGCTGTGTCTGACGCTCGCCGCTCTTCCCTTCGCCGCCGTGCGCGCCTACGTCCACGACGGAACGCTGGCCGCCGTGGCCGCCAGCGTCTTCGTCATCTCGCTGCTGCTGATGTTCCTCGGATCGACCCTCTACCACTCGATGCACCCCGCGTCACGCCACAAGGAGGTGTTCCACATCCTCGACCACATCTTCATCTACGTCGCCATCGCCGGAACCTACACCCCGATCGCACTGTCGGTCATCGGGGGCTGGCAGGGTACCTTCATTACGGTACTGCAATGGGCGATGGTACTCTTCGGCATCATCTACAAGTCGCTCGCCCGCCGTTCGATTCCGGCGATCAGCCTGACGATCTACCTGGTGATGGGATGGACGATCGTCTTCTTCATGCCGCTTTTCGTGCGTCACGCCTCGATGCCGCTGCTCGTGCTGATCGCCGCGGGAGGCGTGCTCTACACCGCCGGCGCATGGGTCTACGCCCGCAAAGGGTTCCGCTATCACCACATGGTATGGCACCTGCTCATCAATCTGGCGGCGATCTGCCACTTCACGGCCATCGTCTTCTACCTCTACTGAGATACTTATCCGCGCAATACTCCGCGATGTTTCGTGTCGGACTGCCGGAAAGAACGGGGAGAAGACGAAGGTTAAATTTGCGTTAAGGAATCCTTACCTTTGCGTTAATTCTGCGCGCATTACGTGAGAGAACCGACTTTTCGGTCTAAATTTGTCCTGCCTAACGAACGTTTTCGGAATGTGCGGCGCACGCCGGGCGGCGGAAACGAATTAAAACGGATTTATGGACCCGATTTACACAGTGATTATCGCCATTCTGGCAGTACTGGCCGTCTCAGGCCTCTTCGTCGGCGTCACCAACGACGCCGTAAATTTCCTCAACTCGGCTATCGGATCGAAGGCGGCCCCCCGCCGCGTGATCCTGATCGTGGCATCGATCGGAATCCTGGTCGGCACGCTCACGTCGAGCGGCATGATGGAGGTGGCGCGCAACGGAATGTTCGATCCGGGGATGTTCTCCTTCCACGAGGTGATCCTGCTCTATCTGAGCGTGATGTTCGCCAACATCATTCTGCTGGACCTCTACAATTCGTGGGGGCTTCCCACCTCGACCACCGTGTCGCTCATCTTCTGCCTGCTGGGCGCCGCGATCGCCGTTTCGACCTTCAAGATCGCCGGCAGCGACGCACTTTCGATGGGCGACCTGGGCGAGTTCATCCACACGGGCCGCGCATTCGGCATCGTCGCGGCGATCCTGCTCTCGGTGGTCATCGCGCTGACGGTGGGTACGGCCGTGATGTACGTCTCCCGCCTGATCTTCTCGTTCCGTTACACGCGGGCCCTGAGCCGCTACGGCGCGCTGTGGTGCGGCGCATCGCTCACGGCAATCATCTACTTCGCACTCTTCAAGGGACTCAAAGGAACACTATCGCAGACGGCCTTCATCCATATGGTCGAGAACCATATCATCCTCTCGCTACTGGTCTGCTGGCTGGTATGCAGCCTCATCCTCTTCTTCGTCCAGCGTTTCAAGATCAACATCCTGCGCATCACGATCCTGGGCGGCACCTTCGCCCTCGCGCTCGCCTTCGCCGGAAACGATCTGGTGAACTTCATCGGCGTACCGATCGCCGGCTGGGACGCCTTCCGGATCGCCCGCCACGCCGGCGACTCCGCGATGACGATGGATGCGCTCAACGAGAACGTTCCGGCCAACTTCGCCTTCCTCGTCGGTGCGGGCGTGGTGATGATCCTCACGCTCTGGACGTCGCGCAAGGCGATGCACGTCACCGAAACCGAACTCTCGCTGGCCAGCCAGAACGACGAGCAGGAGCAGCGCGAATACGGTTCGTCAGCCTTCGCCCGCGCCATCGTCCGCGCGACGCTCAACACCAACCACGCCATCGAGCGGGTCGTTCCCCAACGGCTCCGCGAGGCGATCTCCCGCCGCTTCGAAGTGACGGACATCGAGCACACCGGCGCACCGTTCGACATGATCCGCGCCACGGTCAACCTCACCACTTCGGCACTGCTGATCGCCATGGCCACATCGCTCAAACTGCCGCTGTCGACCACCTACGTCACCTTCATGGTGGCGATGGGTTCGTCGCTGGCCGACCGCGCCTGGGGACGCGAAACGGCCGTTTACCGTATTTCGGGCGTGATGACCGTCGTGGCGGGATGGTTCGTGACGGCGCTGGGCGGCTTCATCATCGCCTACGTCGTCGGACTGGCGCTCGTCTACGGAGGAACCGTCATGCTGATCCTGCTGACGGTGCTGGCGGGCTACATGCTCGTCCACAGCAACTTCATCAAAAAGACGAAGAGCGCCGAAACGACGACCGCCGTCACGAACGAAAACGTCGTCGAAGAGATCGCCACGGTGGTCAGCTCGACGATCAACACCGCCACCCGCATCTACGACCGCACGCTGCTGGCCGTCTTCAAGGAGAACCGCAAGGTGTTGCGCGACCTCAACCGCGAATCGTCGGAACTCTACGAGCGGATGCACGAACGCAAATACCGCATGATGTCGACGCTGCGGATGCTGCGCGAGAGCGATCTCGACACGGCGCAGTACTACGTGCAGGTGGTCGACTACCTCAACGAACTGACCAAGGCGCTCACCCACATCGTGCGCCCCGCATACGGCCATATCGACAACAACCACGAAGGGCTGACCCGCGAACAGACGACCGACCTGATCCGCGTGGGCGACGAAGTGGAGGCGATCTACCGCCGCATCAACGCCATGCTCACGACCAACGACTTCGGCGACATCGACCTGGTGCTCTCGATGCGCGACCGTCTTTTCGAGACCATTTCGGACGCGATCAAGAGCGAGCTGCGGCGGTTCAACACCTCCGGCAAGGGGAGTACGAAAGCCAGTATGCTCTACCTGACGATCCTCAATGAGACGCGCACGATGGTGCTCCAGCTGCGCAACCTGTTGAAGGCGCAGCGCCACTTCCTCGAAACGAAGGGCGTCATCAAGAGCTGGCTCTATTACGCCAAATAAGCGGAATCATTTCGTATCTTTGTCGGGCGCGTCCCGAAACCGGACCGTTCACCGCAAACGGTCCGGTTTTTTCATACAGTGCGAAGCCCGCCGCACATGCTGCGGCAGGCGAAACGGAACGCATCGCACGCTGAGCAACGAAACAAAGACGACATCATGGATATAGCCAAGACCAAACGGCGCGAAAACATCGCCGAATACATCCTCTACCTCTGGCAGCTGGAAGACCTGCTGCGGGCGCTGCAATTCAGCCCCGAAGCCGTTCACTCCCAGCTCATCGCCCCCCGCGACCTCTCCCAGCCGGAGCAGCGGCTCTATCTGGAATGGTATATGGACATCGCCGACCTGCTGCGGCAGGAGGGCAAGGAGCGGCAGGGGCACCTCGACCACACGCTGCACCTGATCGCCGACCTGCACAACCTCCACCTGCAACTGATGAAGCTGCCCGCCGGGGCCCGCTACCGCGAACTCTACGCCCGCCTCGAACCCGAACTGCCCCGCCTGCGCGCGGTGCTGGGACGCAACGAGACGAGCGACACCGAACTCTGCTTCCGGGCGCTCTACGCGGCGATGCTCTACCGTATCCGCGGCGAAGGAGGCCAGCAGGCCGTCGCCGACACGGTGGAGTATATTTCGCCCGCGATCGCCGAACTCGCTTCGATGTACGGCAAGGTGGAGCGGGGCGAGATCGATCTCTTCGAACGGGAAAAATAGCCGCAGTCTGCGGCGAAGCGGAAACTGCCCTGTCGCATGGAAGAAGGGGTTGTCGCAGCCAGCGACAACCCCTTCTTCGGATTACGGACTCTTAAAAACGGCGCAGACGCAACCCCGCGGCGTCGGACGGCTCGCCGCGCAACCCCTGCAACGGCAATTCGCGCAGGTCGGCCACCGAGGAGAACCGCGCGAGGGTGCCACGCGGAGAACCGGCGTCGACCAACAACCGTTTCTCTATGCTCCGGCGTTCCGGACGGAAGGCGCCGAGCGAACCGTGACGGCGGCTGCGCACGGTTTTCGCTACCGTACCCGAAGCCGCTGCGGAGGTGGTGAAAGGTTCCGACTCGAAAATCTTCGTCGTCCGTCCCCCGTTGTAACCGAACGCCACGGCGACATAGGTCGTCGACGGTTCGAGCATATCCGTGAAATCTACGGTACGATTGCCCGAATAGAGCGAATAATCGAATAATCCGTACGCTTTGAGAATATCCATATAGACCTCGGCATAAGCCTCCTTGCCCTCGTCGTAGGCCGTATACTCATCGTAGACGAAGACGTCGGCGAAATAGACCTCGTCGGTATTCGACGGCGTTACGTCGAATTTGGCGCCCGAAGCCGTAACGTCGCGGACGTTCAGGCCGATCGTCATCGTCGAAGGAACAAGTTCGGAGGTTCGCTGCACCGCGCTGGCGACCTCCGTCGTGCGTACGCCCTCGGTGCTGACGCCGAAGACGACGGCCACGTAATCGGTTCCCGCGTCGAGGTCGCCCATCGCCAGATCGGTATCGGTGTCGACCGTCACGTCGCCCGTCCAGATATATTCGTTGCCGGCCCAGTCGATCTCGTAGCCATTCTCCATCTCGATGAAGGCGTCCGCAATGGACGAAGGCGTATTTTTGTCGAACAGCTCCTTGCTGCACACGCCGATATAGTAGCGCGTAGCCGCATTGGACGGCCGGACGGAGATGTCGAATGCCGTCACGGAGACATTCCGGAAGGAGATGCCGAACGTGCAGTCGTCCGTCGGCACGAACGCTTCGGTACGCACCGTCTCGCGCGTCACGCCCGTCAGCGGCCTGCCCTCTTCGGTCAGGGCGAACGCGTAGACCACGTACTCCGTATCGGGCGAAAGTTTCGTGAATTCGTAGCCGTCGGGGCCGATCGAGAGAAAGTCGGTCCAGTCGAGATCGTAACCGTTGGCCTGGTAATAGGCCGCCGTCTCTTTCAGGTCGGCGACCACCGAAGCGACGATTTCGGCGTCGGTACCCCATGTGTCGAAATCGGCCTTCGCCGCCAGATCGAAATAGTAGAAGCAACCCGTATTGGAGGGCGTCACCTCCACGTCGCAGGTCGATTCGGTCTCTTCGTGCGCAATGGCGAACTCGCAGGAGAAGGGCCCGGTGCGGAACTCGGTCTTCGAGATCGCCGACGTGGCGACCCCTTCGGCTGTCATACCGTAGGCATAGGCGTAATAGTCGGTGTCGGAAGCGAGTCCGGAGATCGTCTGTTCGCCGGTGGGGCCTGTCGTAAGGAACATGTCCAGCATCTCGGCGAACGTCTTTCCAGCCAGGTCGGCCTGCCCCTGTATGTACTCGATGTCGCTGCGGATATAATCGGCCTCGGTCGCATAGCTGTCGAAAAGCGACTTCTCGACCACCATCGGAACATAGCTCGCGGTATCGTCCGACGGCGTCCACGCCACTACGGCGCTGCTTCCGTCGATACCCGACACCCGAATGTCGAAGGTGAGTTCCGGCGTTTCGGGCGCCGGCTGCAAGAGGGTCACCACTTTCTTCTCAGCACCCTTATAGGTCAACGCGACGTTGGCGATGCGTACCTCGCCCTCGCTCGGATCGAACGCAAAGCCGATCCGGCCGGAAACGGAGTAATCGAACGAATGCACCCACGCATCGGTCGTCGAAGCGGCGATAGCCTCGCCCTCGACCGGATTTTCGACCTCGTATTCGAACCACGACGTTCCGCCTTCGGGCGAAACCGAAAGGGGCGACGCTGCGACCGCCTCCGGAAGTTTGATAACGGGCGCCGGCGCCTCGGGCGGTGCGGGATCGTCGGTGTCGCTGTCGCTGCAACCGCCGGCAAGAAGCGCCGAAGCGGCGAACAGAAAAGTCAAAAAACGTTTCATAGGCAAAATGGATTTTGTGTGGCGGTAAAACGGGGCTTTCCGAAACGCCCGTCGCCCTGTCACGGTTAAAAACGATCGATCCGCCGTCCGGCCTGCGGTTTCGCTCCGGAACGGCTTGCGGCCGGATTCGGGATCGGGCACATAGGCAAATATAGCGTAAAATAATTTATATCCAAACATCGTAACCCATTGCATTTCCAGCAGTTGAATTACACTTCCGAGCCGAAAGCAGCGGTTTTCGCACGAATCGGAAGGAAGAATCGGGATTGTCGGGGCGGATCGGTCGCGGACGGAGCGATCGGGTTACGGATCGTAACCTTTCGTTTTTTCGATCTTTTCCGGAATCATCCCCCTCCGTTCCGTGCCCGAATTCCCCTTTTACTGCGGGATACCCCTTTCCGCCGGAGCATCAGTCCGTTGACGGCGGCTGTTCATAAAATGTTGATAGGTTTTCCCTGCGAACGGCTGCGGCGCTTGCAAAAGCACTATATTTGCATACACAAGGATGACGGTTCCTTGCCGCCGCGTCATGCGGCGGAGGGATGAAAAGGGAACGCCTGTGCAATTCAGGGACTATCCCCGTAGCTGTAACTTCCACGACAAAGGCCGCACAATCTCCGCCACTGCCGCCAGCGGGCGACGGGAAGGCGTGCCGGCCGGAACGAGTCAGAAGACCTGCCGTCCTCCCTTCGTTCGGAGCTTTCGGGTCGAAGAGCCAGACGATGCGATCTGCCCTGCGGGGATTATCTGCCCGTACCGGCGCGGTCGCTGTCGTATCGCATTCATTCCCGCAACACCGCAGCCGAAATCGCCCTTTCCGACCGTGACCGGTCACGGAGCATCCGTGCGAAGCGCCGGAAGCGCCGCAGAGGACGATTCGACAGGGATTGTCGCCATGAAGGGCGGAGAGGAGACTCTCCGTAACGCAAGTCCGACGGGATTTCATGCCGACGCCCGACCTAAGATAAGTCACCCCCTTCCGTCGGACGCATGTCAACTATGAGCAGTTCCGAAATTTTCATCACCAAGCGCGACGGCAAACGCGAGCGTTTCTCGATCGACAAGATCCGTGCGGCCATCGCCAAAGCCTTCCTCTCGGTCGGGAGTTTCGCCACCGACGAGATGCTCACCCAGATTCTGGGACGCATCCGCGTCGCGGACGGCACGACCGTCGAACAGATTCAGAACCAGGTCGAGACGGCGCTGATGGCCGAACGCTACTACAAGGTGGCCAAAGCCTACATCATCTACCGGCAGGAACATACCGAAGACCGCGAAGTGCGCGACAAGCTGCAATTCCTGATGAACTACTGCGAGGCCAAGAACCCCGCCACCGGCTCGAAATACGACGCCAACGCCAACGTCGAGAACAAGAACATCGCCACGCTCATCGGCGAGCTACCCAAGCAGAACTTCATCCGTCTCAACCGCCGCCTGCTGACCGACCGGTTGAAGGAGATGTACGGCAAAGAAGTCTCCGACCGTTACCTCGAACTGCTCGACCGCCATTTCATCTACAAGAACGACGAGACGTCGCTGGCCAACTACTGCGCCTCGATCACGATGTATCCGTGGCTGCTGAGCGGCACGACCTCGATCGGCGGCAACTCGACGCGGCCGACCAATCTCAAATCCTTCTGCGGCGGCTTCGTCAACATGGTCTTCATCGTCTCGTCGATGCTCTCGGGCGCCTGCGCCACCCCCGAATTCCTGATGTACATGAACTACTTCATCGCGCAGGAGTTCGGCGAGGACTACTACCGGCGCGCCGACGAGGTGGTCGACCTCTCGCGCCACCGCCGCACGATCGACAAGGTCATCACCGACTGCTTCGAACAGGTGGTCTACTCGATCAACCAGCCCACCGGCGCACGCAACTTCCAGGCCGTCTTCTGGAATATCGCCTACTACGACCGCTACTACTTCGAATCGCTCTTCGGCGAGTTCCGTTTCCCCGACGGGTCGCGCCCCGACTGGGAGGGGCTGTCGTGGTTGCAGAAACGCTTCATGAAGTGGTTCAACGCCGAACGGCTCAAAACCGTGCTCACCTTCCCCGTCGAGACGATGGCGCTGCTGACCCGCGACGGCGACGTGATGGACGCCGAGTGGGGCGACTTCACGGCCCAGATGTACGCCGAAGGACATTCGTTCTTCACCTACATGAGCGACAACGCCGACTCGCTGTCGTCGTGCTGCCGCCTGCGCAACGAGATCCAGGACAACGGATTCAGCTACACGCTGGGAGCGGGCGGTGTCTCGACTGGTTCGAAGAGCGTGCTGACGATCAACCTCAACCGCTGTATCCAGTACGCCGAGCGGCAGGGCATTCCCTACCTGTCGTTCCTCGAAGAGGTGGTCGACCTTACGCACAAGGTGCAGCTGGCCTACAACGAGAACCTCAAAGAGCTGCAACGCAAGGGAATGCTTCCGCTCTTCGACGCGGGCTACATCAACCTGTCGCGCCAGTACCTCACCATCGGCATCAACGGCCTGGTCGAGGCGGCCGAATACAAGGGGATCGCCATCGTCGACAACCCCGACTACGTGCGCTTCACCGAAGAGATTCTGGGGTTGATCGAGCGCTACAACCACAAGTACCGCTCGAAGGAGGTGATGTTCAACTGCGAGATGATCCCCGCCGAAAACGTGGGCGTGAAGCATGCCAAATGGGATCGCGAGGACGGCTATAAGGTGCCGCGCGACTGCTACAACAGCTATTTCTACGTCGTCGAGGACACGACGCTCAACATCGCCGACAAGTTCCGCCTGCACGGCGCGCAGTACATCGCCCACCTCACGGGCGGCTCGGCGCTGCACATGAATCTCGAAGAGCACCTTTCGCAGCCGCAGTACCGCCACCTGTTGCGCGTGGCGGCGCAGGAGGGATGCAACTACTTCACGTTCAACATCCCCAACACGGTCTGCAACGACTGCGGACACATCGACAAACGCTATTTGAAGGAGTGCCCCCGCTGCCACTCGACGAACCTCGACTACCTGACGCGCGTGATCGGCTACATGAAGCGCATCAGCAACTTCTCGCAGGCGCGGCAGCAGGAGGCTGCGCGGCGGTATTACAACCGTCCGGAACGGATCGAGGGCGGCGTCGAAGAGCGCAGCGTGGCGGCACCGCGACGCGACGAATAGCCGACGGCCATGCTTCGTTACACCGACTACGACATCGTGTTCCGCGAGATCCCCGACGAGACGACGCTCGCCGTCAACCTCGCGGGATGCCCCAACCGCTGCCCGGGCTGCCACAACC
>OJMH01003123.1_pt1 | contig 12721 bp, 11 predicted proteins | sample 1597111 | NCBI WGS metagenome assembly OJMH01 (sample SAMEA2452115, study PRJEB22498) | human gut metagenome | reverse complement strand
GGGCCGAACGCTGCCGATGTTGCCACGCGATTTGACCGCCCGGATCAGTTTGTGCGCCGACCAGGAGAGTCTGGCCCATACCGTGCTGTTCACGCTGGAGCGTTCCAGCGGCAAAATTCTCGGCAGCCGCCGCTGCCACAGCCGGATCAAAGTCGCCAAACGACTCGATTACGCAACGGTCCAGCTCTTCGCCGACACCGGCGCGGCCCCGGCGGACTGGGATGACGCTTTCAAAGCCAATTTGAGCGAATTGCTGAAACTCGGACGGTTGTTGCGCAACAACCGCAAAGCGACTGAAAAATTCCTGGAGCTGGAACTGCCGGAAATCCGGATATTGTGCGATGAAAAAAACAACCGGATCCTCGGATTGCAGCGCAAAGTTCAGCAGGAGGCCGACCAGTTGGTCGAAGAATTCATGCTGGCCGCCAACAGCGCCGTCGCTGCCGAATTGGTCACCCGATCCATCCCCGGCTTGTTCCGGGTGCATCCGGAGCCGGACATGGAAAAAGTGGCGGAATTCAGCGATACGGTCGCCGCCACCTTCGGAGTCCGGCCCGGGGATCTGACCAACCGGGACGCCTGCAACGCGTTTCTGGCCAAACTGCCGGACGACCCGCGCCGGCCGGTGATTTTAAGCATGTTCCTCCGCTCGATGAGCCGGGCGCATTACCTGGCGCAGCCGGGGTTGCATTTCGGCCTGGGCAAGACGCTCTACAGCCACTTCACCAGTCCGATCCGGCGTTATCCGGACCTGGCCGTCCATCAGCAGTTGTGGAATGCCGACCTCAATCAGCGTTTGCGTTCCAAAGCCACCTGTGAAAAGCTCGCGCTGGACTGCTCGGCCAAGGAAGAGAACAACGACAACGCCTATTACACTGCCAGCGACCGGATGAAATTGCGTTATCTGGAAATGCAGTTGGACAAATACGGTGAAAACTTCTATCACGGCGTCGTCGCCAAAATTCTCTCCGGCGGCATGCTGGTCGATATTGCCGAACTCGGCATTTACGGATTCGTCCCGATGGATTCCGGCGACTATTTCCGCACCGACGACGCGTGGAACCGCATTCACGGCCGCCAGAGTTACCGTTGCGGCGATTATATCTATCTGGCGCTGTCGCAAATCGATTTCACCCGCGGTTCGGCGATTTTCACGCCGGCCAACCGGCCGGTGCCGGAGCGCTGAGCATGGCCTCCCTCCCCGGCAGAATCGCCAGCCGGTGGCGGCACCTTTATCGGATTGCCGCCAACCCGGCGCTACCGCCGAAACGGCGTTTTTTTGCCGGCAGTGAACTCTTCTGCCTGCCGTTCAGCCTGTTGGCGCTGGCGTTGCTGCCGGTGGTGACCTTGCTCCGGCTGTTGACCGATTGGACGCCGCCGGACGGGCTGATCAACGGCGTGATGCCGGTGGCGGCGATGGCCGGCATCGGTTATCTGACCAATTACCTGGCGATCAAAATGTTGTTCGAGCCCTATTACCAACGGGAGTTTCATCTGTTGAAACTGCTCACCGGCGGATTGTGGCGGCAGGGCGTATTGCCGGCCAACCGTGCCAATATCGGTCACAAGCTGGCCGTTGAAATTCCGCGCCGGCTGCTGAAACCGGAACAATTGTCGCTGCAGTTGAGCCAGGCATTGGACGATGTGTTGGCGGACCCGGAACTGCTGGCGCAAATTCGCGGCAGCATCGAACGCTTTCTGTCGCAACGCCGGGAGCGGCTGATCGCCTCGCTGCTGCCGCAATTGGCCGAATCTCTGACCGAAGTGTTGAACCGGCAGCTCAGCGACGACGGAATTCGTAAATTCTGGGCGAATGTCATCGACCGTTGGCTGCGCAATGAAAACAACCGGGAAATGATCGCCCGGCAAATCGTCGCCGCCATCCAGCGCAAATCGCCGCAGATGACCGAACTGGTGCGTGAAACGGTCGAAGACGGATTGCGGCATTATGCCAACCGGCTTTCACTGGGCCTGACCGGCAATCTGGCGGCCAAAATCAGCTATTTCGTCAATTGGGACCGGGTGGAAACTTCCATCCGGGCCAAACTCGGCGAACCGGCGACGGTGGAGCTGGTCAAATCGGAACTGCACACCGTCTCCGAACAATTCAAGAATCAACTGCTCGACCAGCGTTCCGGTTACTATCTGGAGGAGTTGAAAAGTCATATCGCCGATTTTCTGAGCAGTTACCTGACGGCGGAATTACCGAAAATGATCCGGCAACTGCTCAATTCCGAAGAGCTCTGGGAATATCTGCGGGCAGAAGTGCTGCCGCTGGCCCAACGCTATATCCGCCGGTGGTTGCGCCGGGAAGGACGTGAAGTGGTGCTCCAGCGGTTGAATTTCGGCAAGCAGATCGAATACGCGGTCGCCCGGCAGGATATCCGCGATTTTCAGCGCATGGTTGATACGCTGGCCGCCAACCAGTTAGGAGCCATCCACCTGCTCGGTTTCCTGCTCGGTTTATTGTTCGGTCTGTTGATGGTTCTGCCGAATTTTTGCGGACAGTTATGAGCAAACCGGTGATTGCCGCAGTATCGTGCCAATCAGTCTCGCTACTTCAATGAATTGCCGGCAATCTGTGCGTTACAACAATTGCCAATAGTAATAATAAGTCTGGTCAATCGCAAAGGCCGTTTCCCTGGGAACATGAATGACGAATTCCAACCATTTTCCGGGCTGCCGCGTTCCCGGCGCCGGTCGGATCTGAATCAAATAGTAACCGGATTCCTCGAAGGAAAATTCTTCTTTCAACTGCTCGAGCAATTCGTTTTCGGTACTGAACACTTCGTCGAACGTTTTTTCCGGGTCCTGCATTTCCGCCATCAACTCCCGTAACCGCTCTTCCTGCCGCTCCTCCAAATCCAGCGTATCCAGCAGGAAATTTTCCGGCACACTGAGAATCTGCGGCTTCTGCTCCGCCGGAATCTCCACCGTCGGCACCATCAAATTGAAATAACGCAGCCTTCCGGCCTCGTCGGGCGGAAAAAAGGCGAGCAAATCGGGGACGTAGGACAGTTCCTCCCGGCGGCGGATTTCGCCGTTGCGCGGCAACGCCGGAATGCCGAGATCGCGATAGCCCAATTTTTCCAGTCCGTCATTGCCGGAAGAGGAGTCGGCATCGACGTAATCGTCCAGTTTTTTCAGCATTGCCCGGAAACGCTTGCGTATCTCAAGCTCGTCATCCAGCCGGTCCGTCACGAAATCCAGATCCTGCGACGGCTGTTCCGGATGCTCGAAACGCAAACCGGAGAAATAATCGAAAATCCGGACTTCCAACTCCTGTCCGCCGATGGTAATCACATGCGTCCGCCCGTTGGCCATGAACCGCTCGCGATCGTTGAAATCCGGCGGCGTATCGATTTGAGCGCGGTCGCTGAAATTCTCGATATCGTCCAGCAGCAGCCAGATCGTCCGCACGCCGGCGCTTTCACAATGATAAAAAGAACGGTCCATCTGAATGTTGACTGCCGTCATCAGCCGGCTCGACTGGGAGATCACGACGATTGACGCCGTCAATAGCGCCAGCACCATCAGCGTCGACAATACAATCAACAACGCCGAGCCTTGTTCTCCGTTTTTCACCATGGACCGGTCACTCCTCCTCGTTCACCATCCGCTGATATTCCGTGTTGCCGGCAATCCGGCGCAACCAGACTTCGCGCCGGCCGTCCTCCCAGACCAATTCCATCTGAATCGCCATCGGCAAACGCCGTTTGCTCTTGCCGCGCCAGGTATCATCCCACTTCAGCGTTTCGCTGCTGATGTCGCCGTAAATAAAATTCAACTCGCTGATGCCGCGCTGCAGAACTTCACGCTTCACTTTGTCTTCGACTTCGGCGTCCCGGCCAAAGGAGGCAAAATCATCGTCGTAATCCGACAACAGCGGCTGCGGCCGGTATTCGGCAACCAGATTGCCTTCCTCATCGCGAAAAAGGTGCAGGAAACGCAAACCGCCCTCGCCGGCCACGCCGATCCGATGCGTATAGCACAGCCACAGCTCATCCGGCAAACCGTCGAACGCCAGCATTTCCGTATTGGTATTCGGCTTTTTCCAATAAAAAACAACCGCATTGCGAAATGCCGAATTCGCCAATTGTTCCAACTGGCGATATTCGCGGATATAGATCCCGTGGCTGTCGATTTTACGCCAACTGTCGATGATGCCGCGCATCGTAAAACCAACCGCCGCCATCACCAATGCGAAGATCGCAATCGCCAGCAGCATCTCCAGCAGCGTAAACGAACCATGCCGGTTCAATCGAGCTGACGCGCCAGCCGTTCGACCGAAATTGTTTGGCATATTTCACCGTTTCGTAACAGATTAACCGTCATTTTCACCAGCCGCCAGTTGCCGCGCGACGCCGATATCCCTTTCGGCAAATCATCGACATTTTCCAGAATGCGTTCAGCGGTATATTCCGGATATGGAAAAAATTCCGGCGGCAATTCTTTGCTCTCGACGTCGAGCAGCCAATATTCCACCGCCTGTACCAGCATATGATTTTCCCTCAAATCCCGCGCCGCGGTCAAACTGCGGATCTTCGCCGTGCCGACCATCGCGATAATCGCCATGATCGTCATGCCCAGAATTGCGACGGCAATCAGGACTTCTAGCAGCGTAAAATTATTGCGCTTCCGACAACATCTCATCTTCCGGCACCTCCTCGCGCCGCAATTCGCCGGTCAACGCCGACAACGTCAACTTGATCTGATGACCGCCGGAGACCACCCGGATTTCCGACGCCGAAGCGGAACCGTCCGGATAAAACTGCGCCACCACCCAGCCGTCATGCCGCCAGTTGTCTTCACCGGTTGTCTCGCCGGGGTCCGGCACCAGTTGAAAACGAATACCGCCGGACGCCCGATACTCGTATTGGCGGCGCAGAATCAAACCGTCGCGCCAGGTTTGGTCCGCACTTTCATTGGCCGGATCGGTTCCCTCCCAGGGAAGAATCTGAAAACGGTTGTCATCCTGGTAAAAAGCAATTTCCACCATTTTGCCGTGCCGGGTCGACAACAGCACGGCGGAATTGAAAATCCGCTCCAAACGCGAAGCGGCATTGGCGGCGGCAGCCAGGGCCGGCGTCTTGCCAAACCGGCCGATGACCAGCACGCCGACCAGCAGCATGATCGCCAGCACCGCCACAATTTCAATCAACGTAAATTTCCGGCGGCGCATCGGCTCAATTGCCGGTTTCGGCGGTGTCGTTGCCCAAATTTTCGCTGGAAATATCGGCATTGTCCCCTTCGCCGCCTTCCTTGCCGTCGGCCCCCAGGGAGATGATCGCAAAATCATTCTCTTCGCCGGGACAGCGGTATACATACGGGTTGCCCCACGGGTCCAGCGGAATCACCGTCGCCCGCAGATATTTGCCGCGCCATTTTTTCGAGTTGTTGACATTGCGGATCAACACTTCCAGCCCTTCCGATTCGGTCGGCGGATTGCCCATATCCAACTGATAATCGAGGACGGCCTGCTCCAACATGCTGATCTGGCTTTTGGCGGTGCTGACCCTGGCTTTCTTCAAATGGTTCATATACATCGGACCGACTACCGCTGCCAGCAGGGCGATAATGGTAATGACGATTACCATTTCCATCAAAGTGAATTTTTTTCTGTTCATACTTCCGTTCCTCATCAATATTTGGGTTCGCGTTATTACCATCCGACTCAAATCTCATTCATCTCCATGATCGCCATGAAAATCGCCAGCACCACCACCAGAATGGTCAAAGCCAGAAAGATGATCACCGCCGGTTCGAACAGCGACAGCAACCGCTTGATTTTGATTTTCAACCGATCCTCCTGCAGGGTCGCCACTTCGTTGAGCATCGGACCGACATCGCCGGACTCCTCGCCCACCTGCAGCATCTGCATCGCCATATTCGAAACATAGGGACTCTTGGCAATCGCCTCCGACAACCGCGCACCGCTGCGCAGATCAGTCGGCACTTTGGCAAAACTGTCCCCGATCACCCGGTTGTTCAACACATTGACCGCAATTCGCACCGTCGTCAGCAGATGCACATGGTTCTGCATCAAAATCGCCAGCGTTCGGAAAAAGCGGCTGATTTCCGCTTCTTCGAACAGGCCGCCGACCAGCGGTAATTTCAACAGCAGCCGGTCGCGCCACAGCCCGAAGCGAATATCCCGTTTGGTCTGCCGCCACAACAGCCACAGTCCGGTGCCGATCAGCAGCCAGACCCACCAGCCGCCGATCAAGACATTGCTGATCTGCTGCAGAATCTGCATCGGCAACGGCAATTCCCTTCCCATATCCAACAGCATTTTGGCGAAATACGGGATGAAAAAGACGAACATCAGAATCAACACCACCAGGGTTACCGACAACACCATCACCGGATAGATGGCACTGGTCACCAGAAAATCCTTCAAATCGCGCCGCGAAATCAGGAAGGTTCGCAATTCCCGGATCACCCCGGCCAAGCCGCCGGTCTCCTCGCCGGCCTCCAGCAAATTGGCATACAGCGACGGAAACAGACTCCCCTGCTCCCGGATGACGGCGGAAAATTTCTTGCCTTCCCGCAGCCCGAGCCGCAAATTGTTGAGAATTTCCTGCTCGCCGGCATTCCGGTTGCCTTCGCTGAGCATCTGCAGCGCTTTTTCCAGCGGAATATGCGCATTCAACAGCGGAGTCAGCCGGGAAGTGAAGTCGCAGACATCAAACCGGTTCTTACGGCCGCCGAACACTCTGGACGACGCTTTTTTCGTCACCTCTCCAAAGCACTTCAGCGGCACCATGTTGCGATGACGCAACTTGACGAGCACATCGTCGAGGTTTTCCCCCTCGATCAACACCTCGTGCAACCTGCCGTCCTCCTCCGAAACTTTGAATTTGAATTGCGGCATCTTCCCACTCCGTTAAAAATCCATCGCCGACCGCTTGACTTCCGATTCGGTGGTAATGCCCATCCGGACTTTTTCCATGCCGTCTTCCAGCAAAAATTTCATCCCGCCCTGTTTCGCCAGCGCGGCAATTTCGTTGCTGCTGGCATGTCGGTTGATCGCCTCACGAATCTCGTTGTGGACCAGCAGCAATTCGAAAATACCGGTCCGGCCGGCATATCCCCAGCCGGCGCAACGCGGACATTTGCCGCCGTCCGGCAGCGTGCCGCGGCCATTGCACTCTTTGCAGATGCAGCGGACCAGACGCTGCGACAATACCCCATAAAGCACCGAGGAAACCAGAAAGCTTTCCATGCCCATGTCCAACAGGCGGCTGATCGCCCCGGAGGCATCGTTGGTATGCAGCGTACTCAACACCAAATGGCCGGTCAGCGCCGCGTTGATGGCGATATCGGCCGTCTCCCGGTCGCGGATTTCGCCGACCAGAATGATATCGGGGTCCTGCCGGACGATATGGCGCAGACCGTTGGCAAAGGTCAAGCCGATTTTCGGGTTGACCTGGATCTGCGACAACTGCTCCATCCGGTATTCCACCGGGTCTTCGATGGTGATGATTTTGCGCGAACTGTTGTTCAGCCGGGAAATGACGCTGTACAGGGTCGTGGTTTTACCCGACCCGGTCGGCCCCACCACCAGAATGATGCCGTAGGGAATCTGAATCAAACTTTCGAACTGCTGCTGCATTTCCGGCAGCATGCCGATGGCGCCGAGGTCGAAGGAAACCGCGCCTTTCTGCAACAGCCGCAGTACGATACTCTCGCCGTTGATGGTCGGCATCGTGCTGATCCGGATGTCGATGCTGCTGCGCGCCAACTGAATGTTGGTCCGGCCATCCTGCGGCAGGCGGCTTTCGGCAATGTTCAAGCCGCCGATCAGCTTGATCCGCGAAGCGATCGCCGGCTGCCGCGACAGGGGCAGACTGGCATATTCGCGCAACAAACCATCCACCCGGAAGCGGATGACGGTGCGTTCTTCTTCCGGCTCGACGTGGATGTCGCTGGCATTGATCTCGACCGCGCTCAACAGCATTTCGTTGACCAGCCGCACCACTTTGGCTTCGCTGGCCAGCGAACGCAGCGACTCTTCGTCTTCGACGATTTTTTCGTCGTCCTCCTCCGAGCGCCCTTCCGGCGCATTCAAGTCGACAATCAGCCGTTCCAGCGTACTGTGCCGCATCAATGCCAGTTGCAATCTGGTTTCCAGCAGTTTGCGGAACATATAACGATGCTGGTCGATCGAATAGGGATCACTCATCAAAAGCAGCAACCGGTGATCTTCCGTCTCGCAGGCCAGCACGTTCCAGGTATTGAAATACTCCTGCGGCACCGCATCCGAAACCTGAAAGGGCTTGATGTCGCCCTCCTCCAGAATCGGCAATCCGGATGCTTCGGAATAGGCCTGCAACAACTCCAGCTCGGAAAAAATACCGCTGGAGCACAGTTCCCAATCGATCTTGCGCCGTTCGCCGCCGGCCTCCAGCCGGGCAAGATATTCCGGATAGATTTTGCTCAGGTTCCGGTTGATCGTATGCAGATTGACTTCCATCAGTTGCCCAGATCCTCACCGATGTCCCAGTAACTCTGGGTATTCGCCTCCGGCGTTTTTTCCGCGGCATCCTTCGGCGTCTCCGCCGCATTCGCTTCCGGCGCGGTCGGTTCGGACGAAACCGCCGCCTCCCCTGCCGCCGCATTGCTGCCGGGCTGTCCGGTTGCGCTCTCCACCGGCGAAGCCGGTGAAATCGGCGATTGGGTAATGTCGAACATGCTGTCGGGATGCGCCTGCTGGTGCATCAAATCCTTGTAGACATTGTTTTCAAAGTTATGCACCTCCCAGACCGCTTCATTGTAACGCCGGATCATATCTTCCAGCGTCGAATATTCATTGATCAGCGAAGCGGTCACCAGCACCAGAATTTCCGTCCGGGTCAATTCGCTCGTCGAATTGCCGGTCAACCAGTTCAGCCACGGAATGTCGGCGATTCCCGGAATGGAATTGACATTTTCATCATGCTTTTCCTTGATCAGCCCGCCCATGATGATCGTCCGGCCGCTGCGGATCATCAGCGTCGTTTTCAGTTGGTCCTGTTTGATGATCGGCGAAGCGATACCGGAAGTGGTATTCGTCATCGCTTCGGAAATTTCCTGGCTCAAGCTCAATGAAATCAACCCGCCGCCGGTAATCGAAGGAGTCGCTTTCAGAATCACCCCGGTATTGGTGTAGTCGATCGAACGCTTGACGGCGGTATTGTCGCCGCCCGACGACTGCGTGTCGGTAATTTCACCGGTGATGATCGGCACGCGCGAACCGACATCCACCATCGCCTCGGTATTGCTGACCACCAGAATCTGCGGACTGGAAAGCACCTTCATCTTCGACCGGCCGGCCAGAGCTTTCAAAAACAGAAACTGGTTTTCGTTGTTCGGATCAGTAATAAACAGCTTGCCGCCATAGGATCCGACGTCCTGCACCGGTCCGGGCGTCAATTCCGGATAATTGGTCCCCATGTTGACATCCTGCCCGCCGACCCGGGGCTCCATCGAAAATTCCATCCCGAACTCGGTGGTATCGGTCAGTTCGATCTCGACGACCATCACCTGCAGCAACACCTGCGGCGGAATCGTATCCAGCCGGTTCAGCAGCGCCCGGATAATGCCGTACGTCCGCTCGGTCGTCCGGAACAGCAGCCGGTTGTCGACCACATCGGCGAACACTTTCACCGGCTGTTCGAAAACATTGTTCGGCTTCTGGTTTTCCGCCAGGGCGGAACCGGCCACGGTTTCCATCGTATCGTTGGTTTTCAACACCCGCCCATCGATGTTGAACATTACCGCAATGGTGCGCAGCAGGCGGTCCGCCTTGCTGTTGATTACTTTGTAAATATACAACCGCTCCTGTTCGTCCTGGTCGGCGGTGTTGAGCTGCGACACCCAACTGCGCATTTCCGTCAACGGCTCCGGCGACGCCGCACTGGCCACCAAAATCTGCAGCCGGTCGACACTGGTCAGGTGAATCGCCCCCGGCGTGCTGTTCGCCGCGCCGCCTTCGGTCACATTGAAGCCCAGGACCGGAAAAATCTGCATCAACTCCGTTTTGATCTTGGAGGCGGAAACCTTGTCGCACTGGATGACGATCGTATACCAGCCTTCTTTGTAACGCTTGTCCAGTTCACTGATGATGCCGACCAACCGCTCCATATTCGTCGGCGTATCCACCAGCAGCAAGGCGTTGCGCGCCGCCATCACCATCGAATTGGCCTGATCGGACAAAAACGGCTTGAGTTGTTCGTTCAACTGGCCGGCATCCTGATTCAGGATCGTGACGACCTGCACCTGAATATTGGAATCGGGGCGGTCGTATTCATTGCTGATTTTGTTCAACGGCCGGATGTACATCATCCCATCCCGGTAATCGCAGAAACCGCTGCCCATCCACACCAGCTGCTGGACCAGCGACCAGGTATCCGCCAGCGTCAACTCGGTGTTCATCGTCATCGTCACCGTGCTCTGCAACGCCGGGTCCATCACATAATCGAAGCCGAGCACCTTGCTGAAGGCCGGCAGCACATCCACCAGATTGGTATTGTCGAATTTGATATCGATTTTAACCTTCTGGCTGGGATCCTTGTCCTTGAACACCGCTTCAAAGGCCAGAGCATTGAACCGCTTTTCCGGCGTTTTGATCGCATCGGTGCCCAGATCCTTGCTGCCCAGGCTGCCCCATTGACTGACCTTTTCATATAAATTCGGCTCCAGCACAAAATCGTCTTTGATGCCGGAAGACGTTTCCATGCCGGGGGTTCCCGCCGATCCGGAATCCATCGAATAAGGCGCCGCCGGCTTCATTTGAATATCACTGAGCATGCCATGCGGGGACGGCGTCGGATTGGTCAGCCGCTCCACCCGCTCATCTTCATCTTTGTTCAGATAACTGCACCCGGCCAGCATCAGCACCAAACCGCCGGACAACAGGATATTAGACAGCTTCCGTCTCGACATCAGCGACTCTCCATTCCGTAATTATTGCACCAGATTGACATTGATCCCCCGATCCTTGGTGATCTGATCGCGCACGATCGACATTTCCAACAGACCATCCGTGAGCTGCAGGACAATGGAATTGTCCTTGATTTCCTTCAAAAATACTTTATTATTGTCCCCCCAACCGGGAACGGGCACCTGATTGCCGACGCTGTAAAGCTGCCTGGCTTTCTGCTCCTTGACGTTGAAACCGTTCGGGATGATGATCGCCTGCCGTTCTTCGCCGAACGTCAGGATGCCGATCAACTGGATGCCCGGCTTCTGGGTCGAATAAACCTGCGGCGCCGCCGCCACGCCGCGCGAACTCAAAAACAAAGTGCGCTCGGCAATCTTCGCGGCCGCGGCGTCCAGCTCCGCCTTGACATCCGGCAGCATCACCGGACCGGTCTCCGCCGCCGGCACTTCCGAAGGCAGTTCCAGCGTTTCAACCCCGGAACCGAACAGGATCTGTATTCCCAATCCCGCCATGCAGGCAATCAATACGATATTGACAAAGAGCAAAAAATTACGCACCGTCATCCCCCCACAAACGTTTGACTACCGCCGGAGAAGTGACCACCACCACCTTCAAGGTCCCGGACAGCAGGACATTGCCGCCGCTCGGCTTCAACGACAGCGAATCCCACATGAAATGCGGTTTGCTCTGCGACAACTCGATGAGAAAATTACAGATGTTGCCGACCGACGCTTCCGCGTCGACCATCAATTCGTATCCCATGACGCCGTCGGTAATTTTGGTATCCTGCATGCGCCCCAGCGTCTTCATGCTGACGCCGTGCTGCGCCGCCTTCTCCTGCACCTGCTGCCAGAGAATCAACCGGGATTCCCCGGTTTCCGAGACCAGCACATCCTCCCGTTTGAGGAAATCGCGGTCCGGCGTCTCCAGCGTCCGCTGCAAATTCCGGAGCCGGCGCAGCGCTTCTTCCAACTGAGCGCTCTTGCCGGAAAGAGTGCCGGCATTTTCTCCCCACGGCAGCGGAATGTCGAAATTGACCACGACAACCACCGCCGCCAGAATGACGACGATCCCGATCAAAAGCGGCAACCGGCGCTCCGAATTGAACCATTTTCGTCCGGAACTCATGGCTGCGCCTCCACGTTGGCATTCTCCTCCGGAACGGCTTCCGCCTGACCGTTTTTCGTCACCTCCTGCGGCGCCAACGTCAAATTGACCACCGCAGTCCCTTCGGCTCCCGGCGTATAAAGAAAGCTCTTCACGACATATTCCGGCAAACTTTCCTGGATGATTTTCATGATATCCGGCGCTCCTTTGCCCAGATTGATCGTCAACGTGTATTGTCCGCCCGCGTTGCTGAAGGAACTCATCCACATCGAATTGGGCAGGCATTCGGTCAATTTGGCCAGAAAGGTCAACAATTGTTTTTCGCCGACCACCCCGCTGCAGAAGCGGTCGAGAATCCGGTGGCGGCTCTTCAGCATCGCCTCATCTTTTTCCAGCTTCCGAATCAGCGCTTCGGTGGTCATGATCTCCTGGTCAAGCGCGGCCAACTGCTCTTTGCTCTGTTCGAATTCCTTCCAGAACATCCCCCCCAGCAGCAGGAAATTACAGACCAGAAAAACAATAATCGCCCGCTGCAAACCGACATAGCGCCGAATCCGCAACGTATCCGGCAGCAGGTGAAGCGTCTGGCGGTTCCGGCGCAAGTCGCCGCTCAGCAGATAGGCGCCCAACAGCGCCGCCGCCGGTTTGCCCCAACGGCTGGGTACATCCCGCAACCGTTCTAAGTATTCC
>OJMH01003118.1_pt1 | contig 12746 bp, 11 predicted proteins | sample 1597111 | NCBI WGS metagenome assembly OJMH01 (sample SAMEA2452115, study PRJEB22498) | human gut metagenome | reverse complement strand
CAGTTGCCGGCAGAAGTCGAGGCACTTCCGGCAGTCGGCCAGCGAAACTTCCTGCGGCGTGGTGACGACCAGCGCCTGTTTGTCGCCGGGAATCAGTTGGCAGGCGGAGAGGACCTCATCGCCGGTGCCGGGCGGAAAATCCAGCACCAGATAATCCAGTTCGCCGAAATTGCTCTCTTCCAACAACTCCTTGAGCACGCTCATCTTGGCCGGGCCGCGCCAGATGACCGCCTGATCGTTGTTTTCCAGCAGCAAGCCGAGCGAGACCAGTTGAATGCCGCCGGCTTCGGCCGGAATGACGCCGTCCGGACCGGCTTCCAGCCGCAGATGCTGCAGGTTGAACAGTGTCGGCTGGGAAGGACCGTGAAAGTCGACGTCGAGCAGTCCGACTTTCAGTCCCTGCCGGGCCAGCGTCACCGCCAGTGCCGCGGCGACAGTGCTTTTGCCGACGCCGCCTTTGCCGGACATCACCAGCAGTTTGTGTTTGACCGCATTGAGCCGGCGGTTCAATTTCTCGTTGCAATTGCTTCCCGAGGCGCAACTGCCGCAACTGCCGGAGCAGGCTTCACTCATGATCGTTTTCCTTTCGGTTTAATGATTGCCGCAGTGGCAATGGTGTTCGTGTTCGGCTTCGCCGTCATGATGGTGGTGCTGACAGCTGAAATTCGGGTCGGCCGCCAGCGTTCCGTTCAAATATGCCTCCAGTGCGGCGTCGACGTCGCCGCTGACGCCGCCGACCAGTTTGATGCCGGCTGCCGCCAGCATCTGTTGAGCGCCGGCGCCGATGCCGCCGCACAGCAGCACCTTGACGCCGCGGTCGGCCAGAACGCCGGCCAGTGCGCCGTGGCCGCTGTCGCCGGTCGAAAGCAGTTGTTTTTGCACGACTTTGCCGTCGGCGACTTCATAAACCGCGAATGCCGGCGTATGGCCGAAGTGTTGAAAAACCTGGTTGTCCTGACAGGTGACTGCAATGATCATCGATTGATCCTCCATGATGGTTGTTGTACAGCAACAATGCCGGCAGCGTTGCTGCCGCCGGCAAGCGGCTGGCCGGTTGACTGCCGCTTGTTCAGCGATAACGATGGTTTGACCGAAAACCAACGCCCGGGCGACCTTGCGGTGCGCCTGGTACAGGATGCGCTGCAAAGTTCCCCGGGAAATGCCCATCCGCTCCGCCGCGGTGCTCTGGTCGAAATTTTCCAGATCGACCAGACGCAGCGTTTCCAGCTCTTCCAGTTGCAGTTCGACCGGGAGTGCCTCGGTTTCGGTCCGGAAGCAGCGGCAGGGAACTTCAAGACAAATTTGACGTTCTTTTCGGCAACGCGCCATCGTTAATTCCTACATTATGTGCATATGCACATAATATAACCGTCATCGGATGATCTGTCAAGCTCAATGGAACATTTACCGGAAGCAATCGAAGGTGCTCGGCAGGATGTGGCGCCCTGCGCCAATCGGGTGCCGCATGCCAGCGGCCGCTTCTTTTCCCCGGAAGATGGTGATGCGGGCCGGTGCCGCCAACAGGATGAAATTGCCGGAACGGACAGTGAAGGCCAGTGTCGCTGCGGCGACCAGCCAGTTGTTTGAGGTAAGCGCCGGAAATACCGGCGCTTGCTGGAGTTAACTTCACCCGTTGGAGCCGGGCGACCAGCGGATTCGGCCCGCTGGACTGCGTCCGGGGACGCCCTGGAACGTTTGTCTTTTTTGAAAAGCTTGGACTCAATGTTCCCGCATCGCCCGGCGGGCGTCGAGATCATCCTGCCGTTCACGCAGCGTCTGGCGTTTATCTTCGTGCGTCTTGCCTTTGCAAAGGCCGAGCTCCACTTTGACCAACCCGCCTTTCAACAGGAATTTCAACGGCACGACGGTCAAGCCGCGCTCCCGCACCTGCTGCGACAGTTTCAAAATTTCCTTTTTATGCAGCAGCAGCCGCCGCTTCTGTTTCGGCGCATGGTTGAAACGGTTGCCGTGATCGTAAACGGCGATATGGACGTTTTCGAGAAACGCCTGTCCCCGTTCCAGCCGCACGAACGCATCCGCCAGGGCGATCGCCCTGGCCCGGCAGCTCTTGACTTCCGTACCGACCAGCTCCACGCCGGCCTCGCAACGCTCCAGCACCGAGTAATCATGCAACGCCTTGCGGTTGTCCGCCAGCACATTGCCATGCTCTTTCATTTTTTTATCTGCCATGAAAATACCTCAAATACCCGTTCCGGAGCCGTGACCACCAACTGGTCAGTCAAGTCATGAAACGTTTGGCCTTATTCAGAAATTCACTCTTCAGCGGATAATTTTTGTCCGCTTTCAACGATGCCTCGAATTGTTCGAGCAACTGTTGCTGTTCCCGGTTCAATCCGGCCGGCACTTCGACGAAAATGCGGACGTGCATGTCGCCGCGCACCCCGCCGCGCAGCGCCGGCATTCCTTTGCCGCGCATCCGCAGAATCGTTCCGGTCTGGGTGCCGGCCGGCACTTTCATTTTGGCTACCCCGGACACGGTCGGCACTTCGACGACGCCGCCAAGCGTCGCGACCGAATAGCTGACCGGCAGTTCGCAGATGACATCGTTGCCTTCGCGATGAAAAATTTCATGGGCCCGGACATGGATGACCACGTACAAATCGCCGTTACGGCCGCCACGCACGCCGCTTTCTCCTTCTCCGGCCACCCGCAGCCGGGAACCGGTGTCCACCCCCGGCGGAATATGGATCTGCAGGGTTTTTTCCACCCGCACCCGGCCTTCTCCGCGGCACTTCTTGCACGGTTTTTCGACGATCTGGCCGGTGCCCCGGCAGGTCGGGCAGGCCTGTCGGATGCTGAAGAAGCCCTGGGACATCGCAACCTGGCCGGAACCGCCGCATTTCGGGCAGGTTTTGCGGCCGGAACCCGGTTCGCAGCCGCTGCCATTGCAGGCATCGCACCCGACCAGGCGCGGAATGACGATCTTGCGGTCGGCACCGTAAACGGCGTCTTCGAAATTGATTTCCATATCGTAGCGCAAATCGGCCCCGTCCACCGCGCCGTTCGGCGATTGCCGCCGCCGGCTGTGACCGCCGCCGAAGAGGTCTTCGAAATTGAACCCACCTCCTCCGCCGCCGAATACCTGGCTGAAGATATCGAATGGATCGGCGCCGGAATAACCGCCGCCCGGACCGTGGCCGCCGCTGGAGGTGTACGCCTCGTGACCGAACTGATCGTACTGGGCACGTTTGCCGGCGTCGCTGAGCACTTCGTACGCCTGCGACACCTCTTTGAATTTTTCTTCCGCCGATTTATCGCCCGGATTTTTGTCCGGATGATATTTTACCGCCAGTTTGCGATAGGCTTTCTTGATTTCTTCCGGTGTCGCCGTCTTGGCGACCCCGAGAATTTCATAATAGTCTTTTGCCATAATAACCGATTTTCACCTCATTCCGCTGCGGGGCCGCTGCTGACCACCACGCGGGCCGGCCGCAGCAGCCGGTCGCCGATTTTATATCCGCAATTCCACTGTTTGATCACCGTGCCCTCCGGCGAGTCGCTCGTTTCATTGGCGACCGCGTCATGGAGTTCCGGATCGAATTTCTGATCGACGGCATCGAATTTAACGATGCCGAGTTCATCGAGCGCTTTCTGATATTCGACGCCGATCATCGACAAGCCCTGCTGGATTGCCGCGATATTGTCACTGGTTTCCGCCGCCTTCACCGCCATGGCAAAGAGGTCGAACACCTGCAGAAACGGCGTCACCGTTTCCATGACACCCATCATTCTGGCGCCGGAGAGATCTTTGGCCATCCGCTTGCGGTAATTGCTGTAATCCGCCTGCAGGCGCAGAAATTTGTCCTGCAACTCCGCTAGTTCGGCAGTCAATTTCTCTTCGGCCGACTGTTTCTTCGCCTTCTTCTTTTCCGGTTCCGGCGCCGTTGGCGCTTCGGACTCTCCGGCGTCGGCCGGCCGGGGCTCCTCAGCCGGCAAATCGGCCGGCGTTTCGATATCTTTCGGATCGATGTTATCTTCAGCCATTTTCTTTTTTCTCCACATTTTTCTACCCTAGGATTAAAACACTCTTTCCATCCCGTGTCGCGGACACTATAATTTAACGTGAATCACCGATTTGTCAAATTTTTTCACTTTGGGCAACCCCGTCAACCGGAGGCTTGCCGGTCTTGCCGGAAATCCCGTCGCGACAACGGGAAAGGCGGACTCATAAAAAAATAAACGGCCTTTGCCGTTTTCCGGGTTTCATTCCGCACGATTTTCCCATTGACCGGCATTTCGATCGGTTTGTTCCCGGTAAACCGATCGAAATGCTGTAAAATTTTCGCCGGTTACAACCGATGCGCGGAAGCGCCGTCGCCGATATCGCAGATGATGGCTTCCGGATTGACGTTGAACTTCAGCCGGAATCCCTCCCGGATGCGCCGGCAGTAGGCCTCGGCGGCGTCCGCTTTCAGCAGATGAATGGTGATGCCGCCGAAGCCGCCGCCGCTCAATCTGGCGCCGATACAGCCGGGCAGCGACTGGGCCAGTTCGATCAGGTAGTCCAGTTCCGGCGTGCTGTTTTCGAAATTGTCGATCGAACTCTGGTGCGACTCGAACAGCAGCCGTCCGAAAGTGGCGATATCGTGGTGCTCCAGGGCCGCTACCCCCTGCATGACCCGCTCGCATTCGCCGACGACGTGCTTGGCGCGGCGGTATTCCATCAGCGTCAGCTCTTCCTTCGCGGCTTCCAACTGCGCCGTCGAAATATCGCGCAAAGTCGTCGCGCCGGGGTAGCGCCGCACCAGTTTGGCGGTGGCGGCTTCGCAATCCAGCCGCCGGGTGTTGTATTCCGAATCGACCAGGTTGTGTTTGACCATCGAGTTGATCACCGCCAGCACGTAACCGTGCGGCAGAGCGACGTTTTTAACCACTTCGACCGTCCGGAAATCGGACAGGATCAGGCTGTCGCGTTTGCCGAAAATCGAACTGAACTGGTCGAGCAGACCGCTTTTCAGTCCCATGTAATGATTTTCAACGCCCTGACCGACGCGCGCCCAGTCCGCCAGCGGCAGGTCGATGTTCCAGACTTCGCGGAAGGCGAATCCGGCGGCGATTTCCAGGGCGGCGGAACTGCTCATGCCGGCCGACAGCGGCACGCTGCTTAAAATGGCGCCGTCGAATGCGCCGATTTCAATGCCGCGCTTCCGCAATTCGACGATGACCCCTTTGATGTAGTTCGTCCAGTCGCGCGGTTTGGCGGTGTCGATGTCGTCGAGCTCGAACGACACCCGGCTGCCGTCACGGAAGTCGGCCATCCGGCACCGGCGTCCTTCGCAGGGCGCCAGGACGAATTCGGTATGCTGGCCGACGGCGCAGCTCAAGACGAACCCCTGGTTGTAATCGGTATGGTTGCCGAGGATCTCCAGCCGGCCCGGGGCGGCCGACCGCACCACCGGCTTCCGGCCGTACAGTTCGGTGAATTTCTCAACGATTTTGCTCATGTAAAAATACTCCTGTTTCCCAAAGTGAAAGTTTCCGCCGGGCAATTCCGCCTCAGCGCAGGCCGACGGCCCGTCGAACCAGTTCCATCGTCTTGTCGGCCTCCTCGCGGGCGCGCGCCGCGCCTTTCCGCAGCACGGCATGGACAAAATCGAGATTGTTCAGCAGCTCTTCCCGGCGTTTCCGCATCGGCGCGAAATAATCCCACAGCACTTCGAACAGCGCCTGCTTGGCATGGCCGTAACCGTAGTTGCCGGCCCGGTACTTCGCCCGCATCTCCTCAAGCTGTTCCGGCGTCGCCATCAATTTGTACAGCGCCACCACATTGCAACTGTCCGGATCTTTGGGGTCCTCCAGGCCCTTGCAATCGGTGACGACGTTCATGATCGTCTTGCGGATGGCTTTTTCCTTGTCGAAGATCGGGATGATGTTGTTGTAGCTTTTGGACATTTTCTGGCCGTCGGTGCCGGGGACCACCGCCACCGATTCCTGGATGAATCCCTCCGGAATCGTGAAGATGTCGCCGTAAGTGTTGTTAAAGCGGACCGCCAGGTCGCGGGTGATTTCCAGATGCTGTTTCTGGTCGCGGCCGACCGGCACGATGTTGCTCTGGTAGATCAGAATGTCCGACGCCATCAGCACCGGATAGGAAAATAAGCCGTTGTTCGGAATAAAACCTTTCGCCACCTTGTCCTTGTAGCTGTGCGCCCGTTCCAGCAGGCCGACCGTCGTGATGTTGTTCAGTATCCAGGTCAATTCGGTCACCTGCGGCACATCGGACTGACGGAAAAAGACCGTCTTGTCCGGGTTCAGCCCGCAGGCGAGAAAATCGACGGCCAGCTCGATGGTGCGTTCGCGCAGCGCCGACGGTTCCGGCGAGGTGGTCAACGCGTGATAGTCGGCGATGAACAGGAACGCTTCGCCCTGTTGCTGCAGTTCCAGAGCCGGTTTCATCATACCGAAATAATTGCCGATATGAGGCGTTCCGGATGGCTGTACTCCTGATAGAACTCTCATTTTTCCATTCCGTCTTTCAACGTTTTATCGTTACAATACATATATAATTCGATAAGTTATCATTCCGGAGTGCAATTTTCAATCGTTCAAACCGTCGCAACGGCAGAAAAAGCCTTCCGGCGCCGGCCGGGACTGCGCCGGAGATTTGCTTTTTAGGGCTTAGGGCTGTATAATAAAAGATATGTGCATTCCGGTCGGATTGGATTCCTGGCTGGAATTGCCGCCGTTTTTCAGCCCGGTTCGGCCGGGGAGGCGGCGCATTTTTATCATGATGAGATGGAATGGAAAGGAAAAACCATTTGAAAGCTTTTTTTGTCTTTTCCGGACAGGGCGCCCAGGCCGTCGGCATGGGGCGCGATCTTTATGCCGAAAACAGTGCGGCCAGGGCGATTTTTGACGCCGCCGATCGGACGCTCGGTTATGCGCTGAGCGATATCTGTTTCAACGGGCCCGAGGAAAATCTGACCCAGACCAGGTACTGCCAGGTCGCCATCTATACGACCAGCTGCGCGGCGCTGGCGGCGTTCCGGACGGTTTTTCCGGCGGTGGAGCCGGTGGCTTGCGCCGGCCTCAGCCTCGGTGAGTACGGTGCGCTCTACGCCGGCCAGGCTTTTTCGTTCGAAGCCGGCCTGCGGCTGCTGGCCAAACGGGCCGAATTGATGGACGCCGCCTGCCGCTCCACCGATGGCGGCATGGCATCGGTGCTCGGCGGCGACGCCGAGGTCATCCGGGAAGTCTGCCAGGCGTGCGGGATCGACGTGGCCAATTACAACAGTCCCGGCCAGATCGTCATCAGCGGCGAGAAGAGCAAAGTGACCGCCGCGGTCAATGAACTCAAAGCGCGCGGCATGCGCAAGGTGATTCCGCTGAATGTGGCCGGCGCTTTTCACTCCCGGTTGATGGCTTCCGCCGGTGACGCCTTGAAACAGGTGCTGGCCGCGAGCGATATCCGGCTGCCGGAGGTGCCGGTTTACCAGAATTATACCGCCGCCCCGGCCGGCAGCGTCGAAGAGTTGAAGCACAATCTGGCCTGCCAGGTGGCCGGTTCCGTCCGCTGGGAAGAGAGTGTGCGCCGGATGATCGCCGCCGGCGGCGACACGATGATCGAATTCGGTCCGGGCACGGTGCTGACCGGCCTCTTGCGGCGGACCGACGGCAATGTCGGATATTTCAATGTCAACAGCATGGAAACGCTTCAAAGTATCACATTGTAAAACCAGGAAGGACAACGAAAGTGAGTTTGGAAAAACGTTTGGATGGCAAAGTCGCCATCGTCACCGGCGGTGCGCGCGGCATCGGCAAAGCGATTTGTGAACGATTGGCCGCCGAAGGCGCTTCGCTGGCGATCGTCGATATCATGCTCGAGGTGGCTCAGCAGACCGCCGATGAATTTGCCGCCGCCGGCGTGACCGCCAGGGCTTATGCGGCGAATGTCGCCAAGCTGGAAGATGCCGAAGCGACCGTCAAACGGGTGATGGATGATTTCGGCAAGGTCGACATTCTGGTCAACAATGCCGGCATCACCCGCGACAATCTGCTGATGCGGATGAGCGAAGCCGACTGGGATGCCGTACTGGCCGTCAATCTGAAAGGGACTTTCAATTTTACGAAGGCGGTCTGCCGCCCGATGATGAAGGCCCGTTCCGGCAAAATCGTCAGCATCGCCTCGGTGGTCGGCCGGATGGGCAATGCCGGACAGGCCAACTATTCCGCCTCCAAGGCCGGTGTCATCGGCCTGACCAAAACGGTGGCCAAGGAGTTTGCATCGCGCAACATCCAGGCCAACGCGGTGGCGCCGGGATATATCGTCACCGATATGACCGGCAAGCTGTCGGCCGAAGCGACCGAGGCGTTTTTGAAGGTGATTCCGATGCAGCGCGGCGGCAAGCCGGAAGACGTCGCCAATGTGGTCTATTTTCTCTGCTCGCCGGACTCCGATTATGTCACCGGACAGGTCGTCAACGTCGACGGCGGAATGTTGATGTAAGCGGCTTCGAAGGGTTGGGATGGCATTGTTTTTTTAGACAATATCGACAATTCCGTTTGAAATTTTGGAAAATTGGTACATTTTAATACGAGAAGTTGGCTTTTATCGAAAAGAAACTCAACTAGCAGTATAAACAAATATTAAGGGATGACAAAAATGTCTTCAGTTGCGGAAAAAGTTAAGAAAATCGTGGTTGATCAGTTGGGCGTTGCGGAAGATCAGGTTACCGAAGAAGCGAAATTCATCGAAGACCTGGGCGCGGACTCTCTCGACCTGGTCGAACTGGTGATGGCTTTCGAAGAGGAATTCGGTTCGGACATTCCGGATGAAGACGCCGAGAAGCTGACCACCGTCGGCAAGGCGATCAGCTATATCGAAAGCAAAGCTGAATAAGCTCCGGCGTCATTGGCGTACGGTATAGATTGGGATGGGTCTCGCCCGTCGTGGCGGTGACCCATTATTTGTTAATATCGAACAAAATTGCAAGGTTGATATATGAATGACAGACGCGTAGTGGTAACCGGCAGCGGGGCGCTGTCCTGCGTGGGCAACAGCGTCAAGGAACTCTGGGATTCACTGATCAACGGCCGCTGCGGCATCGACAAAGTGACCCGTTTCGACGCCAGCGAGTATCGAACGCAGATTGCCGGCGAAGTCAAGAATTTCGATGTTTCCAGATACGTGTCTGTCAAAGAGGCGAAGCGTCTGGATCTCTTCTGTCAATATGCCATTGCCGCCTGCGACGAAGCGATGGACGAGGCGGGGCTGCCGCACGATTTGGCCAACAGTCCGTTCGATTCCACCCGGGTCGGGGTGCTGGTATCCAGCGGCATCGGCGGGTTGGCGACGATCAGCGAGCAGGCGAAAGTCCTGTTCGAGCGTGGACCGAACAAAGTTTCGCCGTTTCTGATTCCGATGATGATCGGCGATCTGGCCAGCGGCAATATTTCGATGCGTTACGGCGCCCGCGGGCCGAATCTGGGACTGGTGACGGCCTGTGCGACCGGCTGCCATTCGATCGGCGAGGCGTTCTGGATGATCAAGCGCGACGATGCCGACGTGATGATCTGCGGCGGCGTGGAAGCTTCCATCGTGCCGCTCGGCTTCGCCGGTTTCTGTTCGTTGAAAGCGATGAGCCAGCGCAACGATGACCCGCAGCATGCCAGCCGGCCGTTCGACTTGGGCCGCGACGGTTTCGTCATGTCTGAAGGCGCTGGTGTGCTGGTGATTGAAGAACTGGAACACGCCAGGAAGCGCGGCGCCAATATTTTGGCGGAAATCGTCGGTTATGGCGCCACCGGAGACGCGCATCATGTGACTGCGCCGCATCCGGCCGGCGATGGAATGGCGCGGGCGATCAAAGTCGCCCTGGCGCATGCCGGCCTGCGGCCGGATGAGGTCGATTATATCAACGCGCACGGCACCAGCACCGAATTGAACGACAAATACGAAACCCTGTCGATCAAGGCGGGCCTGGGGGACGCGGCGGCGAAGAAGGTGGCGGTCAGCAGCACCAAAGGGGCGACCGGCCATGCGCTCGGCGCCGCCGGCGGGGTGGAATCGATCGTCTGCATCAATGCCATTCGCAGCGGTATCGTGCCGCCGACGATCAATTATGAAACGCCGGATCCGGAGTGTGATCTGGATGTTACGCCGAACACCGCCAGAGAGCGCGAAGTCAATGTGGCGCTCAACATCAACCTCGGTTTCGGCGGCCACAATGGTGCGCTTGTTTTCAAGCGTTTTGCCTGATTGGGGCATAGAGATTTCGACATTGGGCACCGGGATTTCCGGTGCTCATTTTTTTTGCCTTTTTTTATAAACAGTCCGATGAAATCGAGACCGTAGTCGGGGGAAATGATATTTTGCTCCATTGGGATAAGGCGTGTTTTTGTCAATTGTTTTCGAACCCGGCGTAGCCGGGGGCCGGAATTGACTCGTAAACTTGCCGGTTCCGAACGATATCCTTACCTTACGGTCGTTCCGGCCACTTCGGATGGAATTGCTCCGCGATGGGGAATATCAGCTTCGTTCCGGAGAGTGCCGGAGTACCGGGTTCCGACCGTTGGACTGTGCCGCGGGCCGGATGGCCCGATTATGTCGAGCTGCTATTTTTTATAAACAAAAAAAACGACTGCCGGAAACTTTCCGGCAGTCGTCAGAAACCGATTGGGAACGATGGTATTATTTGTTGCCGAAGACGTCGCCGAAGGCTTCGCCCATCGCCACCATTTCATCGCCCGGCTTCAGAGCCGCGGTATACTCTTCGCCGGCCTGCTTCAACTCCTCTTCCGAGAAATGTTCGCTGGCGGCTTTGATGCTCAGGCCGATCCGGCGTTCGTCGTTGTCGACTTTGATGACCCGGGCTTCGACTTCATCGCCGATGTTCAGGACATCTTTGACTTTGTCGACATGTTCTTTGCTGATCTGGGAAATATGGATCAAGCCGTCGATCTTGTGCGACAGTTCGATAAAGGCGCCGAACGCGGTGATCTTCGTCACTTTGCCGGTGACCACGTCGCCGACCGCGTACAATTTATCGATATTTTCCCACGGATCGGATTCGGTCTGCTTCAGGCCGAGGCTGATGCGCTGCTGTTCCGGATTGATATCCAGGATGACCGCGGCGACTTCATCGCCCGGCTTGAGAATTTCGCTCGGGTTGTTGATCTTGCGCGTCCAGGACATGTCGGAAACGTGGATCATGCCGTCGATGTCGTTTTCGATTTCAACGAAAGCGCCATAGCTGGTCATGTTGCGGACTTTGCCGTGAATGCGGCTGCCGACCGGATATTTTTCCAACAACACTTCCCACGGATTGCGTTCTTTCTGGCGCAGGCCGAGGGAAATTTTCTTATTGTTCTTGTCGATGTCCAGCACGACGGCTTCGACTTCTTCGCCGACGCTGACCACTTCACCGGCCTTGGTGATGCGTTTGGTCCAGGACATTTCCGAAACGTGGATCAAACCTTCGACGCCATCTTCGATTTCGACGAATGCGCCGTACGGCATAATGTTGACGACCCGGCCCTTGACCCGGCTGCCGACCGGATATTTCTCTTCGACCGCTTCCCACGGATTCTGCGATTTCTGCTTGTAACCCAGCGAAACGCGCTCTTTGTTGTAATCGATGTCGAGGATGACCACTTCCACCGGCTGGCCGACTTCAAGCAGCTCGGACGGATGGCTGATGCGGCCCCAGGACATATCGGTGATATGCAGCAGGCCGTCGACGCCGCCGAGGTCGATGAACGCACCGAAATCGGTGATGTTCTTGACCACGCCGCTGCGCAGTTGGCCGATTTCCATCTCTTTAAGCAGATTGCTGCGGCGGTCGCGCAGCGATTCTTCCAGAAGCTCACGGCGGGAAACGACGATATTGCGGCGTTCGCTGTTGATCTTGAGAATCTTGACGTCGAACTCCTTGCCGATGAAATCATCCATGTTGCGGACCGGACCGATATCGATCTGGGAACCCGGCAGGAACGCTTCCACTCCGTCGATGTCGACGATGATACCGCCTTTGACGCGATGTTTCATCAGGCCTTTGACGACACTGCCTTCGCCGCATTCGTCGGTGATCCGGTTCCAGGCCTTGATGGCACAGGCTTTCGACAGACTGATGCCCGGCATGCTGTTCTCATTCTCGATTTCTTCGAGGAATACGTCGATCGTGTCGCCGACCTTGACGTCGTTCCATTTCGAGAATTCCCCGGCAGGCACAAAGCCTTCCGCTTTGTAGCCGATGTCCACCAGCGCGCCGTCGTTGCGTTTTTCGACGATCGTACCCGGAATGATGGAACCTTCGACGAAGTCGCTTTTGACGGTGCCTTGCAGCAGCTCGTCCATGGAGGGCATGTTGTCCAAATCAACGTACTTCGATTCGGCGGCCTGAGTTTTTGCTTCTGTTACCATGTTTTGTGTTGTTGGTTCTGTTTATTTATTGGGTTGAATGATTTTCTCCCGTTTAGACGGGAGGTTACGAAAATTCCAAAAATCCTTTAACTTGCTAAGTTAGTTGGCAATTGTGAAAATGCAAATCGATTTTTGCCGATTCGGTCTTTTTTATCGGCAAACTTTACGGAAATAATTGGCCGAAAGGTTTCGGCAACGGCTTTTTTCGTCTTGACGGCATGTCGCTGCCATGATATATTGTGCAATATTTGCAACATCGACAGCATTTCTGGAGGATTTTCATGCGAAAGCGCTTGCCTGTCATCGCCCTGACGATGGGAGATCCGGCCGGTATCGGGCCGGAGCTGGTGGTGAGGGCGGCTGC